>ERZ773116.3046-NODE-3046-length-12644-cov-56.678400_pt1 | contig 12644 bp, 15 predicted proteins | sample MGYA00580563_ERZ773116 | MGnify/ENA primary metagenome ERZ773116 (study PRJEB29015, sample SAMEA2737864) | human gut metagenome | biome: human gut; feature: human-associated habitat; material: faeces | place: China | collected 2012 ... | reverse complement strand
AAATAAAATTTTTAAAGTTGCAACGTTGCAACTAGAGAGGAAATTACCATGGAGAACATTATTAAATCAGAGAGCGCAAACATTATGAACGAATTCAAGAACAACGCACTTAAAGAAAGCACTCATCGTATCTTTACAAGAATGGTAAACGTAGAGGATAACAAGAAGGCTATCTGCACTGACCTTGCGGAGATATACAACAATGGTACATGGAAGGACGATTTCGGTGACTTCGGCGATTATACCATGACAATGTTTAACATCACAAAGTCAACTGCAAGCCGTATGAGAAGAGTATCTGATAAGTTCATAACTGACATTAACTCACCGCTCAACGCTGAAATGTTTACATTCAATCAGCTTGCAACCCTTGTAACCCTTGATAACGAGGTTATCGAAAACGGCAATATTACACCCGATATGACGATAAAGCAGTTGAGAGAGTTTGTCAGCAACACCAAGGCACTTGAAATGAAGGACACTGAGGAAGCCGAGGTTGAGGAAAAGGAAGAGGAACTCGGGGAAATAGAAGAGGAAGTTGAGGAAGCGGTAACCGCTGAGAGTTGCAACGTCGCAACTAATGAAGAGGAAAATCCGAGAGATTTGGCACATTTTGAAAATCTTAAAGAACTGTCAATGTGGGTCAATAAGCTTATGGAAAAAAGAGAAAATATCGAAAATATTAACATGAGTTTTGATATTACAACAAAGCACACTGAGTATTAATTACTCAGTGTGATAGAAAGGAAGGTAAATAAAAATGAAAACACTTTTTGTTTGTGATGTATGCGGTGCGGGTTTTGAAAATGAAGGCGACGCTAAACACTGTGAAAAAGGGCATATACAGCCCCAAGGGATTTCAGAATTTCAGTACCCTAAAAAAGACCGGTACCCTTATAGGGTTAAGGTAAGTTTGGGCGATATAACCGCTATATATAAGTATGAAAGCGGTTTGCCAACAATGGGGTGTTCGACAATGGGAGGATAAGAATGAAGATAACAATAAAATCAATCGTAACAATCCTACTAACGATTGTTTTCTGTCTACTATCACTAGCAGGGAAGATAACAAGTGAACAGTATATGACAGTATTTACAACGGTCATTGCTTTTTACTTCGGCACTCAGTTCTCAAAAAATGGTAAAGTATAATGTGGAGTACCATAATTGTTGCAGTGCTATCCCTGATAGGCACGTGTATCGGAAGTTATTCGGGGTTTAAGTTGACAGAGTACAGAGTGCAACAACTGGAAAACCGAGTGGCAGAACATAACAATTTTGCTCGGCGTTTACCAGTCGTTGAAGAACAGATAAAGGTAATCAACCATAGATTAACAGATTTAGAGGTAAAAGAAAAATGACATTTAAGGAATATATTTCCAGAAATCTTGGGAAGTCAATAGAGTTTGACGGAGTTTATCCGTATCAGTGTTGTGATTTAGTAAACGACTATATGCAGAAATGTTTTAACGTTTTTACATATTATCCATACAATTTCAATGCACAACAGTATTTCACACGCTTCAATGAGGTATCGGCTCTTGTAAAGAATTTTACAAAAATTGCAAATACCCCAGAATTTGTACCAATGCAAGGGGATATATGTGTGTTTAAATCATCTGACAATATCGGGCATATCTCAATTGCAACAGGTGAGGGTACTATAGGTTATTTTTACAGTTATGACCAGAATTACAACGGACATAATTTTGTAGCAAAAGAACGCCATACATACCATAACTTTTTAGGGGTGCTGAGATATAAGGGCAATGCTTTTGATACTGCAGGCTTAAAGCGTGGAGATAATAATGCAGGTGTTTACGCATACAAAATGATGTTAAAACTTGCAAAAACCTGCAAAATAATTAGTACAGGTGTTGACTTCAACGGCATATACGGAAAAGGCACTGAAAAGGCTACAAATGAGATTCTGCGGAAGCTGAAAAAAAAAGAAAATGGAATAGCAGGGGCAAAGCTAATCAACGCCCTTTATGAAGCTATTCTTGACAAAATAGTTAATTTTTAACAGATAATACGTTATGTGAGCATTTAACAATACAACAGGCAAATTGATAATAATTAACATTTATAAAATAAGAGCGCTAAACCGCTATTGTTATCTAACGTACATAACTATTATATATTACGGTCATACAATATTGAACAAATTACAAAACATGAAAAGAGGTTTTAAACATGAACGGATTTAACGTAAACATGACAAAAAAGGACATATTTAACGCAAAGAGCGGAAGTATTTCAATCAAGACAGCAGAAGCGGTAGAGTGGCACACTGTTTCAGGTTGTGCAGTGGTAGAAAATGGGGGCTTGGATAGAGATAAGAAGCCGTGTGATATTGGCTACATAGCTACCGACATCGGCGTGTTTGGGTTCTCGTCAAAGGTCTGCCTAGACCATATGGAAGAGTTGGCAGATATTCTCAGCGACTGCCTTAACGACGGCGAAGAAGTCAAGGTAAGATTTGTAAAGGGCAAGTCAACTAACGGCGAGTTCTATTCAATTCAGATACAGTAAATAACAAATCGGCAGAACGTGGTAACAAAAGTTGCCACGTTGCAACCGATTGAAAGGGGTGAAAAAATGGGTTCAAAAATAAAGCCGTGGAGTTGGAGTGAGTTCGGAGTTTCAAACATAGACAAAACACAATTGACAAATTATTATTACAAAATGCTGTTAAATCGTGTTATCAATATGTTTACATGGAAAAATCTACCCGACACCATTGATGAACAAATAATGAACTTTTGGTTATTTGTAACAGGAAGAGTTGTTTTCACCGAGTTCAAGGGAAAGCTATATGCACTAAATGGAAATTATAGCGGTTATCCTAACGAATATTATTTACCTACAGAATTTGTTATTGCAAATCCAATTTTAGGAAGTAAAATTGTAAAGTTAGACGTTGACGGAGTGGCAATGTTTAACAGTGATACGGATAAATACCCCACACAAACAATGACAGGAGGTTTATACCCTATACTGACACTAACCGCTAATATGTTAGCTGATTGCGTGGTTACAATTTCCAGTGCATTGAAAAACGGCAGAGTGCAGACAGCATTTTTGTGCAAAGATGATACCGTAAGAATTGCAGGGGAAAAAGTTCTAAAACAGTTATATAACGGTAATCCTGCTGTTATGATTGACGACACAATATTAAATTGTATTTCACCAATAAAAATGGCAGATAATACAAGTGTTGCTACAATCCTACAACAGACGATTGAAACGTATCAATTTTGGTTGGCTAATTTTTACAATTCCATTGGCGTAAATGCAAATTTTAACATGAAACGTGAACGGCTAAACACAGCAGAGGTTAATATTAATGATAGTGCATTATTTGTAAATGTTGTTAATATGCTAAATAACCGTCAGCAGGCAGTTGATAAAATTAACGCTATGTTTGATACTAATATTAGTGTTGAGATTTCCCCTGAATGGGAAGATTTAGTAACAACTGAGGAAGAGCCTACAGAGGAAGAACCAACAGAAGAGGAGACCGACAATGAAAAAGATGATAACGCTGAATGAATGGGTTGAAGTATTTCCTACTATAGAAACTATTTTTGATAAAATATCAAAAGAGTTAAAATTATTCGCAATTTTGTCGCCTGATGAAATGTTTTTCTATTTTGCAAATAAGTTCGGCGAACGTGATTTTTATAAGTATTATGATAATGAAAATACGACAAGTAATACCAATATGGTAAAACAGGCAAGCGACTATATAGCATTATATGGTAAATCGCATAAGTACGAATACGACAAGTTAGTTGATACTCTATCATTGGAATATAATCCCATTGAGAACTATTCCATGACAGAAAAAGGAACTGACACAAGAACGCCAAACATCACGCAAACAAACAAAGGTAAAAATACAAATACCGTAGGGCTTGATACGTCAATTACAACTGGAAAAACAACTTTTGACAAATCGGACAGTTTTATTAATGATAGCAAAACCACTAATACAGGAACTAATACCGACACGCAGGATATAGACACTACAGTTACCACGGCAGGAAATGAAAAAACCGTGCATGAATTTACAAGAAGCGGTAATATAGGAGTTACTACATCACAACAGATGATACAGTCAGAACGAGAACTAGCAATGTTTTCTGTTGTTGATATGTTTGCTAAAGCAATAGCAGATATAATTCTAATTGGTGTATATTAAAAAGTTGCAACGTTGCAACTAGAAAAGAGAGGAAAAATAATGGAAAAAGTGAGAAGTCCAACATATGCGGAAAATTATGTAAATCTTGCAAGAGCAGTCGTATTAAAAGTAGTAGTAGATACACTCCAAAATAAGGAAGATTTAAAGGACTATATTTTATATAGTGATGATTTCGTGTTTTGGTTGTGTCTTGCCGATTGGCTAAAATATGAAAATGTTATCAAAGATAAATTTTCATGTTTTAAAGGGATTGATAACACGTTAAAGAAAAAACTAAATCACTATTATCGCCTAAAGGGTGAGGAAATAAAGAGAGGTACAATATAATGAAAGTTACACAAATTGCTACAATACTAAATGATGTACAGCAGGAAATAATCGGCGAAAGTGCCGTAACAACGGAAGATTTGACCAATGTTGTCGACATGGGCAAGCAGATTTTGGAAGCCACGGACGTTGACAACTACGTTCGCAAGTTGATTGATAAAGTCGGCAGAATGATTTTTGTTGACCGTGTTTACAATTCAACTGCCCCCGATATACTCACGGATTCATGGGAGTACGGCTCGGCAATGCAAAAAGTTCGCTGTGAAATGCCTGACGCAGTCGAGAATGACAGTTGGAAATTGACAAACGGTCAGAGTTATGACCCATTCGTATTTACAGCCCCTGACGTGCAGTCAAAATTTTATGACAGCAAGGTAACATATGAAGTGCAGATGTCATTTACAGAAATGCAGGTCAAGTCAGCATTTAATTCTCCTGCTGAAATGAATAGCTTTTTTGCTATGATTGAAAACAGAATACGTTTTAAACTCACTTTGTCAAATGATATACTTAAAACACGAACTGTTAATAATCTTATTGCAGAGAAGATACACAGCAATAACAATGTTGTTAATCTTTTGACAATGTATAACACAGAGTTTACTCAGACCCTGAAAGCAGACCACGCTCTTATGGATAAGGATTTCCTTAGGTACGCTATTGGAAAAATCAAGGAGTACATCAAGTACATTCAACGTCCCTCAATGCTGTTCAATGACGGCGGTTACACAACTTTTACCCCAGAAAGTGACATGAAAATGGTGCTTTTGTCAAGATTTGTAAATACGGCTGAGGTTTACCTACAGAGTGACACATTCCACAATGACCTTGTAAAATTGACAGGTTATTCAGAGGTGCCATACTGGCAGGGCAGTGGAACAGGCGAAACGTTCGATTTTGCAGAAATTTCCAAAATTGATGTTACAACTGCTAGCGGTAACAAGGTATCTCAGGCAGGTATTATTGGAACTATCTTTGACCGTGACGCATGTATGGTATGCAATGCTAATCCGAGAGTAACTAGCATTTACAATCCAAAGGGCGAATACTGGAACTATTTTTACAAGTATGACGCTAGCTATTTCAATGATACAATGGAAAATTGTGTTGTATTTATAGTAGCAGATGCACCAAAAACAGTATAACAAAATGATAGTTAAAACGTTGCAACCCTAAAAAGTTGCAACGTTGCAACTATATTGAGGAGAGAAAAAAATGCCAATTATAACAACGTATCAATGTTCGCAAGATGTACGAACTATTCAAAAAACAGTAACAAACGCAGTTGAGTATAATTGTGAAATATTGGATACTATGAACAGTTTTACACCCCGTATAAGATTATTTTGTACGTCTGAAACGTTTAACGCAAATATGACATATATACCATTTTTTGATAGGTTTTATCATATAATTTCGGCAGACGTTGAGAGTGCAGAAACTATTATTTTACAATGTGAATTTGATATATTTACCTATTCAACCGCATTGCTATCTAGTGAATTTCTAGTAACTAGAAATGAAAATATTGGAAGCACATATATCCCTGATACAATGTTACCATTAAAAGGTAATAAGGAAATGAAAGTAATTGAATTTACTGGGGGAGATTTTAATCTTGACAGTGCCACGGTAAATAGTTACAATTTTGTGCTAAATGTGGCAGGTGGCGGAAGTAATCAAGGAACAGCAGAAAATGGGGGTTTAAACATATGAAGTTAAATAAAGAAATTTATTCCAGTGATAGGAGTATATCATTAGAGTATCTAAAAGGAATAAAAACCACACAGTCAATGAAAGAATTAATTGATAATGGTAAATTACAATTAAACAACCCCATTGATGAAACGATTTTTTATGCGGTTGATTTTAACCCCCCTGACGATTATTTTGTGCGAAGTGGATATAATAAACCTCATCAATCTGAATTTGTAAAGGGCACAAATGCTCCGAGCGGTGTATGCGCTATGTTTGGCAGATTAAATACTGAAGATACATTACAAAATCGCCCCGTAATTGCTAACCAAACTAAGACTACATATTATAGAATGGCATATGATAGTACCAAGAGTGATAATTTAGGCTATTATTTTGGCACTGAGTATAAATTAAAAGATTTTCTTTTTTTGGTTCGAGTGATAGCGTATAGATTTGAATATTCTGATATGGGTGACGTATCGTCATTTAGTGATAGAATTGACGTAGACGTACAAACATTTGAAACCACATATAAAAATACACATCATATCGTAGGGATATACGCACTTCCATATTATTTTAGAGCGGAGATTGGTGACAGACAACGCTGTCAAGGTTTTAATATAATACCGTTTTGCACATATTCAAAAAATTCTATAGTGGATAATTATGACATTTACGGAGCACTATTTTTTGGCAGTTCAGACGGAGACCACGCTATTTTGAACACATTTATTTATGGGTGTGAGGATTTAAACGTTAATTATTTTAATACTTATACTTATTACTATGCGAATTTAGGTTTTATTGATTTGTGGAATAAAATATATTTCGCTATTGGTAGTGACGTGTATACGGGATATTTACCAGTTTTTGATTATAGTATCGAAAACATTCATAAATTATATAGCAGAATGGGAACATATTACACATTTTCGGCAAATTTAGCAAAGCAGGAAAATCTAAACCAAAATGGTATATATTGCGGTATTATATCAGACGACGGAAAAATTACAGGGAAGTATTCTGAGGGCGCAGAAAATGCAAAACAAATTCAAACAACGTGGGATACTCCTACAGATTGGCAGGATAATCCATTTAATGGTATCAGTAATACAGACCCGAATAACTACACCGACAAAATAGATTTGAATAAACCTACACTGTCTAATGTAAATGTTTTCAATCGGAGTTTTGCAGTTAATGCAAATACTGTAAAAAATTTAGCTGATTTTTTGTGGAATGCTGACGAAACTAAATTTCAAGAAATTGTAAAAGGTTTAGCATTAATGGGCGAAAACCCCATGAATGGTATTATTGACTTACGACTTTTTCCGTTTAACGTTGCTTTGAAAAATTCTGCTACAAGGGCAGAAAATATCGTTATTGGCAGAACTGATACAGGGGTATCAGGTATCAAATTAACAGAAAAAGTAAACAGTTTAATTGATTTAGGTGAATGCACATTTTTTACTAAATTCAAAAATTTCCTAGATTACGAACCATACACAACAGCACAATTATATATACCATATATCGGGGTTGTACCAGTTTCAACGGCTGAATTTATGGGGCATAGAATATCGGTTAAAATGATAGTTGACTATACCACAGGTGCAGGAACTGCCATAGTATTTAAAGACGATATACCTTTTATTTACAGAAATGGAGTAGTAGGTGTATCGATTCCAATGACTGGAAACGACAGTGCTAGTTATGCTAGTACAGTTATTGGAAATGTAGTCGGTGGTGCTGTTGGTGGTGTATCGTCAATCGCTAGCGGAAATGTTGGCGGTATGGTTAGCAGTGCAGAAAAATTATACAGTGGCTTTGCAACTGGTACTAATTACCAAGAGGCGAGTGCAAGTTCTCCGTCGGTTGCAACGTGGCAACCTCAACATTGTTATTTCATAATTGACAGACCGATTTTAAATGTACCTGATAATTACGGAAGAACCATAGGTTTTGCATGTGAAAAAACTGGAAAACTATCAGATTTTAAGGGGTTTACAGTTGTTAGCAATCCTGAAATTAATTTCAGATGTACGGACAGTGAAAGACAATATATAGTAAATATGTTACAAGGTGGTGTATTTGTATGATGAATGAACATTTTGCAAGCGGTTTAACAAATGAGCAATTGAAAGCGGAGATTTTAAGGCAAGGGCGTAAAGCAAATTTACGCCTTAGCCAATTGAAAAAAAGTGGGTATTACAAGAAAAACCCTATAATTATGGCGAAATGGAATACATTTCTAAAAGAGAACAAATTTTCGACTAAAAAGAACTTTTTTAAAACAGGCACGAAAGGCGAAAATCGTGCAGAGTTGTTAAAACATTATGTACAGATTAGACAGTTTTTAGGTCAACAGACGAGTGTGGCTGACACAAAAAAAATTATTCATAAACACGCCTTACGGCTGGAAATTGAAGATGAGACTGTTGACCGTGTACTAGAATTTTATGGAGATAATGCTATTTTAAAACAGCTATCTAATAGTGATTCGGCTCAAACGTTTGTGCGTGATATGGTAACAAAAGGGTTTAATGATGATGAAATTAATGCAGTATTAGACACACTTGAAAAATCAGCAAAAACTGAAAGCGACATGAATGACTTAATGCGAAATTTTTTACAAACATTAAAATAGTTGCAACGTTGCAACTATTTGTAAAGGGGTGTAATAGTTGATAAATGTGAATGATTTTGATTTTAACATTCTTAAAAATAGTAATTTACAAACTGTTACAACAAAAACAAGGGATAACCAGTATATAGAATATTATAACGCCCCTTTTGCGTTTGACATTGAAACTTCGTCATTTTATGACGGTGAAAACAAAAGAGCGTGTATGTACATTTTTATGTTTGCATTAAATGGAAATTATGTATATGGTAGAACATGGGAAGATTTCGACTTTACATTGAATAAGTTAAAAGAAGTATTACAATTAAATGAATACAGAAGAATTATAATATATATTCACAATTTAGGATATGAGTTCCAGTTTCTAATCGGCCATGAACGGTTCAAAGATGTTTTCGCTAGAAATGCACGTCACCCTATTAAATGTACTATGAATGATTGTTTTGACCTGAAATGTAGTTTAATGCTTAGCGGAATGAATTTGGCAAAAACAGCGGAAGACTTGACAAGCGTAAAAATACAAAAATTAACAGGTGATTTGAATTATAAACTTGTAAGAACATGGAAAACTCCACTAACAAAAGAAGAACTAGGATATTGTGAACATGATGTTAAAATATTACATTATTTTATACTTGAAGAAATGGCAAAAAATGATAATGATATAACAAAAATACCATTAACTAAAACAGGATATGTAAGAAAATATTGCCAAAACTACATTAAGAAACATACATATTATCCAAAATATAGAGAAAAAATTAAGAAGATAGCCCCAATTGATAAAGATTTGTTTTGTCTGTTGCACAAAAGTTTCATGGGTGGATATACTCATGCGAATTATATGTATGTAGGAATGGTGCTGGAAAATGTTGCCAGTATCGATTTTACAAGTTCTTATCCCTCTGTTATGATAAGAAAAAAATATCCAATGCAACCATTTACAAAAACTCACATAAAAGATTTAGCAGATTTTAGATATTGTATTAAAAATTATCCATGTGTTTTTGAGGTTGAATTAACTAATGTCACTGCTAAAAAATGTAATCATATTATATCACGTTCAAAATGTTCTGTTTGTGATAATGCTGTTGTTGATAATGGACGAATTGTATCGGCAGATAGGATATTTACATATTTTACGGATATTGATTTTAAGGATTTTGAGCAATTTTATTCTTATGAACATTTGTCAATTGGCAAATTTTACACGTCAAGTTATGGATATTTGCCAAAACAAATTATAGAATGTGCGTTAAAATTTTACAATGATAAGACTACATTAAAAGGTGTGGTGGGAAAAGAAGTTGAATATTTAATTGGCAAAGGTATGTTAAATAGTTTGTTCGGAATGTGTGTGACCAACCCCGTTAATGATGATATTGTTTTTAATGGTGAAGAATGGAACACGGAAAAGAAAGATATTACAGAAGCATTACAAGAAAATTATATAAAGAATAAAAAACAAGTATTAGTATATCAGTGGGGTGTGTGGATTACTGCATGGGCTAGACACGAACTCTTTAAAGGTATATTGAAAATTAATGACGATGTTATTTATTGCGACACAGATAGCATAAAATTTTTAAACTATGAAAATTATGAAAACTGGATAAATGAATATAACAAAAATTGTATTGACGAGATTAACAAAGCATTGACCTATTATGAAATTGATTTGAATTTAGCTAAACCTAAAACCATTAAAGGCATTGAAAAACCTTTAGGGGTGTGGGATTTTGAGGGAGTTTATTCAAAATTTAAGACATTAGGTGCAAAACGTTACGCTTATGAGCAAGACGGGAAATTTAATATTACAGTTTCAGGACTAAATAAAAAATGTGCCGTTCCGTACATAGTTGCAACGTTGCAACCGTTTGAATTTTTTGACAATGAAATGTATATACCTAAAGAATATACTGGAAAAAATACATTAACATATATTAATGACCCCTACAAAATTGTATTAAAAGATTATATGGGAAATTATGCCGAAGTGGCAGAAAATACCTATATACACATGGAAGAACAGGATTATAACATGGCACTATCCGAACAATTCATATATTATTTAATGTGTGGTACAAATTTCGGTAACGGTGCAAAAGAGCATACATTATTTGAGAAAAGCCAAGAATTGGCTACAAATTTCTGGGAGTGTGATTTTAATGAAAAATGAATACTATTCACTAAAAAAGATTAATAAGTTAAACGCACTATACAATTTAATTATAGGACAGCGTTCAAACGGTAAAACATACGCAGTATGTAAACAGGAAATAGAAGGATATTTCAAAAATAATTTTAGATTGGCATATATTAGAAGATACGATGAGGAAATTATGCCGAAAAATATCCAAAATTTGTTTAAACCACATTCAGCATTAATTGAAAAACTATCCAATGGTCAGTTTAACAGCACTACATACAAAAATAGAGAATTTTACCTATATAATACAAATACCGAAGAAAAAAGTGAACAAAGTATTTGTAAGTGTTTTTCCCTAAACGCATGGGAACGCACAAAGGGTGCAGACAACGGCTACTTTAAATATATACTATTTGACGAATTTATGACCCGTTCTTTTTATCTTAATAATGAATTTGTTACATTTACTAACTTGCTATCATCAATTATTCGTGATAGGGATAACACTATTATTTACATGATAGCAAATACAGTAAACCAGTATTGCCCGTACTTTGCCGAAATGGGTTTAGGTAAAATTTCAGACATTAAACAGGGTGACTTGAAATTATTTACATATGGTGACAGCGAATTAACACTCGCTCTTGAATACTCAGACAGCAAAGGACAGACTGGAAAAGTTAGTAAATATTTTGCTTTTGATAATCCACAATTGAAAATGATAACCACGGGGCAATGGGAAATTAAGAATTACCCTCATGCACCATTTAAAATTAAAAAGGAAAATATTGTATATAGAGCTTACATATTCTTTGACAATGATATTATTGCTTGTAATATTATCCATTATGAAAATACTGTATTTCTATTTTTTAATATTCAGACAAAGACGGAAAACCTCGAATTAAAAAAGAGGGTTGTATACAGTTTTGAAACTGATACAAACCCCTTACACGTTCAATCATTAGCAGAACAGCCAACAGACGTGCATAAACTTATTAATAATTTAATAACATTTAATCGTGTATTCTATGCAGATAATTCAGTAGGTGAAATTGTTAGAAACTGGATAAATGCACAAAGTAAACACACTATCAGCATAAGAGCGTAAAATATCCCTCGTGAGTTTTTTTCTCACGAGGGATATTTTTATAAAACATATTCTCTTAATACTGCTTGAATTGTTACCATAGATATTTTATAATTTGGTGGATACACATCACTAATTATAGCAGTTAAATCAACAAACAAACAATCAGCTCCGTATATTTTATTAATAACTCTATCATAAAATTTTTTTGATTTTACTATAACTTCATACCGAACTTGTGAATAAATTATAACTTTATTTGTATTATCTTTATTCCATTCACCTATAGCTTTTTTAATACCCTTAACCTCTGTACCATTAATTTTCATGTTACTCACCTATTTCCATTTCATAATAGTCAAATGCCTCACCTTTAAGCTCGTCCATTTCACGCTTTAACTCATCATATGTGAATCCCTCATAAACCTCATCATATTTTATAAAACCGTCCACATATTGAATTACTCTAATTCTCATTATAATCATTTCCTTTCTGTTGCCACGTTGCAACTTTAAAATTTTGTTC
>ERZ773116.3045-NODE-3045-length-12647-cov-5.777398_pt1 | contig 12647 bp, 20 predicted proteins | sample MGYA00580563_ERZ773116 | MGnify/ENA primary metagenome ERZ773116 (study PRJEB29015, sample SAMEA2737864) | human gut metagenome | biome: human gut; feature: human-associated habitat; material: faeces | place: China | collected 2012 ... | reverse complement strand
CGGAACTTATGAAAAGCAAAAGTCCTCGAAATCAGACGATTTCGAGGACTTTTGGCACGCCGTGAGGGATTCGAACCCCCGGCCTTCTGGTCCGTAGCCGCTGGTATTTCATCTTGGGCCATCTCGTCCTGTCCCACCTGTAACCTTCAAAACCCTTGTATTTTCAACGGTTTCACGGGGTTTTCTGCGCAAACCAGCCGACAGCTTTGTAATTGCAATAGACCTGAAAACTCAAATTCTGTTAGAAAAGTGTTAGAAATCAGTCTGCTGTTATCGTGACAGACGTAGAGGGATGAGCGCAAAAGGCGCTCATCCCCCTCTCCTCCCCTTAGACGCAGATGGTTGGTCATGGAAACGCGGGAGCAACTTGCGGCGCAGCCGCAAAGCGGTTCGCGTAGATACGGCCTTGTTGCTGTGCACCTGTGAAAGCAGCTCGCCACCGTTGCCCGCTGGTGGCCGTTATAGTAGCATCCAGCCACCTTGTATACCGGATACAAGCTCCCTTTGCGCTCAGCACTGAGCAAGAACGGCCAAGCCAGTTAGCAAGATGCTCTTGACAACGTAAAGACGCCATGCTATGATGTATTTACATCGCGTATATGCGCGATAGGCTTATAAGGAGCTATCAACATGAACGTAAATCCGAAAGAGCGCACAGAGTCCATCAATATCCGTGTGACCCCCGAAGAAAAGGCCGCTTTGAAGAAATTGGCTGCTGCAGCCGGTATGACCTTGACTGGTTTCCTTCTCGGTGAAGCATTGGGAGAAAAGCTCGGTGATGCCATCCTAAAGAACAAAGAGGTGAAGAAAAAATAGCGCCGCCCGCGGTGGGCGGAAAGCCCCGCGGCGGCACAGGGGCAAGTATTACCCCCTGTGCAACGCTGTAAGTTGTGTACAGCTTGTACACGTCCACAACTGAATCATCGTGTAAATTGGGATGAAGTAGTGTCGCCAGCTGGCAAAATATACGCCAGGGAAGGTAAGACATGATAAATTGTTTTGGAAAGGAGATGGTTCGCCGAGTTCGAAAGGAGTTTTTTCTATGGCCAGAAGCGCCGCATATCGCAAGTATCAAATCACCATCAATAATCCCGTTGACAAGGGCTTTTCACATGCCACCATCAAGGACATTCTGTCAGGTTTGACAGGCTGCCTGTACTGGTGTATGTGTGACGAGATAGGCCAGCAGGGCACGCTGCACACCCACGTCTACGCGGCGTTCAAGAATGCCGTGATGTTCCAGACCATGCAGCAGCGTTTCTATGGTGCGCATATCGAGGACGCCCGCGGTACACACCGCGAGAACCGCGACTATATCCGCAAGGAGGGCAAGCACCGCGAGACGGATAAGGCAGATACCAACCTGCCCGACACCTTCGAGGAATCCGGTGAACTGCCCGCCGAGCCAGAGCGGCGCATCAAACAGTCCGAAGCGATCCTTGCCATGATTGAAGATGGTGCGTCTGACGCGGAGATCCTCCGCACATACCCATCTGCGCTGAACCATCTGCCCCGCATCCAACAGACGCGGCAGGCGCTGTTGGAGGACAAATACCGCTGTGTGCGCCGCACCGACCTGAAAGTACGCTATATTCATGGTGCTACCGGCGTAGGCAAGACCCGCAGCATTTTGGACGAATACGGTGATGGAAACGTATACCGTGTGACCAATTACAAGCACCCGTTCGACGGCTACAAGGGCGAACCGGTCATTGTGTTCGATGAGTTCCGTTCCAGCCTACCGCTGGCCGATATGCTGAACTATCTTGACGTGTACCCCCTCATGCTGCCCAGTCGTTACGCCGACCGGGTAGCGTGCTATACACGGGTGTTCATCGTCAGCAACATCTCCATTAAAGAGCAATACCCCATTGTGCAGTTGGAAGAACCTGCCAGCTATGCAGCTTTTTTGCGCCGCATCAATGACGGTATCTGGGAAATGCTCCCAGATAACGGCAGCGAGTCGTTTTAAGGGGGTGTGCAGATGTTGAACAACTACCCTGATGTTATGACAGTAAAGCAGCTGTCGGAAGCGCTTCACATCAGTCTTAACGCTGCCTATCAAATGGTCAAGCGCCATGAGATAGGTGCGAAGTACATTGGCCGTGCAATTCGTATTCCCAAGTCAAGCGTGATAATGTATCTCAACTCCGCCCGTTATATAGTAGGGCAAAACGATAACAGCAGACTACCGAATGAAAGGAGTCAATCATGACCGGAAGTCTGCAAACTAAAAATGAAAAATTCTATATTGTTCTGAATGACATGGTGAACGGTAAGCGTAAACAGCGTTGGATTGCCACCGGCCTGACAGTGAAGGGAAACAAGCGTAAAGCCGAACAGCTTCTTCGTGAAAAGTTGGCGGAGGAAATGCAGAAAGCGCCGCTGCCCGTTTCCAACATGCGGCTGTCCGACTGTATCCGCCATTGGCTGACCCGTGTGCAGCGCCGTGTGGATGAAGTTACCTATCTGGGCTATCTCCATACGGCGGAAAAGCAAGTCCTCCCCTACTTCGACGCAAGCGGTCTGACGCTGCGTGATTGTACCGTAAAGGCCCTGCAAGCCTATTTCGATGAAAAGTCCAATGGTGGCCGTTTGGATGGCAAGGGCGGTCTGTCCGCAAAAACAATGCGCCATCATCGCAACATCATTCGTCAAGCGCTGGCCGAAGCAGTGAAAGAAGGGCTGATGACCAACAATCCCTGCGACTACGTGGAGCTGCCGCGCCATGAGCGCTACGAACCTGCGTTTTACAGCGCAGAGCAACTGCAAAAGCTGTTCGATGTGATGAAGGATGACCCGATGCTGCCGCTGGTCAAGATAACCGCGCTATACGGCCTGCGCCGCAGCGAGGTACTGGGTCTGAAATGGGATAGCGTAGACTTCGACAACAACTGCCTGCTGATTCGGCATACTGTCTGCAAGATGATGACACGCATCGAAAAGGACAAGACCAAAACGCAGAGCAGCCGCCGCAGCTTCCCGCTGACCCCCGAAGCCCGCAGCATCTTCCTCGCCGCTAAAGCAGAGGAGGAAGAAAACCGCCAGCAATTTGGCCGCGCCTATAAAGAGAATGACTACATCTTCAAATGGCCGGACGGTACACCGTTTGAACCGGACTATGTGACGCACCATTTTCTGAAAGTCCTCAAGAAAAACAATTTGCCGCATATCCGTTTTCACGAACTGCGGCATAGCTGTGCAAGTCTCCTGTTGAATCAAGGATGCAGCCTCAAGGACGTTCAAGAATGGATGGGACACAGCGACATTCAGACCACTGCCAATATTTACGGGCATCTGGATAGCGCCCGCAAGCAAAGTCTGGCGGATAAGCTGACCCAATGTCTAACACGTTAGAAATGTGTTAGAAACGGCCACGTTTCACGGGATAAAGCAAAACCCCGAAACCGTTGTGGTGTAACGGTTTCGGGGTGGCACGCCGTGAGGGATTCGAACCCCCGGCCTTCTGGTCCGTAGCCAGACGCTCTATCCAGCTGAGCTAACGGCGCATGTCTCAACGACAGCTTAGTTATAATATCACACTGCTCCACAAAATGCAAGAGAAATTTTCTCATAATTTCAAAATTTTTTCTAATCGTGAAGCCTGATAATGATTGCGAAAGGTCATCCCGCCTTTTGCATTCATTTTTTGTTTAGGAGGTAAATGAAAATGGGAATGAAAATCATCCGGTTAGCCGATGCAGCGTTTGTCGGTGACGACGGCCAGGAAGTGCATGGGATGTACGTCTACCTCGTCCCTACTGGCGCAGGTGGTGAGCCTGAGCGCGTGTTCCTCTCGGAAAAGAAGATGTGCGACATCTCCTACACGCCCCAGGTCGGCGATGTCGTGTTTGTCTTTCGCGGCCGCGGCGGCAGCGTCGTTGACATGATCAAAGCCTGATCCAAACCTTCACCTTACCGCAGAACGTCGGGAGACATGCTGTGCTGAGGTCCATCCTCGATCCTCGAACGGAGCAGACGGCCCCGTTTGGGGGCACTTGACTCCATAACGTTTTGCGGGAAGGTGTTGGAATATGGCGGTTTCTCCGGTGTATTCCATACACCGATACACTGATGAAATATACAAGGTCGTGGCATTCAAAGGCCACCGTGACCCTGACTTTGCCTGCGTCCGCGAGGAAGCGCAGCACTATGAAGTAAAGCTGGATAACAGCTTCTCCCGCGCCCGCTCTATGGTGCTGCAATATGCCCTGTGTAATCTCTGGGACTACTTCTTCACCGGTACGCTGGATGAGCGTCTGGCGGATCGCTATAACCTGGATTGTTACGCAAAGCGGCTCATGCAGTTCATCCGCGATAAGCGGAAGAAGTATAACGCCTCGTTTCAGGTGCTGCTGGTGCCGGAAAACCACAAAGACGGTGCATGGCATATTCACGGTCTGGTCTATGGCCTGCCTGCTTCGGCGCTCCGGCCCTTCCGGTATCCGGAACCGAAGAAGCTCATAGATGGCGGCTTTCTCAACTGGCCGGACTATCAACGGGCCTTCGGGTTCTGTTCTCTGGCCCCGATCCGTGATAAGGTAGCCACGGCTTACTACGTTACAAAGTACATCAGTAAGGATATGGCCCGCCGCTCCTATGATGTCGGCAAGCATCTGTACTTCCATAGCCGCCCGCTGAAAAAGGCTGAACATGCCTCGGATGTCTATCTCTACCATCCCCAGTTGGATGCCTACTGCACCCACGATTACGATTTCTGTAAGACCGGCATGGTGCAAGATGCGGATTGGGCCTTCCCCTATCTCTGGGACGGTGCGGACTTCCCCGAACAGCCGCTCCACCCCGTTCCGTTGGCCACTGGTGATGCCTTTGATCCCGCAACAATAGATCCTTTCTATGAACAGATGAAATTGGAGGGTTATGTATGATGAAGAAAGAATCTTTTATCCTTGTCCATGCCGGTGAAGCTCCGGCGCCGGAGATCATCCAGTTGGAGCCTGAGCATCTGCTGGACGGCATGTATCAGGCGATCCACTGCGACTGCATCGAGATCGTGCGCGTTCAGACCGGCTTGCTGCTCCCTCATGGTGTCGTGCTGGTCGCCGATGAATCCGGCTGGTTCCGTAAGCAGCTGATCATCAACCGGCTGGCTACTGTCTGGTATGGTGATGTCATGGTTGGTAACGTCCTGCTGGCCTCCGAAGGCTACCGCAACGGTGAGCCTGATCTGGTAGGTCTCAATGATTTCCAGCTGAAGTATCTGCGCGATGCCTTCGGCATCTGATGAATGAGTTTCAGATATTCTATGTGGCGTGGCGGTTTCTCCGCCATATATGGTACAAGTACAGGAGGAAGATCATGCGATTCTGGGACAGGCTCAAATGGGCGATGATCGGGGGTTTCGGCTATATGCTGGGCCGGTTTCTGTTTGAGTACCTCCGCCAATTTACAGGAGGATAAGACATGGCAAAGAACAACATCCGTTCCGTCCGGTTCTCGGACGAGATGATAGAGATCATCAACCAGCAGGTGGGCGACAACTTCACCCAGAAGTTTGAGCGCATGGTCTACAACTGCTATATGCTGCTGCCGGAGAAACAGGCTCAGGCCGACCGGCTGGATATGCTCATCAAGGATAAGCGCGAGGCGCTGAACAAGCTGCAGGACCGCTACTATACCGGCGTCCATTTTCTCAATGCGCTGGAAGCCCGGCTGCGGGATCTGAACCGTTTGTTTGACGAACAATCGTAACACAATAACCGCACGCTGCGGCGCGGATCGGCTCCGGCTGCAGCTCCGCAGCGTGTTACATGGCGGGGTGTGAGTAAAGGTAGCTGGCCGGGTTCTCACCCCGGAGATGGAGGTTCGACTCCTCCCCCCGCAACCATTAAATCTAAGAAAGGAGGGCATTGCCGAGGCTGCTTCCACTATCACCGTCGCCAAGATTCTGGAAAATACCAGTACCCTGGCCGATATGGTCAAGAACGTGTGGGATATCATGACCAGCAATCCGCTGCTGCTTGTGTTTATCTGCGCGTCTCTGGTGACTCTTGGCTTTTCGTTCTATCGCAAGGCCAAGCGCGCCGCTCGCGGCTGATGCCGCAGGTAAGGGGTGTGGGGATCGCCCCACACCCCTTTGCACATGGAGGTATGTATGAGTGAATTTATAACAGGTTGCTGCCGTCTGATCTCCAGCATTTTCGATGCGGTATTTTCAGAGCCGCTGCTCGCGTTTTTCATGACGGTCATGCTGGTGGCCGTGGTGGCGGGTCTGTTTCTATATATCTATCGCGGTACAAAACGACTTTAAGTGAGGTGTCCATATGCTCAAAATTCTGGTGACCGGCGCGGTCTACATGGTATGTCTGTTCATTTTGGTGCTGGTGTCCTGCCTGATGATCTGGGTGATCACGCGCCTGCTGCGCTGGCTGTTCCCCCAGCGCTTCGGCCCAAAGGCCAGACCGGCAGCGAAGAAGCCTAAGAAGGTCAAGAAGGTCGTCCGTGTCGAGGATGACGAGGACGAGGAAGAAGATGCGTAACACAGATAGATCTTCGCTGCCCGGCGTCCGATCGAGAAAATGTGTTACACAAGAAAGCAGCGCCCGGACGGACGCTGCCCTCAAGTAAGGTTGCTTCGGGTTTATCTGTGCTTGGTCAGCTTCCCGACTACGATCCCGGCCAGGATCATCACCGCGAAAAACGGTGTCGTCAGGACTTGGAGAAGCCCGTGCAATATGTCGGTCACTGGTTCACCTCATCCGGCACATTATGCCGGATGAGGTGTCCCAAAATCTGTACCGTAGGAGTATGCTATGTTGTTTCGTTTGAAATTTTGGCTGCGCTGTCAGCGATTTCTTTGGTGCCATGGCTGCTGCTTGACCTGCAAGTATTTCGACGTCTGCTCCGAAACTTATTTCGCAGAGATAGACCAGCTCCCTTGGAAAATGTAAATCCCCCGCCTTGCGGCGAGGGATATATGGGTCACTTTTTGTTTTTCAGTTCTGCAAGTAGCGCTTCCAGCTCGTCAATAAGTATCTGCTGGTTTTGCTTGATGGTTTTTACGGACTTCATAAACCAAATTAGTAGGGCAAGTTCTAATCCTGCCACTATCCATTGGGCTATATCTATTCCCAAGATTTCCATGCAAAATGCCCCTTTCCGGTTATTTTCTTCTATCTTATCATAAGAAGGGTGGTTGTCAACCATGAAAAGAAAGCGCTTCGTTAAAACATGTGTTTCCATTGTTCTTGTCATGGTTGTTGCTCTTTCTTCTGTTATTCCTGTTCATGCAGTTGGTGCTGTTGTTGGTTCTGTTATTGAGGATACGCTTTGGACTATGATCCAGAAGTGTCTTACCCCTGATGGGAAAGATTCGGATGAAGCTTCGTATGAAGAAGCTTTGCAGTATTTGAATAAGATTTGGTTGCGTTCGCTGGATTCCCGTAAGGAGGTGGACTATAACACCCTATCTTCTGTTTATGCGCAACTCTTGATGCAGGGCGTTCCTTGTGAAATTCGATCTTCGCGCGGTGCGGCGCAAGGCTACTATATTCGCGGCACTGGTGATATGCCGGTTTTTAACGGAAAGGGCCGTTATGGAATCAAGGATAAATATTTTTCGGATGGTTCCGGCAATGTTTTTTATGCAAAGCTGCCTGATAATGGTCGAACTCCGGATACCTCAACCACGGTTCCATCAACTACTGCTCCCAGCGTTAAAGAAGATACTTCTACCACTTATATCCCCGATACGCCGAGTGATTATAGTTATTATACGCCTTCTAATGAATTTCAGGCGTTGCAGTATATCAATACTCGTGTTACTTCAATTGCCAATGAGCTGCACCGTGTCATTGATCGCCTTGCCTCTATCCAGCATCATACTTTCCGCTTGTATATGAATATGGGGCGGGTCATTGATTCTCTTAATAATATTACATCCGGCTTATATAAGCAGATTGACTTGCTTTCTGCATATCTCCCTCGTCTGGATGATGTCTATAACCGGTTGTTCTCTATCCAATCCGCTGCGTGGGCATCGGTCGATATGGAAAGTAGTATTCTGCTTAGCGTCACCAATATCGGCACCCGCCTTGACAGCGTTATCAACAACGGTACGGTGCAGATCAATACCAGCTCCATTGATGCTCGATTGGACAAGCTCATCAGCATGTACAGCAAGGTCAATAGTGTGGTACTGGATACCGCTGCCGTCAATGGCGGTCAGGTCAAGGCCGCTGTCGGCGGTGAGCTGAAGGATGTGGTTTTCTGGGGCAGCGCCCGCCGCCAAAATCCCCATCTCCTGACTATGCCGCTGAACTATACTCTGTCGGACGCTCCTACCGTTCTTGGTGCTCCGGAGCTGCGCTCTATCCCGCTGGGCGCGTCTATCCCTGCGTATATCTCCGCTGATCCTGTCCTCGCTGCCGGTGTCTGGAAGTCCGGCAGCACCTACTATCTCTCGGATACCTACAACGCCAGTACCGGCGAATATGTGCAGCGCATCCAGTCCATTGTCTTTGACGGTTCGGAAAGCTGGGGTCGTTCCATCCGGAAGGATGGTGCGTCCATCTTCTGGCTGTCCACCCTGCCGGATAATACGCTCGCTATGCCTATGTGGTCCAGTCGCTACACCTTCAAGACGTATACCAGCGCCTTTGACCTTGCGGATGATAGTACGAAAGCGGTAACATCTGGCTACTTTAGTCACTATGGTAAATATATCCGCTTCATGGATAGCATTTCCAGCTTGAGCAGCTGGAAAACGTGGCTGGCCAATAAGTACAAAGAGGGAACGCCTATGGAGGTCTGGTATGCCTACCCCGAGCAGGTTACGACTACCTATCTTGATCTCCGGCCCACGATCGCCATTCCAGAGGGTGACAGCACCATCTCGGCGGAGATGCTGCGTATCACTGCCAAATATGAGACCTACGACAGCTACACCCTGACGGCGGATATTATCAACGCTATCAACAACATTCCGCCCTACGATGACAGCGGTCTGATCGCGGCCATCACCAACATGTCCAGGCCCACCGTGACCACGGATCTGACGGAGATCACCACACGGCTGGATGATATACTGGGGGAGCTGCGCTCCACCTCCGGTTCCGCCACGTGTGACCACACCTACCAGCAGCACATGGAACAGGATACCACTTGCACGCTGCCTGGCCTGATGATCTCCACCTGCAGTAAGTGTGGTGACAGCTACTCGGAAATTGTAGATCCGCTGGGCCATGATTGGGTGGTGACGTCCCACGTTGATGCTGTCACCGATCCGGAGACCGGCGAGGAGACGGCAGCGGCCTATGATATCTATACCTGCTCCCGCTGTGACCGTACCTATGAGGATCATACGGGAGACGGTGCACCGGACGAGGATTACAGCAATACGTCCATCTCCAAGCTGGTGGTCAAAGTGTTCAGCAAGCTGGGCACCTTCGCCGGTAAGCTCATCGGTTTTGTCGTCCACCTGCTGGATAAGGCTCTGACCGGCGTGGACAATGTGATCTCCAAATTCAACGATTACACCGCCCAGATCGGCAGTTTCGGCGGAGCCTATCCGTCATGGCTCACCGGCTTCTGGGCTATCATCCCCATGGAGCTTCAGACGGCGCTGACCTTTGCCGTCATCTGTATGGCGCTGGGTGCTGTGGGCAGGAAGCTGTTTTTCTCGTAACACAAACCGGCGCAGCTGCGGCGCTGATCTAAACCGGCTGCAGATCTATCTTGTGTTACAGGAGGGAAAACATGGAGAATAAGCCGTGCAACAAATGTCTGTGCTGTTTGCATCTTCCAGACTGTGTTGACTTCTGGGAGATCAACGGTATACCTGCGCCTGACTATGGCTGCAATGAATTTGAGTATGTCGGTTTTTGCGGGATGATCTACCGATTGCTGGAGGTGCTGTAATGTCAATTTTGCTTGAGCCGCTGCGGGCGCTGCTGAATATGATCACCAGCCTGATCAACGGCCTGATCGTGGGCTCGCTGCACTTCATCCTCAACCTGCTGGATGGTCTGGATGAGGTGGACGGCCTGCTGGACCATACGGTCAACTCCGTCTCCGGCTTCTTCACGTCCTTCGTAGATCTTGGCAGCAGTCTGTTTCCGTTCATCCCAGCGGAATGGACGGCTATCATCGAGGCGGCGTTGATCATTCTGGTCATCGGTGTCATCATCAAAAGGAGGGTGTTTTAATGGAAGGTCTCGGACAAGTCCTGCTTTCCTGCCTGGAGCTGTTCCAAATCGAATTGTCTTTGGATGGCTTCACATTCTCCCTCTGGCAGATCTTCCTCTGGCTCATCGTAGCCGGTGCGGTAGTTTATCTGATCGTGAAATGGAGTGATGATAATTGAGATACATACAATTGCTGTTTAGTGTCCTGACCCTGTGCCTCGCATTGACCGTGAGTGCATATGCTGCGGAGCCTGCTACTGTAGATCCACCAGTCAACATACCGGAGGACGTACCGGAATGGGCGCTGCGTCCGGCATTGGAGCCTGGTGAGGAGCCAACGGACGAAACGGACACCGGTACGGCGGATGATCCGGCATCAGAGCGGGGCTATACCACCATCTACAATTCGGACGGCACCATCCGCTACACGGACGATCCGGCGCTGCTGGCCGATCCGTCCCTGTTTGCCGCCGCCGATGAGACGGACAGCAGTCTGTTCCTCTCCAAGTCCTTCGACGAGTACACCGTCACCGAGGGCTTTCTGCTGCTGTTTCTGGCCCTGGCTTTCTGCTGGGCCTTGTGGAAGATCATCAAGGGGGTGTTTTAGTGGCTTCTGTCGTGGCTGAGTTCTTCCAGATCACGGGCGTGGACGCAGTCCCGCCCACCAATATGGCGGAGCTGATCCCGTACCTGCTGACGGTATTCATCGGTGTGGTGCTGGTGGTCTGTGTGTTCCGCATCGTGGGCGCTATCGCCGCCGCCCTGATCAACTGGCGGAGGTTCTGATGACGTTTATCATTCTGGTTATTGCGGCGCTGCTCATTCTATCGTTCCCCACGCTGCGCTGCGCTGTGTCCCATCCCCTTAAGCTGGTGCGCTACGGTGTGGTCGATCTCTACCAGTATATCAAGTACCAAAAGTGGAACGAGTGCAGCACCGGAGAGCTGATCGCTTATGTGGGAGTGTTTGGCAAGGGGAAAACCTTGTCAGCCGTCCACAAGGTTGTATCCATGTATGAGCAATACGACGGCAAAGCTGTCTGGGATAAGGAGCGGCAGATGTGGGTAGAGCAGCGGGTCAAGGTGCTGTCCAACGTGGCCCTGTCCATCCCTTACGATGATTTTGTTTCCCTCCAGCAGGTTGTTTACTGCGCCGAAAAGAACGGTCAGTATGACAAGGAGCATGATACCCTCACTGTCACGCTGGTGCTGGGTGACGAGTTCAGCGTTCAAATGAATAGTCGAAACTTTAAGAGTAACATTGATCCGCTGTTTTTGAATACCCTGCTTACCTGCCGACACTATCATATCTCCATGTTCTACACCGCCCAGCGTTTTGGTCATGTGGATGCGCTGCTGCGGCAAGTCACCAGCTGCGTGGTGGACTGCAATAAGCTGTGGCGCTTCCAGCGGCAGAACCTCTATGATGCCTGGGAGGTCGAAAATGCCACCAGTCCCCGCCTTGTGTTACCGATCGCTCGCCGCTGCTGGTTCGTCACGGACAGGAATTACAACGCCTATAATACCCTGGCCTGTGTGGGCAATCTGCAAAAATCCTTCAAGGAAGGCGACATGTTGTCCGAGGAGGAGATACTGTCCCTGCGCAGGAACGACCAGCAGGCCAACATGGACGGCGTGGTGAAGCCCTCCCGTGCCTGGCGGAAGAACCAGAAAAAATTGAGGAAGTAACACAACGGACACTCGCTGCGGCGCTGATCGTTGCCGGCTGCAGCTGCGCTATGTGTTACAGAGGGGCCCCGCGCCAAGGCTTTAGCCGCGCGGGGCCCCTGCCCAGATCTCAGCCGTAATGCCATTACGCTTTCATAGATCTGTCATTGCTGATATAATGGATATACCTCCCACAGAAATGCGGAGCATGAACAACGGCCTTGTTGCCGCCTGCTTCCTTTGTCTTGCCGGTTGTCTTTGCCCGCAGGCATCCCGCTGCCCCAGCTCAGCCACTTTTGAACAACCGCTGTAAGGCACTATCGACACGCATAAACGCATAGCCCCGGTGGCTGATCCGTGCGCTGGTCGCACGGTCAGAGCACCGGAGCAATAACTATCAAGTCTCGCCGTCATTTGGATTATTTGGTTTTGGAGGATTTGGAAATGGCAAGATGGAAATGGTTTGATCACGATCGTCGCGTACAGTTTGAAGCGCTGCTCCGTGCCGGTCACAGCAAACGGGAGATCGCCCAGCTGCTGGGCTGCCATATCTCCACCGTCTACCGTGAGCTGCGGAATGGTGACTGTGTCCAGCTCAATCACGATCTGAGGGAGTATCACGCATATTCCGTCTACGCTGCTGATGACCGTAGCCGGAAGCGCCGCCGAAACTGCGGCGCTCCTCTGAAGGCTGCTGCTGACGGTGAGCTGCTCTCCTACATATCCCTGTATATCAAAAAAGAACGCCGCTCCCCCGCGTGGGTAGCGGCGTCTTTACGCACCTCCTACAATAATAATTACGGTTTAAGGCGCGGCAGCCAGCCGCGTCTTTTTC
>ERZ773116.3043-NODE-3043-length-12653-cov-6.795206_pt1 | contig 12653 bp, 9 predicted proteins | sample MGYA00580563_ERZ773116 | MGnify/ENA primary metagenome ERZ773116 (study PRJEB29015, sample SAMEA2737864) | human gut metagenome | biome: human gut; feature: human-associated habitat; material: faeces | place: China | collected 2012 ... | reverse complement strand
AGCATCCAAAAGCGTAAAAGACTTTTCCATACCGGTTATAGCTCTGCTAAATCCACATTTTTAAGACAAGGTTCATTGAGTATAACTGGGAAAGCGGAAAAACCGTTGCCCCGCAATAATAATATAATGAAAAAACTTATTCTTGCAAGAGGAGTCTTAGCTGCCTCTTTATTCTGCTGCGTGTCCTTAGGGAATACAGCTTGTGTGAACCGGATTGACGAAGAATCAGAAGCGGAAATCGAGGAAGGGACGACGCCTATCACGTTCTCTATCAAAATAGAAAAGGCCAGTACCAAGGTCACAAACACCGCCTTTGAAAAAGGAGACAGAATGGGCTTGTTTGCAACCACTTCCTCCGGCTCCATCAAGGGAAAACGGTATATTGACAATCTGGCTCTGGAATATACGGAAGGCTCTACACTGATTCCCCAAAAGACAGTATTCTATCCGGAAGGAGATGTGCCACTGGACTTTATCAGTTACCACCCTTACCAAACCGAAGGGGTAGTTGCCGGTACACCCGTTCTTCCCGTATCTGTACAGATAGACCAAAGCAATGAGAAAAACCGCGCACAAAGTGACTTCTTGGTAGCTAAAGCGCAAGGAATCACCAATAAAACCAAATCTGTAACCCTGGAGTTCCAACACAAGCTGTCCAAACTGGCAATCTCTCTGACACCCGACACAAGCAACTCTGCCAATGATTTGCTGAAAGCCAATCCGCGTATCATCGCAACCGGGCTCAAGACCTCGGCCGATTATAATCTGGAAGACGGGACTTTCAGTAATCTTACGGGGACACAAGACATCATAGCCTCCGGTGAATGGAGTGTCAAAGACAACAAACTTACCGGCAAGGAATTCATTATCATACCCCAAACGATAAATGATGGCAAGCAATCCTTCATTATGGAGTGGAGCGGACGTATATACAGTTGTGCAATACCCGAAGTGGAAATGAGTAGCAGCACGCAATGTATCATCAACATATCAGCCATGCAGAGCAACAGCAACGTCCTGAGTAGCTTTGCCGGCAAAATCAAGGAATGGAGCAGCCTCCCTCCCATCGACACCGACAATATGGAAGATTACACTGCCATACATATTTCCGCTCTCTCCTTTTCTCTTTCAAATGTGTACAGAATTTATCACGAAGGGATACCCATTGCAGAAGTCTGCAAGGAATATCTCAAATCAGCGTCATTGACTTCCAGAGCCGTTATAGCCTATCCCATAGGTAAAAATGAAAAGGCCGACCTGAGCAATGGCGTCATCCTACAGCTTGCGGACCGTAAAGACACCATCTGCGGAGGAAGAATAAGCTGGAATACAGACGACTATGGATTTACCTACACTAAAGGGGAATATACCGGCATAGACAAGCTCTATATAGACAACAGCCATAAACTACTTCTGGAAAAGCCGGAAAACGCCATCAAGGTGAATGTGGCATGCTACACCCTTCGAGACATCAGAAAAGGAGTGTCTACCGAATACCCCATTGTCAAGATTGGAGCCCAATACTGGATGGGTAAAGAACTCCATGCCACCACCTACCGTGACGGAACTCCCTTGAAAAAACAGATTGATTTGGGAACAGACAAAGCCGGATATTACAAGCCGGATAAGTATGATATTTATTTTTACAATGGAGAAGCCATACTGGCAGGAGAGCTGGTACCCGAAGGCTGGAAAATACCATCGGATGCAGACTGGGAACAGCTGAAAAGCTATACCGGCAACGACAGCTCCATACTAAAAGCCGGAGAATGGCAGACAATGGTATCCGGTGAAGTAGCCCCCGTCAACAACTATACCCGGTTCAATGCTTTTCCCGTAGGAATGTGGTACAACAAGGGGCACAACAGTCCAAACAAAATGACCGCCTTCTGGAGTTGGGATCATACAAAGCATACCCTTTCGGAAAGCACCATTTATTTTCTCGGCGAAAGCGACGAGTTTGTCTCAAGCGCCGCCCATGTCACCGGCAAGCCCTACTATAAAGCTCTTTCCATCCGCTGTATAAAAGAATAGCCGGCAATTTCGACATTTCTCATTTCTTTTTTGTATTTTTGTTCCCAATGTGCAAGATTTTTGCCAATCGGACAAAGATAACGAAAGAGAAATGAGAGTAATCGACCTGATAAACAGTAACGAAAAAACAGCTTTTTCCTTTGAAATATTGCCACCACTGAAAGGTACGGGCATCGAAAAGCTGTATCAGACCATAGATACGTTACGGGAATTCGACCCCAAATACATCAACATCACCACGCACCGCAGCGAGTACGTGTACAAAGACCTCGGCAACGGATTGTTCCAGCGAAACCGCCTGCGCCGCCGCCCCGGCACCGTAGCCGTAGCTGCTGCCATCCAGAACAAGTACAACATCACCATGGTGCCGCACATCCTTTGCAGCGGCTTCACCCGCGAGGAGACGGAGTACGTGCTGCTCGACCTGCAATTCCTCGGCATCACCGACCTGCTGGTGCTTCGTGGCGACAAGGCAAAGCACGAATCTTCGTTTATCCCCGTAGGCAACGGTTACCACCACGCCGTCGAACTACAAGAACAAATCAACAACTTCAATAAAGGCATCTTTGTGGACGGCTCCGAGATGAAAGTTACCAATACCCCGTTTTCATACGGTGTGGCGTGCTATCCGGAAAAGCATGAAGAAGCCCCCAACATGGATACAGACATCTACTGGCTGAAGAAGAAAATGGAAATGGGTGCAGAGTATGCCGTGACCCAGCTCTTCTACGACAACCGGAAATATTTCGACTTCGTGGAACGCGCCCGCCAAGCCGGTGTCACCATCCCGATTATCCCGGGCATCAAGCCCTTCAAGAAGCTGTCACAACTCAGCATGATACCCAAGACGTTCAAAGTAGATTTGCCCAAGGAACTGACCCAAGAGGTTCTGAAGTGCAACACCGACGCAGAAGCCCAGCAAGTAGGCATCGAATGGTGCGTGCAGCAGTGCAAAGAGCTGATAGCCCATGGCGTCCCAAGCCTCCACTTCTACTCGGTAGGAGCTACAGACAGCATCAAGGAAGTAGCCAAACAAATATACTGAACAATTGATAATTGACAAATGATAGTATCACAAGTAATAACTCATAACTTATAACTCATTACCCCGTGTTCAGTTTCAAGGACATAATAGGCCAAGAGCCAGCCAAGCAAAGGCTGATACAAGAAGTGCAGGAAGGACGTATCCCCCACGCACAACTCTTCTGTGGCCCTGCCGGAGTAGGAAAACTCCCATTGGCACTTGCCTATGCCCGCTACATCTGCTGTCCCAACCGGACGGAAACCGATGCCTGCGGTACTTGTCCCTCCTGCGTGAAATGGAACAAGCTGGTGCACCCGGACGTACACTTCGTATACCCTATCGTCAAGAGTGCCAAAGGGAAAAAGGAAGTCTGCGACGACTATATCACCAACTGGCGGCACCTGCTGCTGAACAGCCCCTACTTCGGACTGAATCATTGGCTGAACGAGATGGATGCCGAAAACGGGCAAGCCATCATTTATGCCAAAGAAAGCGACGAGATAACCCGCAAGCTCAGTCTGAAATCCAGCGAAGGAGGTTACAAAGTCACCATCGTATGGCTGCCCGAAAAAATGCACGAAGTCTGCGCCAACAAGCTGCTGAAGCTGCTGGAAGAGCCGCCCGAGAAAACGATATTCCTCCTCATTTCCGAAGCTCCGGAAATGATACTGCCCACCATCCTCAGCCGCACGCAACGCTTCAACATCCCCAAGATTGAAGAAGTTGACATAGCAGGAGCCTTACAGCAGAAGTACGGAGTGCAGCCCCGCGACAGCGAGACCATAGCCCACCTGGCAAACGGAGACTTTATCAAAGCATTGGAGACCATCCATCTGAACGAGGAGAACGAACTGTTCTTCAATCTCTTTGTCAGCCTGATGCGACTCTCCTACCAGCGCAAGATACGGGAAATGAAACAATGGAGCGAGCAGCTTGCCGCCATGGGACGCGAACGGCAGAAGAACTTCCTGGACTACTGCCAGCGCATGACCCGCGAGAACTTCATCTACAACCTGCACCGCAAGGAGATGAACTACATGACGTTGCCCGAACAGAACTTCGCCACCCGCTTCGCCCCCTTTGTCAACGAGCGTAACGTCGTGGGCATCATGGACGAACTGAGTGAAGCGCAGCGCCACATCGAGCAGAACGTGAACGCCCGCATGGTGTTCTTCGACTTCTCCCTCAAAATGATTGTTTTATTGAAACAATGAAAAGTGGCAAGATAATGAAATGCAAAGTATCAAATCGTAAATAGTAAATAGTCAAATAGTAAATAAACAGATGATGGAATTTAAACTACATAACGGAAGCGGAGGTCTCTGCTGCAAGAGTTGCGGCAGGCAGGACAAGCAACTGAACACCTACGACTGGCTGGCAGACATTCCGGGCAATGCCGATGAGAGCGAGCTGGTAGAGGTTCAGTTCAAGAATACCCGCAAGGGATATTTCCGCAACAGCAACAAGATACCCCTGGAGAAAGGCGACATCGTAGCCGTAGAAGCCACCCCCGGACATGACATCGGCGTGGTGACCCTGACCGGACGCCTCGTGCCGCTGCAAATGAAGAAAGCCAATATCAAGTCCGAGGCAGACATCAAACGCATCTACCGCAAGGCGAAGCCCGTAGATATGGAGAAGTACAACGAAGCAAAAGCCCGCGAGCACGCCACCATGATACGCTCGCGCCAGATTGCCCTGGACCTCAACCTCAACATGAAGATTGGTGACGTGGAATACCAGGGAGACGGCAACAAAGCCATCTTCTACTACATCGCCGACGAGCGTGTGGACTTCCGCCAGCTCATCAAGGTCCTTGCCGACGCCTTCCGCGTGCGCATCGAGATGAAACAGATTGGCGCCCGCCAGGAAGCCGGACGCATTGGTGGCATCGGTCCCTGCGGACGCGAACTCTGCTGCGCCACCTGGATGACCTCCTTCGTGTCGGTATCTACCAGCGCTGCACGCTTCCAGGACATATCACTGAATCCGCAGAAACTTGCCGGACAATGCGCCAAGCTGAAGTGCTGCCTCAACTACGAAGTGGACTGCTACGTGGAAGCACAGAAACGCCTGCCCTCACGCGAGATTACCCTGGAAACCAAAGACGGCGAGTTCTTCTTCTTCAAAGCCGACATTCTGAGCAACCAGATAACCTACTCAAGCGACAAGAACATCCCTGCCAACCTGGTGACCATCAGCGGCAGACGCGCCTTCGAGATTATCGGTTTGAACAAACGTGGCATCAAGCCCGACAGCTTGATAGAAGAAGCCCATCGCTCCGAACCCAAAAAGCCGGTGGACTTGCTGGAACAAGAGAGCCTCACACGCTTTGACCGCAGCCGGAAAGGCAAGAGTGGCGGTGACAGCAACGGTAACGAGAACAGCAACAACAGCCGTAACAAGAGAAAGAAAAAGAGTGGGAACGGTCGTCCGCAAGGAGGTGAGCAGGGTGCTCCCCAATCCAACAACCAGAGAGAACAATCCAGGCAAGACCGGCAACCGAGACAGAAACAAGACCGGCAAGCACCCAAACAAGGTGAACAGCAACAAGGCGAACGTCAACAACGGAACAATAACAACCGTCGTCCGCCCCGTAACAATAAGCCCAAACCTCAAGGTGAAAGACCTGCCCAAAATGACAAACCGGCTCAAGAATAGGAATCTCTGCCTGAAAGGTATCATACTACTGTTTGTCGCAAGCCTGCTGAGCGCTTGCGACAAACAGACCGTATACCATTCCTTCCAATCCCTCCCCACCGAAGGCTGGCCGCGCGAAGACACGCTCTCTTTCGACGTGAAGGTCACCGACTCACTGACCTACTACAAACTGTCTCTGGAAGTTCGTAACCGAAGCAACTACCCCTATCAGAATCTACCTCTATCCATCTGCTACACCACCGCAGATTCCATCCCTTCCCCCGCAGACACCATACAGCTAATCCTGGCGGACAAAGAAGGGATCTGGAAAGGTGACGGCTGGGGAGGTCTCTATCAGACTGCCGTCTCCGCAGGAAGCGTTCGAATCGGCAAACCCGGCACCTACCTCTTTAAAGTGGCCTATACGCTACCGGACGAAAGGCTGCAAGGAATCAATGACATCGGCATCAAACTGAAGAGATAGGAACTCCCTATTGTTCTTTATCACCTTCTTCTAACAACCACCTCAGTCTCCCACTCACGTCTCCTTGAAGCGGAAACGGGCGGGGTATCATAACTTGCCCTCTTACCTCATAGCGTTACGTCTTTTACGCCAGAATGTATCGGCCGTTACACCAGCATGTAAAGGGCGTTACAATATAGTGTAAAGGTCGTTACAATACAGCGTAAAGGACGTTACAATGCGATGTAACAGCCTTTACATTACGATGTCAACAATGTGCAAATGCAATGTAATGATAATCAAGTCCATTCGTATGTCCCACAAGGAAACGGTCATAACTAAATTCGGCGATTACGTCCCGCATCAATCCGCAGGAAAATAAACAGCAGGATTGTGAATCCCCAAAGAGAAGAACCTCCGTAACTGAAGAAAGGCAACGGGATACCGATGACGGGGGTCAGTCCCAGCACCATGCCTATATTGATGAATAGATGGAACAAGAATATACTAAGCACAGAGTAACCATACACCCGGCCAAAGGGAGATTGCTGCCGCTCGGCCACGGCAATCAGCCGTAAAATAAGAATAAGGAACAGTAACAGTACAGCCGTAGACCCTACGAATCCTTCCTCCTCACCCACGGTGCAAAAAATGAAGTCCGTATCTTGCTCCGGCACATACTTCAGCTTTGTCTGCGTACCGTTCAAGAAACCTTTGCCGGTCAGCCCCCCGGAACCGATGGCTATCTTCGACTGGTTCACGTTATAGCCGGCACCAGCAAGGTCCTCTTCCATACCGAGCACCACCTTGATACGTATCTGTTGATGGGGCTCCAGCACTTTATTGAAGAAGTAGTCGCTGGAGTAGAGGAAACCTATCGAACCCAAAGCAAACAGCCCAATCAGAAAATAAGATAAATGGCGCTCGCTTAAAGAAAGAAAGATAAGATACCCGACAACAAGTGCACAAAGCCCCCACTGCACCCACACCAAGTTGAAGGGTACCACGTATTCCGAAATCAGATAAGCCACGAGCAGCACTCCCAGCGAACCGCCGATAATATTCCGCGTGGGTTCCCAACGCTTTTTATAAACCCATACCATTCCTCCGGCAAAAAGCAGTACCATCAGCAACACGGCAAATTCTCCGATAGGCGTCGGCGTATCGGCAATCATCACCGCATCAAAACGGATGCCCACCACAAAGTAGACCACTGCACATATACCCGAGAACAGTACCACGCCCGGCATTCCCTCCCGATAAAGCATCAGGAAAAATGCAGAGTACACCAATGCCGAACCCGTCTCCCGCTGCAGGATAATCAGCAACATGGGGAAGAGAATCAGGAAAGCCAGCATAAGGGAGCTTTTCCAGTTCTTCATCGTAAACGAGTAGGCGCTCATATACTTGGCAAGCGCCAGCGCCGTGGCAAACTTGGCAAACTCCGCCGGCTGCAAACTGACCGGCCCCAGGATGAGCCACGACCGCGACCCTTTCGTGTCGGGCGCAATGAATATCGTGACAATCAGCAACAGCATCAGCCCTATATATATAAGGTAGGAGAACATGTCATAGAGGGAATCGTCCAGCATCAGCAGCACAAACCCCAACCCGAAGGAACATATAATCCAGACAAACTGCTTGCCGGCACGCGTAGAGAAGTCCAGAAAGTCACGGTCACCATAATCATAACTTGCTCCACAAACACTGAGCCAGCCGAATACAATCAGCAGCAGGTAAACGACAATCGTCACCCAGTCCAATGATTTCCATATGCTATCTCTCCTCGTCACCAATTTATTTACAATTTTACGATTTACTATTTACTATTGAAGTCACTCACCGTTCATCCCTAACCCCTCATCATCATCTCTCCTCATCTCCGTAAAGTATCACCCGGTTACTGAATTCTTCCGCCCGTATCTCATTCTCGGGCGACAGCTTTCCATGCAGATACTGGTCCATCATCATGGCACCGATAGGTACGCCATACGTGGCACCGAAACCACCGTTCTCCACATAGACGGCAATGGCTATCTTAGGGTTGTCCATCGGGGCAAAGCCCATAAAGACAGAATGGTCCTTGCCGCGGTTCTGTGCCGTGCCCGTCTTTCCGCAGACCTCCACACCCGGCAGGATGGCTCCCGCCATGCGGCAAGTGGCGCTACCCGTACTTCCGTCTACAGCGGCACGCATACCTTTCACCACCATTTCATAATATTCGCGGTCGATGGTGGGATAACGGGGATTGCAATAGATGCTGTCCAGTTCATTGTCTTCTATCTCCTTCACGATGTGCGGAGTAATGAAATGCCCCCGGTTGGCAATGGTGGCACCCAGATTGGCTATCTGCAAGGGTGTAGCAAGAATCTCTCCCTGCCCAATAGCGATACTGATAACCGTCAGACCGTTCCACGAGCCCCGATAGGGCTTGTCGTAAAACTTGGCATTCGGTATGAGGCCACGCTGCTCGCCGGGGAGGTCGGTACCGAGCCGATAGCCGAAGCCCTGCGATACCATGTGGTCTTTCCATACGGTAATGGCATTCTGCGGCGAACCGTATTTTTTATCACCGAACATGCGATACAATCCCCAACAGAAATAGGAATTACAAGAGGTAGCGATGGCAGGAATCAGCGACAGAGGCGAACCATGTCCGTGACATCCCACATGAAGGCCTTTATGATTGAAACCATGCGCACAAGGGAAAGTCGGATAATCTTCGTGGATAATCTCTTCCTGAAGGAAAGTCAGTGCCTGCGCCGTCTTGAAGGTGGAGCCCGGCGGATAAGCTCCCATGATGGCACGGTTCAACAAAGGCTTCCGCTTGTCCATCTGCAGCAGGCGGTGGTTCTTTCCCCGCTGGCGCCCTATCATCAGATGAGGGTCAAAGGTAGGCGAGGAAACCATGCATAGTATCTCACCCGTAGCCGGTTCGATGGCCACAATGGCACCGATTTTGTGTTGAAGCAGTCGTTCTCCCAACATCTGAAGGTCAATGTCGATGCCCAACGTCAGGTTCTTGCCGGGTACGGAGGAACGGTCCAACTGTCCGTCCATGTAGTGTCCCTGGATGCGCCCGTGAGCGTCACGAAGCAGAATCTCCACCCCCTTCTCTCCACGCAGATACTTTTCATAGGATTTCTCGATGCCTTGCTTGCCTATATAGTCTCCGCGAATATAATAGTCATCGTTCTCAATGTCTTTCTTGGACACTTCGCCGATGTCCCCCAGCAAATGGCCGGCAGAGTTATAGGTATATTGGCGGATAGTACGCCGCTGAATATAGAAACCTGGAAATTTGAACAGCTTCTCCTGAAACACACCGCACTCTTCGGCAGAAAGCTGCGTCATGAACACCTGATGGGTGTATTTGGAATAACCGGGGTTCATCCAGCGGTTCTTGACGTCCTTCATCCGTTTGTCAAACTGTTCACGGGTAATGTTCAAGGCACTGCAAAGGTCGAGTGTATCCAGCTGCGTCACCTCCCGAGGCACAAACGTAATATCATAGGCAGGCTGATTAAACACGAGCAACTTACCGTTACGGTCGTAGATAGCCCCCCGTGATGGATATTGTATCTTGTTCAGAAAAGCGTTGCTGTCCGCGTTCTTCTTGTAGTCATCAGTCATGATTTGCAGGTCGAACAGCCGGAACACGTAAATAAGAACGATGACAATAGCCGCCGCTCCAATTACATATTTCCGCTTTTCCAGTGTATAGTCTTTCATCAATTCCTAATCCTTAATCCCTTTATCCTTTCTTTCTTATTCCCTCAACAGCCATAATACAAGTCACAGTAAGCAGGGTACTTGCCGCAATTCTCAACAACAGCGTACCGATATGGGCAAAAGAGAAGAATTCGAGGGTAAGCAACAAGCCGTGATGTATCAGCACACTCACAACCAGATATTTCAGGAAAGGAAGAATCCCCATTGTACGGATGGCCGGAACCAGTGTATCCAGCGTGTCACGAGGCACGAACAGCCGCAAGAAAGTGGGGCGCAAGAAAGCCAGCAACACCGTAGCGGCAGCGTTCATCCCCGGTGTGTCGGAAAAGACGTCGACAGCCAGCCCTAAAAAGAATGCCCACAACATCAACGCATTGCGGGGAGTGTCCGACTCAAACTTCAGTATCAAGTAGATATACAGAAATGGAGTGGCATATCCTGCAATATGCACATTGTTCAATATCAGCACCTGCAACAGTACCAAGCCTATGAACCATCCTATTTTATGCAGATAATTAATTAACAACGCTAATGAGTTATAAGTTACGAGTTACAAGTTATTGAGTGTATAGTTATAAGATATAAAGATGATTAATCCTTAACCCCTAATCCCTAATTTCTTAGTCACTTCTCGTCCGCCCTCGACTCCAATGTCTTTTGTTCATCCTGCCCGTTGCGGGAAATGACGCGCACATTACTCACCTTTCCAAAGTCTGTAGCCAGCTTTATCTTCAACAGATACGAAAGCCCGTCGTGCGAGTCGGACATGTCATCCACCGTCCCCACCATGACACCTTCTGGAAACACGGTGGAATAGCCGCTGGTCACTACTGTATCTCCCAGATTGAATTCGGCATGCCGGGGCAAATCCTTCAGATAGGCAAAACGGGAATTACCTCCCTCCCACTTCAAATAACCGAAATAATCACTACCCACAATCTTACAGCTGATGCTCGACTTTCTGTTCAGCAACGGAATGACCAACGAATAATGGGGAGAGGTCTTATACACAATACCCACCACGCCATTGGCATCTACAACTCCCATCTCAGGACGGATACCTTCTGTTGTTCCACGGTCTAAAGTGATATAATTGTCAGCCTTGTTCAAGCTGTTCTTTATGACATTCGCCTTGAATATCTGATACTCCGTAGGAGCAAGCCGTTCCATGCTGTACAACCTGGCGGAGTCCAATCCTTTCTCCTTCAAAACATTTTCCAGAAACGAAAGCCGCTGCTCCAGCCACATGTTGCGGTCGAGCAGGTCTTCGTTGGCCGTCTTCAAGTGGAAATAAGAAGTGATGCCACCCGATATTTCATAAACCTTCCCTGCCACGCCATTGGCAGAGGTGAAATACACACTCTGCTGGTAATGATTAAAGCGAAATAATAAAATAAAACTGGCAACCTCTAACAGAAGAAAGAGGAACCAGTAATTATATTTAATGAGAAAGTTTAATAAATTTCGCATTACCGCATCAAGAATGAGAAGCGGTCAACGTTCTTCAATGCCACGCCCGTACCTTTGGCAACGGCATGCAAGGGGTCTTCCGCAATGTGGAACGGTATGTTTATTTTATCAGTCAGACGCTTATCCAGTCCACGAAGCAATGCACCGCCACCGGCAAGATAGATACCGTTGTGAACGATGTCGGCATACAATTCGGGAGGCGTATTTTCCAATGCACTCAAGATGGCTGTCTCAATCTTAGAGATAGACTTCTCCAGGCAGTGCGCCACTTCCTGATAGCATACCGGCACTTCCATGGGCAATGCCGTGATGCGGTTCGGACCATGAACGATATAGTCTTCAGGAGCATCCTCACCGAGTTCCGTCAAGGCAGCACCCACATTAATCTTAATACGCTCAGCCATACGCTCGCTGACCTTCACGTTGTGCTGGCGGCTCATGTATTCCTGAATATCGGCAGTCAAGTCGTCACCGGCAATGCGGATGGAGTTGTTACTTACGATACCTCCCAAAGAGATTACGGCAATTTCCGTAGAACCACCACCTATGTCAACAATCATGTTGCCTTCGGGAGCCTCTACATCGATACCGATACCGATGGCAGCAGCCATCGGCTCGAAAATCAAATAAACGTCGCGCCCGCCGGCATGCTCGGCAGAGTCGCGCACGGCACGCAGCTCCACTTCGGTACTGCCCGAAGGAACACCAATCACCATGCGGAGTGACGGAGAGAAGAGACGGTTACGGTTGTTCACCATCTTGATAAGTCCGCGTATCATCTGCTCGCAAGCATAGAAGTCAGCAATCACACCGTCGCGCAACGGACGGATGGTACGTATGTTTTCGTGGGTCTTTTCGTGCATCATCTTTGCCTTGTCACCCACGGCAATCATCTTATCGGTACGACGGTCCAAAGCCACCACCGAAGGCTCATCCACCACAATCTTGCCATTCGTGGTGATGATGGTATTGGCTGTGCCAAGGTCCATCGCTATTTCTTGTGTAAAAGAGAATAATCCCATCTATTGATTTACTATTAAATGATTTACTATTTACTATTTGGCAGATCTGCTATCTGACGACCTCCACCTACAATGACACCTCCCGGCAAATAGTAAATAGTAAATCGTCAAATAGTAAATGACCTTAATGTTTAAAGTGACGGAACCCAGTAGTTACCATGGCAATGCCATGCTCGTTGCAATATTCAAACGAGAGTTCATCCTTGATGCTCCCACCCGGCTGGATGACGGCTGTTACACCTTCATTGCCGGCAATTTCCACGCAGTC
>ERZ773116.3026-NODE-3026-length-12724-cov-8.878128_pt1 | contig 12724 bp, 12 predicted proteins | sample MGYA00580563_ERZ773116 | MGnify/ENA primary metagenome ERZ773116 (study PRJEB29015, sample SAMEA2737864) | human gut metagenome | biome: human gut; feature: human-associated habitat; material: faeces | place: China | collected 2012 ... | reverse complement strand
CCGGGAGAGGGCGCTGCGGTCGCAGTTGAGGTAGTCGGCCAGCTGGATGCGGGAGTAGGGAATGGTGAAGGTGAGGCTGTGGTGAACCTCGGCCTCGCTGAGCAGGTAGGCGCACACCTTGGCCCGCAGGCTCTTGAGCAGCAGCAGGTCTACCCGGCGGGAGAGCAGGAAGTATTTGTCGCTGATGGTGCGCACAAGGTTCTGCAGCACCCGCTGGCGGGCCGGGTCGGCTCCGGGCAGCAGAAGCTTCTCGTAAGGCACCAGCAGCACCTCGCAGGGGGCCGAGGCCATCACCGTTACCGGGCTGGAAAGGCTCGAGCCGCCCAGCACGTCGCCGAACACACCGCCCGGCCCCATCTGGCTGATGGGCAGACGCGCCCCGCTGGCGGCGGGATGGTAGGCCTCGATGGCGCCGGAGAGCACCACGCCCACCCGGCGGTTCGACTGTCCGGCCAGTACGAGGGTCTCGCCCCGGCTGTAGGTGCGCAATACGGCCCCCACTTCGCCCAGCAGGACTCGGAGCGCTTCGGCTTCCAGCCCGGCGAACAGAGAGGTGGATTGTAACAGCGGAAGATAATTTTCCATACCCATTCCGTGAGGTTTTCCCCGGGCCCTCACCGCCCTTCTGCGATTCCGTTGCATGTGCAACGGTATTTTTTCTCTTATTATAGTAAACTTGAGGGCGTAAAGCAAATGGTTTTGCAAATTTTTTGCGGGAAAATTTCTCCCAATGAAAGTGAGGAACGAAATCCTATGAAAAAACTGACATCTCTGCTGCTGTCGCTGGTGCTGATGATCAGCGTGCTGGCCTGCGGCGCATCGGCCAAGACGAGCAAAAAAGTGCGCATCGCCGGCCTGAAAGGCCCCACCACCATGGGCCTCGTCAACCTGCTGAGCATGGAGAAGGACGGCACTGCTTCCCTCGACTATGACCTGCAGCTCTACGGCGCTGCCGATGAGATCGTGCCGAAGCTCATCAAAGGCGAACTCGACATGGCCGCTATCCCGGCCAACCTCGCCGCGACCCTCTACCAGAAGACGAACGGCGGCATCCAGGTCATGGCCGTCAACACGCTGGGCGTCCTCTACGTCGTGGAGAAGGGCAATACCGTCCACAGCTTCGCCGACCTCAAGGGCCGCACCATCCTTTCCACCGGCAAAGGCACGACGCCCGAGTATGTCCTGCGCTATCTGCTCAAGAAGAACGGCCTCGACCCCGACAAGGACGTGAAGATCGAATACTACAGCGAGGCTTCCGAGGTCACGGCCCAGATGGCCGCTGCCAGGAAGGATGCCATCGCCGTCCTGCCTCAGCCCTACGTCACTGCTGCCCAGATGAAGGACAGCGACCTCCGCGTCGTTCTCGACCTGACCAGAGAATGGAACAAAGTCTGTGACACCCAGCTCATCACCGGCGTCACCGTGGTGCGCACCGAGTACGCAAAGCAGAACCCCGATGTCATCGCAGCTTTCCTGACCGACTACCAGAAGAGCGTCAAGGCGGCGAACGAGGACATCGACGGCACCGCCGCCCTCTGTGAGGAAGTCGGCGTGGTGGCCAAGGCTGCTATCGCCAAGAAGGCCCTGCCCAAGTGCAACATCGTTTACCGCAACGGTCAGGAGATGAAGAAAGACATCTCTGCTTACCTGCAGGTGCTCTACGATGCCTCTCCCGCCGCCGTGGGCGGCAAGCTGCCGGACGATAACTTCTACTACACCGAGCCGTCCGTCCTGCGCAAGGTCATGGCGGCTATCCGCAATTCCGCAAAGTAAGCTTTGAAATAAAGAAGGGGCTGCTGCACATCGTTTTAGCCGAAAGTGCAGCAGCCCCTTTCTTAGATCAGAAGGCCCGCGCCGATGCCGATGAGGGCCGGCAGCAGCCAGCCAAAGCCGAGGCTGCTCAGGGGCAGAGCGTTCATCAAGGCGGAGAGGGGGCCGAAGGGCAGGGCAGCAGGGATGCTCTGGATGGCCGTGAAGAGGATGCTCAGCCGCCAGACCGATGTCCGCTGGAACCGTCCGGGCAGGAACTCCACCACGATGAGGACGATGGCGATGGGGTAGATGGCGTTCAGCACCGGAACGGAAAGGCTCAGGATGTCCGCAAGGCCGATGTTCGCCAGCAGCATACTCACCAGCGCGAAGAAGGCCGCAATGGCGGGGTAGGGCAGCTGGGGCAGAAGCTCGTGGAAGTATTCGCCTACGCTGGCGATGAGGCCGACGCAGGTGTTGAAGCAGGCGATGACGAAGATAACGGCCAGAAGCACCTGTCCCACCCGGCCAAACAGGCCGTCGGCCAGTGCCGTCAGGACGGAGGCACCGGTGTCGCTGCCGGGGAACGCGGCCCCCGAGATGCCGCCGATGTGAGTCAGCATGGCGTAGACCGCCAGCAGCATCCCGCCTGCGATGAGCCCGGCCCGGATGGTGCCGCGCCGGACGGCAGCTTCTTCCGTGATGCCCACCGCCTGAATGTTCAGCGCGATGACCGCGCCGAAATTGAGCGCTGCCAGCGCGTCCATGGTCTGATAGCCGTCCAGCACACCCTGTGCGGCGGGGAGGGCGGCGTAAGCCTCGGCAGGCGTGCCGTAGCCGGGCGCGGCCGGGCGGAGGATGCAGCCCGCGAACAGCACCACGATGAGCACCAGCAGGGCAGGGCAGAGGATGCGGCCCAGCCGCTGGGTCAGCTTTTCGGGCTTGAGGGCCACGAAGTACGCCGCAGCAAAGAACACGAGGGAGTAGATGAACTGTCCCGGTGTGCTCCGCCCCACCAGCGGCGTCAGCATCTCAAACGAGGTGCTGGCCGTGCGGGGGATAGCGAGGCAGGGACCGATGGACAGATAGACCAGCACAGCGAACACCTGTGCGAAGCGGGGATGGACCCGCCCGGCCAGCGCAGGCAGACCGCCCGCCCGGGCCACCGCTGCCACGCCCGCGATGGGCAGGCCGATGGCGCTGACGGCAAAGCCCACAAAAGCGGACCAGAGCGCCGTCCCGGCCTGTGCGCCGAGGAAGGGCGGGAAGATGAGATTGCCTGCCCCGAAGAACATCGAGAACAGGGTGAACCCCACCAGAAGGAGCTTTTTGCCCCGGAGGGCCTGAGCGGAATCGTGCATGGTCATCTCTCCCAGCTGTGCGCGGAGGCACGTAGAATAAGGATTACTTTATTCCAGTGTAGTGCTTTATGACCTTCATGTCAAGAGAAGAAAAGATGAAGGATTGTATTCTCATACATGATGTGATATTCTGAAAGCGAGAAAACGAACAGGAGCAAAGAAATACATGGATAAAACAAAAAAACGCCGCATTCAAATCTTAGCGGCGTCGGTGTTCTGGCTGGGCGTCTGGCAGGCGGCGGCTGTGGCCATCGGGCAGGAAGTCTTTCTTGTCTCGCCGGTGCAGGCCATCGGTACGCTGGTGGAGCTGCTGCCGCAGGCCGAGTTCTGGCAGCGCATCGGTTTCAGCGCCGGGCGCATCCTGTTGGGCTTCGGGCTGGGCGTTCTGTCCAGCGCGGTGCTGGCGGTAGTCGCCGAAAAGTGGGAGTGGGTGGACGCCCTTCTCGCCCCCGTGATGCAGCTGGTCAAGGCTACTCCGGTGGCGAGCTTCATCATTCTGGCGCTGGTGTGGGTCAGCGGCTCGTCGCTGTCCGTCCTTATCAGCTTTTTGATGGTGCTGCCCGTCCTCTACAGCGCAGTGCGCACCGGCATCGGGAGTGCTGACCGCCAGCTTCTCGAAATGGCGCAGGTGTTCCGTCTGCCTCTGGGGCGGCGTCTGCGGGCGGTCTGGCTCCCGGCGGTGCTGCCCGCGTTCCGGCAGGGATGCAGCGTGGCGCTGGGCATCTGCTGGAAGAGCGGCGTAGCAGCGGAGGTCATCGGCCTGCCGGACGGCAGCATCGGCGACGCGCTTTACCGGGCAAAAATTACCCTTTCCACCGGGGAGCTGTTTGCATGGACCTTCGTCATCATCCTGCTGAGCGCCGTATTCGAAAAGCTGTTCCTCGCTCTGCTGGATAAAGCGGTAGCGGCAGTTCTGGGCGAAGAGGGGGCTGAAAAATGAGTGAAACCAACAACAAACTGGAAATAAAGAATCTGTCTAAACGATTCGGAGAGAAAATCCTCTTCGAAAACCTCTCGCTTACCGTGGACGACCCGGCGGTGCTCTGGGCGCCAAGCGGCTGGGGCAAGACGACCCTGCTCCGCATCCTGATGGGGCTGGAAGCGCCCACCTCCGGCAGCGTGGAGGGCGTGGGCCGGGTCGGCGCGGTCTTTCAGGAAGACAGGCTCTGCCCCCAGCTGACCGCCGAAGAGAATGTGGCGCTGGTGCTGACCGCAGAACAGTACAAGGTCAAAACACAATACAAAGAGCAGATACGAGATGACCTTATACAATTAGGATTGGATGACGAGGCCCTTGCCCTGCCTGCCCGGAAGCTCTCCGGCGGACAGAAGCGCCGCACCGCCTTGCTGCGCGCTCTCTGGGCCGAGAGCAACACGCTTCTGTTAGATGAGCCCTTCACCGGCATGGACCCCGCCGTCATGAAAAAAGCCGCAGCCATGCTCAAGGCACGCTGCGGCACAAAGCCCACCCTGCTGGCGACCCATGATAAAGAAGCCATCCGGGAGCTGGGGTGGAAAGTAATCGAACTGGGCTGAAACGAAAGGAGCCTGACCATGGAGAAAAAGACGAGCTGCCTGCTCTGCGTTCTTACCGCGCTGCTTCTCGCTGTGCTCTATCTCTGGGCCGCCCTCCGCCCGGGCGTCTGGCTGCGGGATGCCTTTTTGTATCGTCAGGCCGACGGCAGCTTTTCGGGCAAGGATGCGTATGCCGCCTACACCATGCAGATCGCCCAGACAGGAAACGGTGCGGAGGTGGATTTCACGCTGGACGGAGAGACGCGGCACTATCGGCTCGAATCGAAAGCCGAGGGCATGAGCGACCCGGGCGTAAAAATTGAGCAGGACGGAGTGGTCATTTTTACCGGGACCTCGCTGGGCGACCCCGGCGACGCCATCCTGTGGAGGGAAGACGATGGGGGCCTTGCCGACGAGGTGAACGTCATCGTCAACGGCGAATACCAGAAATCCGACCTCTGGCCCAGCTGTAACTGGCTCTATAATGTAGCCGTCGGCGGGCGGTTGGAGACCCGGGGCAGCGTGGCGTTCCTGCTGCCGATAGGGGTGCTGGTGGTGCTCCTTGTGCTGGATGTCCGGTTCCCGCTGCTGTTCTGGAACCTCCGCCACGGGCTGGAAGTGTACGGCGGTGAGCCCACCGACTGGTATTACGCGATGCAGAGGGTGAGCCGCATTACCAGCATCATCGGTGTTTTTGTGCTGGCGGCGATGAGCTTTGCTGTTCACTGAGGCTCACAGCAGCTCGGCAAGGATGCTGTTCTGTACGATGAGCCCGGCGGGCGTGAGGGCGAGGGTATGGCCGTCAAAGTTGGCGTAGCCGCTCTTCACGCAGTTTTTCACAAAGTCCAGCTGTGCGGTGGAGAACTCCCTGCCATAGCGTTTTTTGTATTCGTCGAGGCTCAGACCTTTGCGCAGACGCAGCTGCAAGATGAGATAATCCTCCGCACCGCAGCCGCCGTCCATGACGGGCGCGGCCTCGTCCCGCAGAAAGGCTTCGGTGTCGGCGGGGTAGTAGAACCGTTTGCCGCCCATGCAGGAGTGGGCCGCAGGGCCGATGCCCAGATAGTCGCCGCAGTCCCAGTAGATGAGGTTGTGCTTTCCCTCATAGCCTGGGCGGGCGAAGTTGGAGATCTCATATTGCCGGTAGCCATGATGTTCCAGCTGCTCGACAGCATAGAGGTAGAAGTCTGCCGCCTCGTCGGAGGTGGGCAGACCCTCGGGGGGCGTCCGGCCAAAGGCGGAGTCAGGCTCGATCTTCAAGAGGTAGGCGGAAATGTGGGCCGCGCCGCCATCCTCGATAAGCTCCAGCGTCTCGTCGAACTCGGCCTGCGTATAATGGGGCAGGGCCAGCATGATGTCGCCGCTGATGTTCTCGAACCCGGCACGGCGTGCGGCGGCGAAAGCGGCCCGCGCCTGCTTTGCCGTGTGGGGGCGGCCCAGCGTCTTGAGCTGGCTGTCCCGGGCCGACTGGACGCCGAAGGAGATGCGGTTGACGCCCGCCTCCCGGAATGCCCGGAGAGAGTCTTCGGTCACGGTCTCAGGGTTAGCTTCCAGCGTGATCTCGACCCCGGGCAGGGGCTGTGCGGCGTCGATGAGCCGGGCGGCGTCTGCCGGGTCCAGCAGACTGGGCGTTCCGCCGCCGAAATAAAGGGTGTCCGGCCGCAGGGGCGCGTCCGGCGCAAACCGGGAGAGTTCCCGCAAAAGGGCGTCCACATAGGCCCGGGGGACGCCGCGCTGGCCGGGGGCGGAGTAGAAATCACAGTACCAGCATTTGGAAAAACAGTAAGGAATATGCAGATAAAGTCCGAGGGACATCAAATATCACAGCCTTTTTCATGAATCGTTCATTTCTATGCAGTATACTATATTTCGTAGACCGGGGCAAGGCCGAGGCCGATGCCCTGATTTTGAATGGAGGATTCCTTATGGATTACAACAACTATGACCGCGGCTATGCGGAGCCTTCGATGAGCGCATCGGACTATATGACCCGCACCTACCGCTGGATGGCCGGCGGCCTGCTTGTCACCTTCGCAATGGCCTATATTACGGCGACCACGCCCCTTATCTATCTGGTCGATTCGCTTTACTTCCTGCTTACCATTGGTGAGCTGGCGCTGGTGTTCATGCTCAGTGCCCGGGTGCAGAGGATGTCCATCGACGGTGCAAGAGCCGCGTTCTTCGGATATGCCATCTTAAACGGCATGGTCCTGAGCTACTACTTCCTGATGTTCTCGGTAGGTACGCTGGTCATGGCTTTCCTCGCCACGGCGGTCTACTTCGGCCTCATGGCTGTGTACGGCACCACCACCCATAAAGACCTCACCGGCTGGGGTCCCCGCCTCATGATGGCTCTGGTGGCCATGATCGTCACCAGCCTCGTGGGTGCGCTCTTCGGCGTTGGCTTCGGCACCTCGGTGCTCTACTGCGGCATCGGCCTGGTGGTGTTCATGCTGCTCACCGCCTACGATACCCAGAAGCTCCGCCAGATCTACGCCTACTATGCAGGCGACGCTGAACTGGCCGAGAAGGCTTCCATCTATGGCGCACTGACCCTGTATCTGGACTTCATCAACATCTTCCTGTACGTCGTCCGTCTGCTGGGCATGAACAGCCGCAGCCGCAACAATTAAATCAAATTTTTCGTAGCCGCCGTGCAGAGCGTTTGCACGGCGGCTCTTTTTTGTCAGAATGCCTGCTTTGAATCATGATAACTGTGCGATTTGCCAAAAATCGAGGGAAAGGTTGACAGAATGCCGGGGGGGGGTAAAATTTGTGTGGTGATGCGGCAGACGATGTTTGCGGCAGCAGCACACAGAGCTTATTTTTATTGAGGAGGGGTTTCGAATGAAACTGTTCAAAAAGGTTCTCGCCGCAGCCCTCGCGGGCGTGCTGGCACTGTCCGTCCTGACGGGCTGTAACAACAGCAATAGTGTGGCTACCGTGAAAATGCTCGATGCGCTGAATGACTGGGCGAAGGTCTATGGTGTGGATACTACCTTCGAAAAGGGCAATAAAGAATTGCAGGAACAGGTAAACGCACTGGTGAAGACCGTGGATGAGGTCGGCAAGGGCATCGATTTTGGAGATGCCAAGGACTTCGATGATGTGTACAACGCCATTATGAAAGATAAAGCTGCAAGGCTGAAGCTGGGGGCTTGGGCAGCGAAGTTTACTCAAGCAAATGTTGGTGATGGTTCGCCGCTGTATGAGTGTGGCTTTGCCGATATTAGCGCAACGCTGTCTGCAAGTAGCAATAAGAACATTTACTATGCAGGTCAGCTGATGACTTCCATAGGCCCCATCAATGCTCCTGACACGGAGTGGGATAATGGTGAGCCTAATTGGACTGTGGGTGACAAATCTTATGTTGCCGTTGCGACCGGCGAGGTTGGCGGTAAGAAGTACATGATCGCGCTCTTCCAGACCACTGCTGTAACGAATCCGAAGTATCAGCCGGGTGACAATGGCATGGGCGAAGGTGCTAGTAAGGATTGAGCCTCAGCCGCAGCAATGCCCGCCCACTGAATCATGAACCCGTTAGGCCCCGGTCCGCCGGGGCCTTTTTTCGTCCTTATGAATAAACCCCGCTCTGCCGCTCCAAACTACCACCAAAGAAACGATTCCGTACACAAAGATGGATTGGAGTAACGAACGATGGAGCAATTCAGAAAGTTTTTGCGGGACAAAGCCTTTGCGCTGGTGCTTACCGCCTGCCTGCTGGCGGCGGCAGCGGCCGGGGTGTGGGCTGTGCGCACGGTGCGCAATGAGCTGAAGCAAGATCTGGACGCGGTGCGCAGCCCGTCCAGCACCGCCCCCGGCATCGACGAGGGCATCAACACATCGCCCGGCGTTGCCGGAGAGGAGGAAGCCGAATGGCAGCAGCAGAACGCACCCGCAGCAAACAGCGTGGCCAATGTGCCAAAAGCCGACAGCTCGTCCGGTGGGGCTGCGTCCTCTTCTGGTGCGCAGTCTGGGTCTGGTTCGGTACGCGAACCCTCCGCGCTGCAAACCGAGTCCTTGCCTGCCAGCAGTTCGGCTGCGCCTGCCTCCACGCAGCCTGTCTTGGGGCGCGTCTTAAACAGCTACAGCGGCGATGAGCTGGTCTACAGCAAGACGCTGGGTGACTGGCGCACCCACAACGGTGTGGACTACGCCGCCAGCAGGGGCGCGGAAGTGACCGCCCCGGCGGCAGGCAAGGTGGTGGAGACCGGCACGGACGACAAGTGGGGGCCTGTGGTCGCCATCGAAGATGCTTCCGGCAGGATCTGGCGGGTCTGCGGCACGACGGACGCCAAGGTGAAGAAGGGCGACACCGTCTCGGCCGGGCAGACCATCGGCAAGGTGGGCAGCGTGAGCTGTGAGTGTGCCGAGGAGAGCCACATCCACTTGGAAGTCATGGAGGGCGAAAAGTATCTCGACCCCATCAAGGCCATGAAATAAGCAAAATTTTCCGGGCAGGTGCAGCAGAACGCTGTACCTGCTTTTTTCACATTGCTTTTGGCGGTCGATTCTGGTATGATAAACTAGAATAAGTGTGAAGACAGAAGAAAAAGCGGAGGAAACGAAACATGAAGGTCTTAGTGGTAGGCGGCGGTGCTGCCGGCCTGATGGCGGCGGGCGCGGCCCTGCGGCAGGGGCATGAGGTGACGGTGCTGGAACATATGGAAAAGCCGGCTCAGAAAATTCTCGTTACCGGCAAGGGCCGCTGCAATGTGACCAACGACTGCACCGCAGAGGAATTTCTGCACCATGTGCGGACGAACCCCCGCTTTTTGTTCTCGTCGCTGGGAGCTTTCCCACCGGCCAAGACGATGGAACTGTTTGAGTCTCTCGGTGTGGAGCTGAAAGTGGAGCGCGGACGCCGGGTGTTCCCGGTGTCAGATAAGGCCGAAGAGATTCGGCAGGCTCTTCTGCGGTACGCAGACGGAGCGGACATCGTCCACGACGGGGCAAAAAAGCTGCTGCTGGAGCCGCTGGCCCAGCCGGAAGAAGCGCCTGCCGCGCCGGAAAATCCGCGCCACCCGAAAAAGAAAAAGCCCGGCCCGGCCTATCGCTGCGTGGGTGTGCGGGGAACTTCGGGCCGGGAGTACAAAGCGGACGCCGTGCTGGTGGCAACGGGCGGCCTGAGCTACCCCACCACCGGCTCCACCGGCGACGGCTACAAGCTGGCCCAGCAGGCGAGCCACACCCTCGTGGAGCCTGTCCCCAGCCTTGTCAGCCTCGTGAGCCATGACGCCGACTGCAAGAAGATGATGGGCCTCGCCCTCAAGAACGTGACCCTCACCCTCCACGAGGACGGCAAACCTATCTTCGAGGAGCAGGGCGAGATGCTGTTCACCCACTTCGGCATCAGCGGGCCGCTGACTCTCAGCGCGTCGAGCCATCTGGGCGACATGAAAAAGCACAAGTACGAAGCTTTTATTGATTTGAAGCCTGCCCTCAGTGAGGAACAGCTTTATGACCGCATCACCCGGGACTTTGCCCTTCTGGCGAACCACGCGGCGCAGGGCGCACTGGTGAAGCTGCTGCCGTCCAGTATGCAGCCGGTCATGGTGGCCCGCTGGGGCATCGACCCGGCCACCAGGGCAAACCAGATCACCCGGGAGCAGAAGCGGGAACTGGTACAGCTGATGAAGCACTGGCGGGTGACTATCGACGCCCGGGGCGATTTGGCACACGCAGTCATCACATCAGGCGGCGTGTCGGTGCGGGAGGTTGACCCCAAGACCATGCAGAGCAAAAAGGCCCTCGGCCTCTACTTTGCAGGCGAGGTGCTGGATGTGGACGCCTATACCGGCGGCTATAACCTGCAGATCGCATTCTGCACGGCACAGAGTTTTGCGAATCATCTGGAATGACCTCTCAGTCTGCTTCGCAGACGGCCCCCTCGTCAGGGCAACAACAACGACTGCCGCCAGCGGTGGAACGGCGTCAGCCGTGACGGAGAGGTTTAAGCGGCTGGAAATTTCAGATTCATAGAGAAGGAGATATAAAAATGATTTCTGTTGCGATCGACGGGCCTGCGGGCGCAGGCAAATCTACGCTGGCGCGGCGTCTGGCTGCGGACTTCGGCTACATTTATGTGGACACCGGTGCGATGTTCCGTACCATCGGCCTTTATGCCCTCCGCGCGGGCAAAGAACCGAAGGACAACGAGGCAGTCGATGCGCTGCTGCCCAATATCACCCTCGAGTTTGCTTTTATCGAGGGCGAACAGCATATCTATCTGAATGGCGAGGACGTCAGCACGGCCATCCGCACCGAAGAGGTGGGAATGGCGGCTTCTGCCGTGGGTGCAAATCCGGCGGTGCGCGCCTTCCTGCTGGAGATGCAGCGGGACATGGCCAAGACGCAGAACATCCTGATGGATGGCCGCGACATCGGCACCGTGGTGCTGCCCAATGCGACTGTGAAGATCTTCCTCACCGCCAGCCCGGAGGCCCGCGCCACCCGCCGCTGGAAGGAGTACCAGCAGAAGGGCATCGATACCCCCTACGAAGATGTGCTGGCCGACGTCAAGCAGCGCGACTATCAGGACACCCACCGCGCCGCAGCCCCTCTCAAGCAGGCAGACGATGCCGTGCTGCTGGACACTTCGGAGCTGAATTTTGAGCAGAGCTTTGAGGCCATGAAGAAAATTATCACGGAGAAGGTCAGATGATACTATATTATATTCTGGTCCCGCTGGCATGGCTGGTGTTCCACATCGGCTTCCGCGTCCGGTGTGAGGGCAGGGAGAACCTGAAAAAAATCGGCACGAAGGGCTGCATCATTGCCCCCAACCATATCTCAGCCATCGACCCGGTGTTCGTCGTTATCGCCCGGTTCTGGGGCCAGCGGATGACAGTGTTTGCCAAGAAAGAGCTGTTCGAGATAAACGCATTCCTGTCGTGGTTCTTCCGGTGCGCCGGTGCAGTCTGTGTCCGCGGCACGAAAGAAGAGGTCAGCGTCATCGACGACACCGTGAAAAAGTGTCAGGAGGGCGGCACACTGCTGCTCTTTCCGGAGGGTACGCGGGAGCAGGAGGGAAAGTTCCTTCCCCTCAAGAGCGGCCTCTTCGTCATCGCAGCGGCAGCAAATGTGGACGTCGTGCCTTGCCGTATCTACTACGACACCCCTGATGGTAAGATGAAGCTGTTCTGCAAGGTGCGTGTCATCTTCGGCGAGCCCATGCCCGCTGCACAGTTTGCAATGGAAGGCCGCCGCGACATAAAGAAACTGCGGGAAAATAAGCAGGCCGTTCTGGATGCGTGGAGTGAATTGTGATGAACCTCTCAGTCTCGCTATCGCTCGACAAGGCCGAGTTGCGGCTCCCAGCATCCGCTTCGCATTGCTTGCGTCTCGCTGGCCGCTGCCCCAACAGCGACTCCCTGTTTCCGCCACTGGCGGCGGTCGTCGCTGTTGCCCCTAATAGGGGAGCCCTCTGGCGAAGAGATGAAGCCTTGCGGAATGCCAAAGCCTCCCCTCGGTAGGGAAGGTGGCATCGCGCAGCGATGACGGAGAGGTTGAATTTAGGAGAGTACAATGGAAATCAGACTTGCAAAGACTGCGGGTTTCTGCTTCGGCGTGGACCGCGCGGTCAAGTTGACCTACGGTCTGCTGGATGAGGGCCGCAAGGTGGCCACCCTCGGCCCCCTCATCCACAACCCCCAGACCGTGGAAGACCTTGAGCGCCGGGGCGCACTGGTAGCAGACACCCCCGCTGATGTCCCTACGGGCTACGAGGTGGTCATCCGCAGCCACGGTGTCCCCCGCAGCATTTACGACGAGCTGGAAGCCCGGGGCTGCACTTATCACGATGCCACCTGCCCCTTCGTGAAGAAGATACAGAAGATCGCTTCCGAGGCCGAAGCCGCCGGTGCAGTGCTCGTGGTGGCCGGTGATGCGTCCCATCCGGAGGTGCAGGGCATCGTCGGACATACCCGGGGAGAGGTATTCGTTTTCAGCGATTTGGCCCAGCTGAAGGCGTGGAAAGGGCCTTCTGACCCCCAAAAGCCCATTTTTGCAGTTGCACAGACCACATTTCAGGTAACAAAATGGCAAGAAAGTTCGGAGTTTCTCAAAAAAGCCTATACAAACGCCCGAATTTTTGATAC
>ERZ773116.3024-NODE-3024-length-12727-cov-21.429688_pt1 | contig 12727 bp, 17 predicted proteins | sample MGYA00580563_ERZ773116 | MGnify/ENA primary metagenome ERZ773116 (study PRJEB29015, sample SAMEA2737864) | human gut metagenome | biome: human gut; feature: human-associated habitat; material: faeces | place: China | collected 2012 ... | reverse complement strand
ACTATGTAAGTCTTATTAGTGTTTAATTAAGCTAAGTAAACTTATCTTAATTAAATGTATCCAAGATACCTATTATATATAAGCAGTAGGTATATACTAATATTATTTTAGTATAAAGAAGTAATTATATAAATAAAATTAGAAAAATAATCGTATAGTCATATATAACAAAAAAAACTATGATATAATAATTTCAGGTGGTGAGATTATGTGCTTAATATGGAACTTAATAAAAGCATTTGTAGATACAGAAGATGATAATAAAAAAGATAATAAAGATTTAGAAGATTGGCAAAAAGAATTAGTAAAAGAGAATAAACAAGATTCATTTAATTTTGAAGAAGAAGAACTAGAAGATGATGACTATTATTCTGAGGATGATGATGAATAAGAAATTTGTCAAAATATATTGAATAAATAAAAATAATTTGATATACTTAATTTAGTTAAAGAAAGACGCTAGTACAGGTCTATTTAATAGATTTTTTGTGCTGCGTCTTTTTGTATTAACTAGAAAGTTAGGAGTTGAAGTAGATATATGAAAGAAGCAGAATATGAAATAAAAAAAATATATTATTTATTATTAGGAATAAAAGAAAGTATAAATGGTAGTATTCCTGAAAAAGTAGTAAGACAATACAATGGTTATATAACAGAACTCGAAGAAATACTTGGCGAAAATCTAGGCAGCTATAAAATTATTATTTATGATTTTCAAGAAGGATATATTGGTTGTTATGAAATTATGTTTCAAATAAATCAAATTTTGAAATATCTAGAAAACATGCATATAAACTCTTCTGAGTATCAAATAAGTAAAGTAGGTTATCTATATAATTCTATAGAAGACAAGGAATTACACGATAGATGTGGTGATATTTTACTTGGAGAAACAGCCTTTGATAGAGCTATAAATCAAGCTACGCAAATTTTAGAAGATAGAATAAAGAAAAAAGCGGGATTAGAAAAAACAGTACTAACAGGATTACCGCTAGTATCAAAGGCTATACATCCTAAAATAGAAAATACAATCTTAAAGTTTAGCGATGATCCAACCATTCAAGAAGGATATGCATTTTTATTTAAGGGTATAATAAGTGTATATAGAAATCAAACTCATCATTCATTAAATTTTAAATGTAATAGAGAATATGCTTTAAAATTTTGTGCTTACATTGATGAATTGTTAAAGAATATTGACAGAAGTATTGCAGTGAATGAATAAAATTTTAATAATCATTATATTAAAATGAATATGATATACTATTTGCTAAATAAAGTGTTAGAATTTAATAAAAATTTAATAATTTTATTTGGATACAAAACAAATATATTTTGCCAAAATATAATATGCAATTGAACTGTTAAATTTAAAATTATTATACAGTCATATGCAATAAAAACATAGACATAATAGTTTCATATAGTAAGGTTATATACTTGATATGGAGCTTAGTAAATGTATTGAAAAATAAAAAAAGATAATAAGAAAATAACAATAATTTAGAAAAGTGACAAAAAAATTCTGCTTGATAAGAAAAAATTAGATTTATAATATGAAGTAGTGGAGAAAATTATTATGAAAAGACAAATATTATTTAATTTAAAGAAGAATGCATATAGTGCATTTTCATCTGCAATTGAAATACATAACAAACCGAATATTGACTATAGATATGAGACTGTCACAATATTGTTATTAAATGCGTGGGAGCTTATATTAAAAGCATTTGTTAGAAAATATACTAGTAAATCAATTTTTAAAAGTAATGATTATACAATTTCTATAGATGAAGCGATAAATACCACAAAACAATATTTGACAGAAAAAGGATTAATAAAAAAATATATTGCATATTTTGATAATATAGAATTGTTAGAGGAATATCGAAATTCAAATATACATTTTTACAACGAAAAAGGTATGGATGGAGTTATGTTTTCCTTAATTGCCAAAAATGCATTAGACTTTAATCAATTCTGTATAGATTTTTTCAAAAATGATCCAATTGGTAATAGCAATTTAATGATTTTACCTATAGGATTTAAATTGCCATTTAATCCACAGCAATATTTATCAATGAAAAATCCTGCATATAGTAGTAACAAAGAAATAAAAAGTTTCATGGACAAGATTCTTATTAGAATTAAGAATCTAAATGAACAAAATATTGCCGAATCGTTGGTTATAGGATTTGATGTATATCTTTCCAGCGTTAAGAAAATTGATAACAGCGATTTAATAGTTGCTATTGATCAAGAAAATTCTGATTATAATATTAGAATTTGTAAAAAGGTTGAATTTTCTAATGAAAAGGGTGCTGCTAAGGTAAGAATTAGTGATGATGAATTGATCAGAAATTATCCTTTAAAATATGATGATATTTGGAAGAAATGTAAAAAAGAAATACCGGAATTTAAAAAGAATAATGAATTTCAACAAATAATTGATAGCATTACAGATAATTTAGATTATTGTTATGTTAGAAAGTTTTATCCAGGTAAAGAAAGTTCTGGTTCGACAAAAATGTATTCAGATAGGGCATTTGAATATATAAAATCACAATATAACAAAAACTAGCTTAGTTATTTTTCGAGTTGTTTTAGCATAAATATCATAAATGAGTTATGTGCAAAATGGTGTGTGTGAGTATGTATTTAGTACTACTTTGATTATGCAAATTTTAAGTTTTTGGTATCTAATGTAATATTTTTACCATTTTTAATGGGTGATTATGCAAAAATATGCTTAAAATTATAAATTCAATACTTTTTAATTCATCAAGTGATTATGATTTAATTTACATATATATACTAAAATTATTAATAGTTGGAAATCTAATGCACAAAAAATCATTATTAAAGAATAATATACTATCTAAATATAATATACCATTAATTAGATTAACTACTAATGGTAGTAGAGAAGAAAGTATTATAAGAAGTAAATTAGATGAGACAGTTAATAATAAACAATTATATAATATAAAAGTAATAGCTATATATTAATATTGTTTTATTATAAAGAATTTTGTTGATTAACAATAAAAACATATGAAGATGTGATATAATATAAATATATAAATTAAGGGGGATGATACTATGAAAGAATCAAGATTAATAATAATAGTATTAGCATGTCTATGCATTTTGTTGGGACCAATTTTTTATTTATTTAATCTATTATATCCAAATTTAATTGACTATGTGAATATTGCTACTAATTTATATTGTGGAATCATAGTTGGCTTAGTAACTAGCATTTGTCAGTACTATTCATCAAAAAGAAAAATAATAAATAGCATTTATAGCACATATTTTGATGTATATAGATCTTATTATTACTCAAAAAATAAAACCTTTTTAGGACATTACAATTCATATAGTGTATATAAAAAGATTATAGAGTTAAATCCAAAAATTATAGAAGCATTAGATGAATACCATGGATTGTTTAAAAAATATGATAGTACATATAGAAAACTTAATCCCATTATTAAATTAAAAGAAAATTATAAAACAAAGAATATAATAAAATCATCCTTTTTATGGTTTAATAAAAAATCTTTTGTTAGTTTCTTTGAACCATTAATGAAAGAAGTTGAAAGTATATTGATAAATATAAATGAAAAAAGATTTGAAAAAGATAAAGAGGAAATGATTAGAATGTATAATTATATGTGGGGTGGTTTAAATAAAAAGTAAAACTACAAAGTTTTTAATAATTTATATTCGTATTTTAAATATTAGATAATATTAATAATGACTTAACAAAGGCAATATAGAGTAATAAATATAGTGATACTTATTAAAACAATTATCATAATTTTTTGTGATAACAATTTTAGTAGATTGGATGTGAAACATAATATGATAGATAATATTAAAGAAAAAAATCTAGAAGAGTCTATGAAAGCAATGGAAATAATGGAAGGTAGAAACAAAATTATTTCACATAATAATTTATGTATAATTGAAACTATAACATTTTATGAATTGATATTGCTTAATGATATAATAAAACCATTTCTATTTAACGAAAACTATAATAAGTTTCCACAAATAGCAGAGTTGTTTTCAGAAAGATTAAGTTTTATGGATAAATACCAAATAGTTTGTAGAATAGCTAAAGAATATAAGGTTGATAATTTTAAAAAATTTGATGATTATATAAGAATGAGAAATAAGATTGCACATAACCTTTCCTCAGTTGTAAGTTTAGATAATATAACTAAAGAGAGTGAGATAAATTTTGCAGGAGAAATAATTACATGGACCGAATATAAAATAATATTGCAAAAATGGGCAGACCTGAGTTTGGAAATGGCAAATTTTATTATGAGAATATTTGATAAGATTAGCAAGAACAAAAATCATGCCATCTTTGTATACTGTAAAGTTATCGGAAATTGTATTTTGGTGCAACATAATCTTATATATCCAGAAGTAGCAGGTGAATATACTAGCTTTTTCAAGAGTGGATTTAATATGGACTTATTGAAATATGCAAATCAAGAGCAAAAAATTTTTAAAGAATAAATATAATATACCATTAATAAGATTAACTACTAATGATAGTAGAGAAGAAAGTATTATAAGAAGTAAATTAGATGAGATAGTTAATAATAAATAATTATATATATATTATTATGCTTATTGCATCTATTATATATAAGTTATAGATATATACTAATATTGTTTTGATATGGAGAAATTTTTCTAAATTTGTTGATTAAATAAAAACAAATGATAGTTATAATACTACTTTCGCTCATAATTAAAAAAGATAAATAAAATATAATTATATCCTTTATTTACAATACCAGGAATAAATGTAAAATGGTACATAAAAATGATGATTAACGAAATAGTTAACATTAATTGTCAACACCATCACAAATAAATATAAACTAATGACTTTATATTAAATTATTGATATAATTAAATTGAGGTGGTTACTATTAAAACATTATTATATATATTATTTTTCCCTATTATACTTCTTTGGTATTTAATTAAGAATGGCTTTGTTGTATTATATTATACTTTCATTTTGATGATTGATATGAGTAAATTGGTCTGTTATTTAATAATTTGGTTATTTCAAATAATATATAATATTTTTAGTAAAAATAAAATACATATTAACTTTCCAGAATCATCTTTTAAAGAAACAAAAGTTAAACCAGACAAAACAGTAAAAAGAAATTATAAAGATGAAGAATTTGAAAGAGAAGCAGAGTTATGGGGGTTATCAGAAGAGGATAAAAGAATTGCTAAAGAAGAAAGGATGAGTCCAGCAGATTTCGTTGAAGCAGAAGAGCGAGATGATGATGAACTTATTACTGATGAATGGGAAGAAGATAAGTATAAATAACACTTAAATAATTTAAAAAGACTTAGCTATATTATTAGGATGTGGTTAATTCTTTTATCATATATTACAAATAAAAAAGGACTCATACTATGCGATTACAATTCATTAAATGATTTAGTTGATAACAAATTAATATGTTATGACTATTGTTATGACAAAAAAATAAGAGTTGGAGAAAGTATTAAAATCAGGATTTATTATGAATATAACAAACAACCACATTTAATGTGGAGCTCTACCTTAGCATTTTTATTTGAAGATCAGAATCATAACTATTGGGAACAACCATTTTTTTACGGAAAAGACAATATATACGCACCATATGAAATATCGTATAAAGAATTAAAAAAAGCAGTAACTACAGACGATGCGTATGAATGTTTTGAACATCCATGGCTATGGTAATAAAGACGGTAACAAATATAGAATATAAAAGTAGCAATAATTAGTTTTGCAATACGCCATGTAGTGTGATACAAGTTGTATTTTCTATTTGAAAAATCAAAGACTAAAAATCTGTAGGCATAAATTTAGATAATAATAAAATGTTATTATACTCAACAAAAAAATCTTAAAAGAAAAAGGTATGTAGATGGACTAATAAATGAGCAAAAATAAATGTTTAAAAGTAGAAAATATATGATATAATATTTGTAACGGTGGTGATATAATGGGGAGTAATACTAATGGGTTTGAAAACGAAAGTAATTTAATTGATTATCTAAATGGAAAAAGATATTTTGAACTTAATGATAATTTTAAAAAATTTATAAGATTTATTTTTGGAGAAGTTAACAAAGAATCAAAAATTAAGGCTTGCAGTGGTAAGAGTGGACAAAAGCCAGATCTGATTATAGAAATTGATGATGTTAAAAAATACGTAAGTGTAAAGGTTGGTACTGGAAACTCTGTGCATCAGGAAGAAATTGAAATGTTTATGAACTTTTTGAACACATTACCAATTAGTGAAGTGTCAAAAATAGAACTATTAAAATTTCATTGGGCTGATGGGACATATGATGGCACTGGAAAAATTAGAGTTTCGAGTGCTGAATATAAAAAAGAACATGCAGAAGAAATAAAATTAATTAATAGAGAAGTTAACAAAAAGGAGGTTCTACCAATAATTATTAACAGAGTTTTGTTTCAAGGAAAATCAAATTTATACGAACCTGCTGAATACATTTATTATGGTGATATAAATATGGGACAATGGGCATCTAAAGAAGAAATAATTAATTATATTTTAAACAACAGTTTCTCAAATAATTCAATACATTTTGGACCGTTAAGTTATCAAATATGGAACAGATGTTTGAATTTTAATCCAAATACAGAAGACAGAAGAAATGTTATGCAAATAAAATGGGGTTCCTTGGCAGCAGATTTATTAATAATTGAAAGCGAGCGTAATGAAAGTGAATAGGGGAACTTTTTCAGGTGATAATGCGGAGATAGATTTTGTAAAGAGGTTTAATAGCGACAAAATAAATATTGACTTTCATTTATATTTAAAAAATTGTGATATAAAAAGTATAAATGATATATATATGGTAAGAGTAAAAACTAAACAGTACTCAAAATTATCTAACCACGTTGTTATGACAAGAGCAGATACATATTTGATAGAATCATATGATAGGGCTATCAAGCAGGTGCTACTAAATAATGATTCATATTTAGATGAAGATATTTTGCATAATTATCAATTATGTTACAAAAAAATAAAACATAGTGGTATTTCCGTAAAAATGACCGATTCTGATAATTTTCAAATATTAAAGTTGACTCCGGAAAGTTTCAAAAATTTATTTGGCAATTATGAGTTAGGAGCTGGTGCGAGTGTGTATTGTTTAAATAAAGAAGAAATTTATAAAAATGAGGATGTATATATCGGTTGGAAGACAACAAAAGAAAATATTATTGAAAAATTTAAGAAAGATTTACCAATAGTTGAAAAATTAAATGAGGATATAAAAGCAGATGAAAAAACAGAAATTTTTAAATTATTAAAAGAATTTTCTATAAATAAGATAAAACAATTGGTAAATCAAAATAAGATGCTTCAAGAAATTATATTTAATGGTTATCATATATACGATGAACCATATTCTGCAACTTATTTTTACCATGGTGGAACTATTATAAAACTTGATTATATACCATTTACTGTTACGACTGGTAGTGGAAGGAGTAAAGGAATTTATACAATAGTTTTCAAGCCAAAAAATGAAACTAAAGTTTAGTTTCATTTTCTTTTATTATTCTTACTAAGTTTTCAGCTATTGATGTTAAGATAGGGACAATTACACTGTTGCCAATTTGCTTATATGCTTGAGCTCCTCTGCCGATTTTATAATTATCAGGATACCCCATAAGCTTTAAACATTCATCTTCTGTTAGTTTCCTGTTTAATTCAACTATAACCGGAACATTATTTCCTCCAGTTCCCATTTTTGCAGTAAGGCATGGAGAGATTCCGTTACATTTAAATTGACATCTCGATGGACGAATTTCATATGCTAAAGTATACTTAGAAGTTTTATTTTTAACCTTAAATAAATGTCTTTGTATATTTGATTTGGCAATTTCACTTATCTTATAATCTTTATATTCATTTTTATCATCAATAATATCATCAAACGAATGTAAAAGTAACTGTTCGGCTGGAAAGATTTCCATTTCTCTTTCTTTTATGTTTATGTTTAAATTTTTTCTTATCCCAATACAATACCATCTTTCACGATTTTGAGGAACTCCAAAATTTGCAGAATTCATCACTCTATATACTACATCATATCCTAAACAATCAAGTATATTTAATATTGTTTTCAGTGTTCTTCCACCATCATGATTAGTTAATCCCTTAACATTCTCCAATACAAAGGCTTTTGGTTTTTTTTCCTTGAGAATTCTTGCAACTTCAAAAAACATTGTTCCACGTGCGTCATCAAATCCCAATCTTTTTCCGGCAATAGAAAAAGATTGGCAAGGAAACCCACCACATAATATATCAAAATCAGGAATATCTTTAGCATCTATTTTTGTTATATCGCCACTTGGATAATCTCCGTAATTTTTTTCATAAACTTTTGCGACTGCTTCATCAATGTCAGAACTAAACACACATTTACATTTTTGCTTTTCAAACGCTATTCTGAACCCACCAAGCCCACAAAAAAGATCAATAAACTTTAACTGTTTACTCATAAAAAAGCCTCCATTATAGCGTTTGCAATTTGAGTTATTACTGGTGGACTAACAGCATTACCTGCTTGTTTATATAATTGAGTGTCGCTCATTCCATATTTTTTAATATTATTTACAAATTTATCATCAAAGCCTTGAATTTTTAATGCCTCATAAGGAGTTAGTTTTCTTACTTTCAATGTTTGATTCTCATTTATAATAATTTTTGGACTATCAGAACGTGCAAGTAGAGTTGGAGATATACCATATATCGAATATACACGCCTTTGCCTATCTAGATCATTATGTATATCTCTAGGAAGATCTAAATCTTTAATTATTTTTCTTTCTCTTATTTTGTTCAATGAAGATTTATCTATGCTATTTAAATAATTTTTAACTTTACTAGAATTAAGATAATATTTTATATCAACGTTTCTTTCAATGATATCACACACATACTTTGATTTTTTATTTATAAATAGGTGATTAAAAAAGTTCATGGTATTTAAATCTTCACTATTTGCCCAATACTTTATTGAAGTGATTTTAGAGTTTCTCTTGTCTTCTATGAATTTTTCTGTTGGTCTATCTAATACACCTACAATATAGGTTCTTTCACGATTTTGAGGAACTCCCACCTCATTAGAATTGATAATCGTTATATCAAATGTATATCCACAGTCAGATATACTTCTAAGAATTGTTTTAATGGTGTTTCCATTATCATGGCTTATTAAATTTTTGACATTTTCTAAAAAGATAATTTTAGGCTTTTTTTCTTTTATTATTCTTATTATATCAAAAAATAATGTACCTCTGGTTTCATCTTTAAAACCTTTTTGTTTGCCAGCAACTGAAAAGGATTGACAAGGAAACCCACCACATAATAAGTCATGGTCTGGAATATCTAACTCGCTTATTTGTTTTATGTCACCGTGCATAGTGTTGATTGGGAAATTATAACTGTAAGTCATTATAGCATGTTTATCTATTTCGGATGCAAAAACTGTTTCAAATTTTAAGTTTGAATTTTTAAATCCCTCTTCAAAACCACCAATTCCAGAAAACAAGGATACAATTTTTAATTTACTATTCATAATATTTTCTCCTTTCACTACTTGTAATCAATAAATATTTTAACATATTTTTTTAGAAAAATCCGCAATTTTGATAAAAAAAGCAAAAATATTTTTCGTTAGATAAAATGTGTATAAAAACAGAGTTACAACGAAGAGACAAAATAAAAAAGTTCAAATAAGTAAAAAGTGGACAAAAGCCCTTGATTTGTTTTTTAAAGTATGATAGTATAGGAAATGTATAAGCGAGCACGAAAAAAACATGCTTTGAAACATGTTCGCTTATATTGGTAGCTGCAACTACCAACAATTTTGTGTTACAACGAAAATAACACAAGAACAAAAAATATTGATTGGCTTATTTTGCATATATTTTCTATTCTTAATATAATAATACACCAAAAAAAATTTTGTGTCAATAGGTATAATAGCAAAAAAAAGCATATAAGTCAATCCTTATTTAAAATAATTCTATTAAGGAGGACAATTATATGCTTTTATTTTATTATTTACTTTAATAATTTGAACTTTCATTAATTAATAGTAGTTGCACCTATCTCAAAATATAAAAAAGGAGAAATGATAATATGAAATTAATATTTTTAAGTTCAAAGAACTATGAAAATTACGAAAATAATTGTGGAGATTGTGTTATAATCGACACAGGAGAAAAAGCAATGATTTATGATTGTGGATGTGAAGAACATGCACAGAAAGTTATAGAATATTTAGAAAAAAATAAATATGATAAGGCTGACATAATTCTTTCACATAATGATTCTGATCATTTTAACGGAATAAAAACCCTAATTGATAATAATGTTGTTAGAACTATTACTACAACCTTATTATTAAAGCATATTGACAATATTCTAGATGAAATAAATGATAAGAGAAGGACAAGAGAAAGTATAAAAAAGCAAATAACAGAATATTTTGATAACATATATACTCTTACAGGTAATAATTTAAATGATTCATTGGATGAGAGCTTCACACTAGATCCATGTTTAAATTTTGTTGGTCCAAATTATGATTACATGCTTGAAGCGATTTCAAAGGCATTGAAAAATACAGAGTCTGATAACATAGATATGGAAACAATAGTAAATGCTATAAGTGTACAAGTGGAGGTAATAATAGGCAATCATAAAATTTTATTAACCGGAGATGCTTCATATGAAGCAATTGAAGACAAAATAAGAGAATATGATGCAATTCAACTGCCACATCATGGAAAGTATAATCAAGCCGAGCAAATATTTGAAAAAAATGATGGAAGAGAAAATGTCTTATATATTGTTTCGGATAATACAGGTAATTCGAATGGTGGCTCAGATGAGCTGATGGAAAAATGTATTGGTAAAAGAATTAAAAACACTAAACAAGAAGAAATAATAATAGACGAAGAATCACTTAACTACAGTAGAAAAGGGTGCTACGGATGTGAGATATTTAATACTAAATAACAAAATAACATCAGAAGAAATAATTTCAAGAAAAAAATACATTGAAAAAGTTACAGGTATGTATTTTATACCTTATCCAGTTGATGGAGGTATAGAGTTTAAGTCTATATCTTCATCAACAGATTGTTTGTTTATTATTGGACACAATTGTTCTGTTGAATACTATTTAAGTAACAATAATATAAAAGAAAAAAATATAGTTATAGTTTCATGTATTTTTAATATTCCTAGGAAAATTAAAAGAAAGAAAAAAGTTTATGTTTCATACGATAATGTTGGTAAAACAGACTATTTTGACGGTAAAGATTGGAATTTAAATTTTTATGTTTCAATAGAAGAACTCAAATTAATAAATTCAAACGGTCCATTTCTTGAAAGAGTTAAAAAATATTTTAGGAGAGTTTTATAATGGAAAAGATAATAGAAAAAATTGATAGATATAATTTATTCACAAATATAATTCCAGGATATATAATGTTAATATTTAATATATACTATTTTAAGTTACACGAAATAAATATATTTGAACAATTAATAATAGCATATTTTGTTGGACAAACTTTAAGCAGATTAGGTTCTTTATTGACAAGCAAAATATTATTAAAATTAACAAAGGAAAAGGGTGAACCTTATGATAAGTATATTATTGCCTGCGAAAAAGATCAAAAGATTAGTACACTATTGCAAGAAAGAAACATTTGTAGAACCTTTTGTACTTTATTTGTTATATGTATAATTGAAATATCACTTTCCAAAGTAATTCCAATTTTTAAAATTTCTAGCGATATATTGGTTATATTAGTATTAATAATACTTGTAATAATCTATGGATACGCATTTTGCAAATATAATAAGTATATTTCAAATAGAGTAAGAATTTTTAGTGATAAAAAAACTAGTAAGTAGAGGTGTTGATAATGGAGACAATATTAAAAATGTTAAAAGTATTTAATGATTCAAAAAATTATAAAAAGCTTGCGTGGATAATGATAGTAGTATTTTTATTAATAATCCTATTATTCCCAATAATAGATGCAAATTTTTTATACCCAAAAAGAGTTTCTAATAGGGTAGATGTACTAGAAAAAATTACTAAAATAGATACCGAAGTTTTAGAAAAAAATGATATATTAATTAATGAATACAATTCAATATTAGAAGAGATGAGTTCTAATAAAAATAATTATATAAACAACGTTTTAATATATCAAGAAAGTGTAGTAAATAATATTATAAAAATATTATCTGGAGCATGGCTTTTTCTGATTGTTGGAATAATATTATTTGTAAGAAAAGACAATAAGAGTATTGTGGGTGGTATATTCTCTATTCTAATATCGATTCTACTGGGTTACTTCGCGTATTCTATTCCAACTATAGTAAATTTAACGATTAATGTCATTATTTATCAAATTATTTTAATATATTTAGCCTATACAATATCCAGGTTTAGTGAATCTCAAAAAAAGACTTAACCACATCACAATGATGTTCTAAGTCTTTTTTTCATACCTTACAAACTTGTAATATAAAACAGAGTAAAATAATGATATAATATAACTATAGAAAGAAGGAAATATAATATATGAAAAAGATAATGATAATTGAAGATG
>ERZ773116.3021-NODE-3021-length-12730-cov-15.863590_pt1 | contig 12730 bp, 16 predicted proteins | sample MGYA00580563_ERZ773116 | MGnify/ENA primary metagenome ERZ773116 (study PRJEB29015, sample SAMEA2737864) | human gut metagenome | biome: human gut; feature: human-associated habitat; material: faeces | place: China | collected 2012 ... | reverse complement strand
AGACTAACTTGGATTAGTTTTGATGAATTTGGATTAGTTGAGACTTGCTGATAGTTGCAGAAACTGGTGGTTGCAGGTTTTTCTCTTGTGTATAATTGTTTCACGTGAAACATGAGATGTATATTTATAATATATATTATATGAAAAAAAAGACTTGTAAATATTATACATAAGTGTTAATATAATACATGTAAAGAAGATAAATACTTTTAAGGAGGTATAGAAATGATAATCAAAACTAAATATGGAGATTTAGACGCTACAGAAGAAATGATAAAGCGTTTACAAAATTTATTACAGCACACAGATACCACTCCTGAAAATGTTGGTTTTGCTGCTGAACTGTACAGAAGTATTAACGAAAGTTTAAGAAAAAAGAAATATGGTAAAATATATTATCACGGTTATGTAATTGTTATTAAAGACATAAATCCTTATGACAACACAGAACATCACTATTATGAAATATACAAATGCCGTGAATTGATTTATGATTCCAAAGATTACGTTAAAACAATTGTGGGGTCTTTGGAGTATGTACTAAACTACATTGATACCTATTTACTTTAATAATTTTGGTTGTGGGTAAACCATAAAACCCTCACCCCATATAGGGAGAAAGGATAAGTTATGTTTTTAACAATTTTTGCAAAGAAAAGAACAAGTAAGGAGAACAAGTCATTTTATACCTACCTCACACAGCTTAAAAAGAAAGACTCTGAAGAAAGTGTCACAGTACAGGTTAAGTTTCCTGATGACATCAAGCCAAATCCACTTGAATGCCCCATGAATATTGAGGTAGAAAAGAAAAAAGCGAACTTACAGGAGAAAAAAGTAAACACGGATGGTGGCGAAATCGTTTCGAGAACGTTATGGATTAAAGACTACAATGTATCTGAAAACCCATATGAGGATTCTAGTCTTGATAATTATGATATTTAAGGAGGTTTTAAAATGAATAAGATTACTCGCACATTTAAGAAATACAATGTAAATGTCACTGTTTATATTACTGATAAAAAAACAGTTGATGTTATTAATGATGATATTTGTGGAAATAGTGCACAAGAAGTTATGAAATATATTACTAAAAGATATGAAAAAATTGGTAAAGTGGTTGAAATCGAATTTACAGGTAATGACGAAACAATTAAAGCCGAAATGGATGTAAACACATTTTTAAATCTGGCAACGATTAAAGTAGTTTAATGTTTCACGTGAAACATTTGAGGGAACATGAAAAAATGTTCCCTCTTTTAATAAGGTGGTGAAAATATGAAAATTGATAAAAACAACATAATGTTTTGGGTGGGTTTAAATTGTCAAGAATTTAGGCGCACAAAAACATCATATACCCAAGTGGATGTGGCAAAAGAACTAGGGTATTCTGTAGAAAATATTTCTGCATTTGAAAATAGCCGAAATGATAACATGCGTATCTTAATGTGGTATATCTTACATGGTATGGAGATAGACGATTTATTAAGGGGGTTAAATGATGAATAGCATTAACGTAAAAGGAAAATCAACTAGTCAACTACTTAAATTGACTGGTGCGCAGTTAAATAAGTTATCTCGTAAAGAGTTAGCAAAAATCGTAAGCCGTTTAAGTTCCACAGCGAATAAACGTTTAAGACGGTTTGAAAAACATGATACCACATCCCCTGCAACTGAATATGTCAAAAGAACTGGGGGTAAATTTAGTGTAAAAGGAAAAAATGTTGATTCTTTAAAAAAAGAGTATTTACGTGTAAAAGGATTTCTGGAATCGGAAACAAGTACCATTACAGGAGCTAAAAAAGTTAGAAAAGATGTCATAAATAAATTAAAAGATTTAGGTGTGGATATAAAGGAAAATCAATATGATAAATTTTTTAAAGTATATGAACGTCTTAAAGAGGTCGACAGAACTGTTAGTGATAAGTTACTAAAATATAATGTATTTGAGGAAATCAGCAACACAATAGACAATCCAAATATTGATGATATTGTAAATGAAATACAAAAAAGAATTGATGAAATTTATCAACAATCAATAGGGGAGGATGAGTATGACCTTTCCAGATTTTTTGAGATTGAATAAGGTTTTTAAGCCGTCCGATATAAAATTTGTACTTGAAATGTCTATGACAGGTGAGAAGCTAAGAAGCAAGAAAAAAATTAAATATTACGATACGCCTTGCTCTTTTGACATTGAGACTACATCTTTTATTGATATACATGGAAATAAATGTGCGATAATGTATGAATGGACTTTAGGTTTAAATGGTCTTGTTATCATTGGTAGAACATGGGAAGAACTTGAAGAAGTGTTTAATACTATAAATGAATTTTTATCATTATCGTACGATAAAATACTCGTAATATATATTCATAATTTGTCATACGAGTTTCAATTTTTGTGTAAACGTTATGTGTGGCAAAAAGTATTTGCCTTAGATAATCGTAAACCGATATATGCGATCATGTTAGATTATGGCATTGAATTACGCTGTAGTTATCTTTTAAGCGGTTATAATTTGGCGAAACTCGCTGAAAATTTAACAATTGTGAATATACAAAAACTTGTTGGCGATTTAGATTACTCTTTGTTACGACACAGTAAGACTAAATTAACAAAAAAAGAAATAATGTATTGCGTTAATGATGTAAAAATCGTAATGGCATACATATATGAGCGCATACAATTGGATGGTGGTATCACGAAAATACCAATGACTAAGACTGGTTATGTGCGACAGTATTGTAGAAAGAAATGTTTTTACGGTAATCAAAAAGGAAAGTATAGAAAAAGTCGTGATTATTACGACTTAATGCAAAATTTAACATTAACTCTTGACGAGTACAAACAAGCTAAACGTGCTTTCCAAGGTGGATTTACACATGCTAATCCATTTTATAGTGGACAAATTTTATTTGATGTGTCGTCCGATGATTTTACAAGCAGTTATCCAACTGTTATGGTATCAGAGTTATATCCTATGAGTAGCGGCGAATTAATTGATATTAAAAGTAAAAAAGATTTTAATGACAGTCTTAAATATTACTGTTGCTTGTTTGACGCAGAATTTGAGGATTTAGAACCACGGGTATTGTTTGACAATTATATATCCATATCTCGATGTTGGGATGTTAAAGAACCATCAGTTAATAATGGTCGTTTAGTGTCCGCTAAACATATTTGTATCACATTGACCGAGCAAGATTTTAATATCATAAAATGCTTTTACAAGTGGAAGCATTTTAGAGTTGCTAACTTTAGACGATATAAGAAATCATATTTGCCAAAACCTTTAATAGAATCAATTTTAAAACTGTATAGTGATAAAACAACTCTTAAAGGGGTGGATGGTAAAGAAGTTGAATATTTGCAAAGTAAAGAACAACTAAATTCTTGTTACGGCATGATGGTTACGGATATCATCCGTGATGAATATATCTACACAGAAGAATGGGATTTGAATAATCCCGACCCAGAAAAGGCTATTGAAAAATACAATACAAGTCAAAACAGATTTCTTTTTTATTTATGGGGTATATGGGTAACAGCATATGCAAGAAGAAATTTATTTACAGGTATTATCGAATTTAAAGACGATTATGTGTATTCAGACACCGATAGCATTAAGACTTTAAACAGGGAAGCACACCTGAATTACATTAAAGCGTACAATGATATGATACGAAAAAGGTTATATCATGCAATGGATTTCCATGGCTTACCTTATGACATGATTGAACCGACAACAATAAAGGGTGAAAAGAAATGTTTAGGCTTATGGGACTATGAGGGTACGTATACAAGATTTAAAACTTTAGGTGCGAAACGATATATGGTTGAAAAAGATGGTAAAATTAATATAACTGTATCGGGTCTTAATAAAAAGATATGTGTGCCATATTTAAAAGAAACTTATGGTGAAAAAATATTTGAAAATTTTAATGATAATTTATATGTACCAAAAGAGTACACAGGAAAAAATACACACACTTACATTGACGAAGAAAGAAGTGGTATCTTAACAGATTATTTAGGTGTTAAATGCAAGTACCATGAATTGTCAAGTGTCCATCTTGAGCAAGCTGATTATAACTTATCTCTTTCAGAAGAATATATAAATTACATCACGCAATTAAAACAAACTAGATAATGTTTCACGTGAAACAATAGGGAGGTATTAAAATGAAGTTATCAGATATTTTAATGAATTATAAACCGATTGCCGCATATGAAGATTGCGTTAAAAATTTGACTTATGTTAAATTTACAGCATTAGAAAAAGATAAAGATATTGTAGTTAATTTAAAGGAAGATAAGTTTTGTTTTGCAAATGCAACTCTATTATTTGTATTAACCCACCAAGACATGTACACGTGGTTTAGCTTTGAAAAGGAGGAAAAATAATGTTTAAAAAACAAAAGTTTTATAGTCTTGACAGTATTTTATCGCATGATGCTATATACAATGTTATTTTTGGAGAAAGATCGAATGGAAAAACATTTTCAGTGCTGAAATATGCCTTGCAAAAATTTGTAGAAAATGGCGAACAGTTGGCTTTAGTCAGAAGATGGCAAGACGATTTTATCGGTAAAAGAGGACAACAAATGTATGATGCTTTAGTAGCAGAAGGAGTAGTGTCCGACTTAACTAACGGTGAATGGACTGGCATTTATTATTACGCCTCACGTTGGTTTTTGTGCCGTTATGATAAAGACACTGGAAAAAGAGAAACAGCAGAAACCCCGTTAGCGTTTGGTTTTAGTATATCAGCAATGGAACATGATAAATCAACATCATACCCGAATATCACAACAATTTTGTTTGATGAATTTTTGACACGAACTATGTATCTGCCCGATGAATTTGTGCTATTTATGAATGTTGTAAGCACAATTGTCAGACATCGAACTAACGTAAAAATATTTATGTTGGGGAACACGGTAAATAAGTACTGTCCGTACTTTGCAGAAATGGGACTATCACACATTAAAGAAATGAAAGCAGGAGACATAGACGTATATCGTTATGGAGACAGCGAATTAACTGTTGCGGTTGAATATTGTTTACCAAATAAAAAAGGAAAACAATCCGATTTATATTTTGCATTTGATAACCCAAAGTTGTCCATGATTACGGGCGGAGCATGGGAAATGGAAATATACCCTCATTTACCACACAAGTATAAGCCTAAAGATGTATTGTTCACGTATTTTATTAAATTTGATTCAGAGATTTTGCAGTGCGAAATTGTAAACGTAAATGACTGTTGTTTTACCTTTATCCATCGGAAAAGCACTGAATTAAAAGATATGGACAATGATTTGATTTATGCTACAGAGTATGACCCCAGACCAAACTGGAAAAGAAAAATCACAAAACCGCTGACGCCCATTGAAAAGAAGATTGCAACATTTTTTGCGAAAGATAAAGTATACTACCAAGACAATGAGGTTGGCGAAATTGTTAGAAATTATTTACAGTGGTGTAAATAAATGTTTCACGTGAAACAGGGGCTTTAAGCCCCTGTTATTTGCACAACATTTAGACGTTACATTAATAAGTTACTTACCATCCACACAATGCTGGTCGATGATTGTTGTTAATTTTTCGATTGCAGTGGTGTGCTCACCCATTACTTTTGTCAACTCTTTTAGAGTCGTGTTAATGTAATAAGCCATACCGATACAACAAACGATTGGAAACCCTACGCTACTTACAACACTTACAATTGCATTTACATCCATTCTTTTTATCCTCCTTTAATTTTTTATTTACAATCGATTCTACAATTAATTTAGCATGTTCGTCTAAAGTCAATTGTTTGGCTATATTGTAATCTGTAGCATTGTCGCAAAAAAATGATTCTATTAAGATCGCTGTAGGGACAGTACGTTTAAGCCAGTACAAGCTAGTACTTTCCTTTACCCCACGATTTCGCCATTCAGCACCAAGATTTTCTGTGATTCTTTTCGCATATTCTTTCGCTTTTTTGTTTCCCTTATAAATCCAAACTTCCATCCCGTTTGCAGTACCATCAAAAGCGTTTAAATGTAACTGCACAACTAAATCATACTTTTCTGCATTTGCTCTGGTACAATAATAATTGATTTCGTCTGTTAAGGAATGTAACAATCCCTCTTTAGGAGTATCAATTGTACAATCAACTCCTGCTACATCGCACCACTTTTTAATAAATGGTAAGAGTTGTGCATTGTAAAGATACTCGTTACAACCACCCTTAGACGTCCCATCTGCGGACGAAATTCGATCTCCATAATTCGCATGCCCTGTACATACATAGATTTTCATAAAATTACACCCTCTTTCAATAACTGTTTGATTTTTTCAAGTTCCTTATCAGTCGCAGAAATATTTTCAACATGACAATCAGCAACTTGCACATATCCCACACAAGTTCCAAGAGTGACAAAAACATTACTAGGATATCCTTGTATTGCTGGAAATCCATCATTCATAGCGGTTTGTGGTCTACTCACAATTAAATAAGGTTTTTTCCCACCCATCGCACCTGAATTTCCAGAAAATCCACCACTATGCTCGATGGTAGTGTGCATACCTGCAATGCTTAATGCTGTACCAAAAATGTTACCTTTTGCAAGACTGCCAACAGCTCCGATTGCACCTGTAACCATCCCCATGTAAGACCCACTTGAAAGAGGATACTGGCAAGCACAGTTGCCAGAGTATTGATATAATACACCTCCTGCATTATCCCTCTGCACTGATACCGATGCTAAACACGCACCTGTTAAAACATCAATGCCATACTTAACAGATATGGAAGCTCTTGTAACATCGGCAATATCGAGTGGCACGATACCGATAAATGGTAAATACAGTTGCACTGTTGTATATGGACTATAGTCTAAGATATTACCATAGTATTCACGTAGCGATACTGTACCGCAATCAATATATGTATACTGATTTCCCACAATGTTACTTCCCACACCACTATCCAGATATCCAACTTTTATGTTTCCAGTTCCCGAAATGTTAGGAGTGGCGTATACCTTATGCAAACCGATTATAGCCTGCATGGGGTCGTTAAAGATTTTTAAAATCTGGTCAATAAAATTAGTTGACCACAACCAAGAGCCGAGCTGATTAAGTTGCGCTAATGATGGATTATATATAGCCCACAATGCGCTTGCCTGTTGGGATGGTACAACGATTGATGGGGTGTTTCCCCCACCCGTATTGGGGTCATCGGTTGGGGTGGATGGTGGGGCAATTGTGTTTGATGCATTATTTAACTCATCATCCGGTGTGGTGTCTGGTGAGATACTGGGGTCAGACTGTGAGGGTGTGCCTGTTGTTGGTTGAGTATCAAAAGCACCGTTAAATTTCGGTATTGGGATAGGGACGTATACATGCTCATCCTCTGTACCATCCTCCTGTGGTACGGATTTTTTAATTGATTTGTCCCAGAGTTCTGGGTACTGGTTTTTTAACGCGCCAAGAGCGGTTGCTACACTGCCGACACCTGTTGGGTCGAACTGTTTTGAATTAGGGTTAGATTCTACACCATCCCAAGGACTAAGTTCCGTGCCATTATATTGTACTAGCCATGCGATTTGACCTCTATAGCCATCGTAATATCCAGGGATATATGAATTTTCGGGAAGCTTTATTGGTAATGTATTAGAAACAATCCTAGTTTCTATGTTATAATAAACAGTTTTATTTTTATAAGTATATTTTTTACTTAAATCATTAAACGGCTCATTACCTATATGGGTGTTATTGTCCAATGTTCCGTAATTATAATCAGGATGCGCTGATGACGGATCCCAACTGCTTGTAAATGTATATCCTTTACTATCATAAATTGTAGTCGTATCAACATTACCACCTGAATCAATTCTATAACCTTTTAATCCATTTGGATTAAAATTAAATGGATATTTTAATCCTGGTATGGATAATCCTGAATTATCTTTTACGACTCCGTTAGCTTCTGTAGCAAAAAAATTGTTTTCTGACAACCACCAAGTCATGTAAGCAACAAAATTTTCATCGAGATACATTGTTGTTGTATCATTGTTTACACCAAACAATCCAAGTATACCCTCTTGTGCTTGACCTTTTATAGATGTTGCAAATTTATTCCAATCGGTTTCTGATAAAGCTTTCAACCCATCAGTAGCCCACGCGTCAGGATTAGATTCATATAACGCCCTACCTATAACCTTACCAACTTGTGCTCCAATGCCAACAGCTCCTAGAGCCACTCCAATTGTACTAAGTACACCTGTAGCAGTTACACCTGTATCGGCTGTTAATCCTATACCGCTAACACCTCCAAACATTCCCGTGGTCGATGATTTGGATATAACAGAAGGAATTGAAGCATTTACAGAATTTCCGACAATGGAACTTACGTTATTACTATTAGTAACACTACCAATATTTTCAGTGGTTGAAAAACCTTTTAAAACGTCACGCACATTGTAATCGAGTATTCTACCACTATTGCTTAATGTTACATCTACGCCAGGCACTTGCCGCAATAATTTAGCAACCTGTCCTGCCTCCGTAACGTTTCCAATATTCTGAAAAATAAAAGCCCACTGGTCAGAACCCGAACCATAATAATTTTCAACAGCGTCTAATAACATTTGATAACTCGTAGCCATAATCAACCTCCTGCCGTAATAAGTATGAACTCACCACTCTCATTCAAACCGTTTGAAAAGTTTAAAATATCTGTTCTTGCTTTGACGTTCCGCATAAAAACATTTGACGGCAAATAAGCATTTAATCCTGTTGTTTGCGTGTTATTTAAAATGACAGATAAATTTTTAATATCCTCTTTAAAACTTTCCAAAACGTCAACCGATAATGATAAAGCAAAAAGTCCTGTCCTCACAACCGTGATATCGGTTATAAAATAGTACCTACCAAAATCGCTTATATAGCAATAATTTTTATCATTAATACTAGCAACATTTACTAAAATGACAGGATTAATTATATTTGTTGTATCACGCAAAGTGCCAGACAATGTTTGTGCCATTGTAAGGTTTTTTCCAATTTTATTAATTTCAGATGTATTGTTATATAAAATTATATCCATATAACCTCCTTAATAAATACCTACCTCTCAAATGTGAGAGGTAGGTTGAGAATGGAGAGTGATTAAGCTACAAAGAATACAACAAAGTTTTCGTTTGTGTCGTTAAAATAACCAGCATCAAACTTGTACCAATTTGAATAAAATTCGGCTTTAGGATTGTAATTTGTTGTAACTCGTCTGTCAAGATTTGTTACACCAAGGGCATCTCTGTCAAACATGACTCCAAGGATGCCGGAAGCGGTAACTGTATTGTTACTTGCTGTTTTAATGTTAATGGAGGAAACTGCATTGAAACTGTAATCCGTTCCAGAACCCTGCCAAAACGGAACAATCTCACCCTTTGGAAGTGTGACAAATTCATTATGAAAAGTATCAGACTGTGAAAAAGCATCAGATGCTTTTGCAAAATCGGAAAGTAAAATCACATGCAACATATCACGTGGAGTAAATCTGTCTTTTCCCCCGATATTAAACAGAGAAGAAATTTTTGTAAGTCGTTCCATGTATAGTCCCATAATATAAGAAGAAAATCTAATAAAACTGGGGTCTTTGATTGCTTTTTCAGCTGTAAGTTCTGTGCCTTTATCATCGTTATAGAGCTTGAGAAGATTGACAGCTCGAACTCCGGTTCCTGTGTAAGTTCCTGCGGCGTTAAAATCGTGTAAAGTTTCTCCGATCATGTTATTGATCGTACGCATGATGAGAGAGTCAATCTTTACTGTCATGGATTTGTCAACCGCATTGTAAAGCATGGACAAAAACCCATTAAGCTGTCCTGCGTTGGAAAAGCTCTCTTTTACCTGTCGTTCGGTAAATGACATGGGGATTTCAAACGTTACACGTTTGTTAAAAAATTTAGCTGATACGGTAGGCTTGTAAAAAATGTTCGGGTCGTAGGATGTTCCATTTTCGAGTTCCCAGCTCTCATTTTCGGTTACTTCGGGGAGTTCAGCAGAAATCTTTTCAAGGACGCTACCATACTCCCAACCATCCATTAATACAGATGGTGCACTGCCGGAATAAGGGCGGTTTACAAAAATCACTCGACCAATGTGATTCACAAGGGATTTCACATAATTGTCTACATCTGTTGCGTTAAAAATTTCTGTACCGATGTCAACAATATTGGATAAATCCTCATTTACTACGGAGGTTTCGCCTAAAATTTCCTGTGTAATTGGATTAATAATATCATAAATCTGCGCTACTGTCATTTTTATTTCCTCCTTTTTATGCAAGTGTTAAGGTGTGTTTGGTTAAGGTTACGGCATCGTCATTGGTTATTGAGATAAATAAAAACTCATTGTTGGCCGTCATGCCAAACAAACCATGATAAACATTTTCTCCATGCTCGAGATTGCAAAATACATCTTTGTGTTCGACACCACCAATTGATAAGCCTGTTAATACAATCTGTTTACGATATGAGCTTTCAATCGCGCTGTAAACTCCTGCAATTGTTACCGCACCGCCACCAACTGTTATATCAGTTTCTTTAAAATCAATTAATTTGTAACCGCCTTTGATATTCATTTAATTACCTCCTTTAATAAATTTTTAATGTTAAAATATTGTCAACATCGGAAAAAACTTTTTCAAAATAAGACCAAAACCACAATTTTCGTTCGCTTTCGATCATTTGCTGTGATGTTGTAACTCCAATGTTGCCTTTTCTCGTGAGTGTCCGATCAGTTGTAATTGTCTTATTTTCAGTATCAGTGTTATCACGTTTGACGTTTACATTTGTTTCATTTGTGGATGCACCTGTTAATCCAACATCGTTTTTTATGGAACTTTCAGTTGTAACAGTTCCATTATTTGTGCTAGATGTTTCGTCCGTTGTGGTACCAGTTGTTGTGACATTTGTAACGTCTTTTACGGTTTCACTTCCTGTCACATCTTGTGTAACGTCTCCAATTTGTTTATCACTATTAACAGCGTCGACAGAGTTAAACCCGTACAGCTGATTTGTGTTTGCGTTATTTGCAACTGTATTTTCCGATGTTGATTTAGTTACATCTTGTTCATTCTTGTTTGTACCATTTTCTGTTACATTTTTGGTAACATTACCTGTATTAGCTGTTGTTACGGTATCTTTGTTGGTAGTTGTATTTGTTGTGTTTTGACTATTTGTCAAGCTGTCATTTTTTGTTGTAACGTCCTCACCTTTACTTGTTAATGTTCCCGAATGTACATCTGATATGTTTTCACTTTCAACCATATTATAATTATCTATCGGATTATATTCGAGATTAAGAGTGTTCCATAACGCTACCCAATTTTTTTGATTTATTGCAAAAATAGCTTGAGCTATTAAAGCTTTACTTTCATCAGACAATACATTGTTGCTTAAAAAGTTTTCAACAATGCAACCAGCAAATTTTTTACCGCTCCTGCTTCCATGATAAATGACATCTAACTCATTTGATGTTATATAATTTTTCCATGGCACATCTAAAGCCTGTAAGTACTTAAATATACCGTTATTTATCCAATCGGTAAACACCTCATTCAGGGTCATCAATTCCATCGTCAACACCTCCCTTTAGGGTTATATCGTTTTGTGCCTTATCAATCTCGATTTGGTTATCTTCCCAGCTAGACGCTTTTTTAACTGTAATACTTGTGCCGAACATTTGATTTACTTTTTCCAAAGCTTTTTGTCTACAATATAACATGCTATCAATTAAAGGCATTAACATGTCGTCATTCAACTGACCCTCTTGCGAATTTATACTTTCGCGTTTCATGTTGTAGTTAGCATTAAGACCTAAATCATTGTACCAACTAGCCTTTAAATACTGCTCTTGTTCAATCAAACTTGTTAATATTGCGTTACTTGCAGTTGTTCCATAAGGTTGTGATTTGATACCATCAAAAAAAGCGTTTTCAGCTATAACACCAAGCTTACCTTTTGTAATATCCTCAATATATTTTTCAGCACTTTTCTTAGTGTTATCATCACTCGCACTAATTAAAGATGTTATACGCGCATTTATACTTGCAATGTTCATTGATAGTTCATTTTCTGTCAATGAGGTAGCATATCGTTTATTTAAAGGTAACAAACCAAGATACAAAAAATCGTTAGGCATCACAACACAATCTTTATCAATAACAAGCTCTTTACTGATTTTCAACGCCGGGTTAGCGATTGTATAGATTGTGGGCATATAATATACATTTGGTTCACCACCTAAACCACCTGTAAACACATATAAATTGTCATTATATTTGTACCAACATACGTTGCCATTTGTTTGTAACATCAATTCAAGATTTCGTTTATCTATTGTAATGGGTAATCCATCATAATCAAACATGGATAAGGTTCGATTCAGCATATATGCAATATGTTGGTCGATACATTTATTTTTATCCGTAAATTTATATTCATTACATGGTAGTATACCATATGTATATTTATCATAATTTCTTGCCATTTGTTTATTCACCTCTTTTCAATTATTAAAATAGCATTAAAAATGTTATATGTCAATATATCACAATATAACTGTAATTATTATACACCTCTCATGTTTCACGTGAAACAATTCTACACAAGAGAAAAAACTCCAACCACCAGTTACCGCAACTATCAGCAAGTCCCAACCAACCACAATCCAATA
>ERZ773116.3015-NODE-3015-length-12749-cov-4.965496_pt1 | contig 12749 bp, 22 predicted proteins | sample MGYA00580563_ERZ773116 | MGnify/ENA primary metagenome ERZ773116 (study PRJEB29015, sample SAMEA2737864) | human gut metagenome | biome: human gut; feature: human-associated habitat; material: faeces | place: China | collected 2012 ... | reverse complement strand
TTGCTATAATGAATTAAGAACTAAAGGAATGTTTACAACTGAAAAAGAAAAAATATCAAAGAAGTAGTTATGTACTATAAAGATAAAGTGTCAGAAAGATTTATTAATAGCATACAAAACTATAAAGGAGAGATAAAGATATGGACAGACACTGCAAAATTTGTGGAAGAGAACTAACGGATGGGGACAATATAAAAAGGGAATTATGTAATAAGCATTATTTACAGATAAAAAAATATGGATTTCCTTTAGAAGATAATAGAAGAACAGAAATAGATTTAAATGAATATGAAGAATATCCTAAACATTATGAAATGAAGTTATATGACGAATTTCAAGAGGAGCTAGAAGATAAAGTTTTAATTGATAAAGATGATTATGAATTAATAAAAGATATTAGATGGGATAAAAATGCATCTTGTGTCACAGCAAAAATAAATGGTAAGATTGTACCACTTCAAAATTATATATTGAATACAAACGAAAAAATAAACTTTGTGTCACAAGATATACTAGACTGTAGAAGAAATAATTTATATATTAAAAAGAAAAAAGATAAAAAGCATAAACATTATGATATATCTAAAAAGAATAAAGATAAAATTATAATAGATTTTGCAGGGAGTAGTAAAACACAAGTAACAGGGAGTGCAATAATTGTATCTTATCCAGTAGGTGATAATAAATATGAAAGATTGTTAGTTGAATTTGGACAAAGCCAAGGTAATGGAAGTTTATATGACGAATATAAAGCTAATAAGGGGGTGGTTGATGATGTGTTAAGTAGAATAGACAATCTACAAGCTTGTTTTATCCTACATACACATCTTTAACTAGACCATATTGGAAATCTCCCGTCTTTAATAAATAATCATATATCAGTACCTTTAATAACTACTAGAGAAAATAGATTACTATTAGAACCGTTATTACTTGACGGGGCATACATAATAGAAAGAAATGTTAAAGCATTGCAAAAGCAGAAATATAAAGTAGAACCTTTATATAGTGAAAGCGATGTATATCTACTAATGAATAATGTAATAGATAAAGAAATGCATAAAGTATATAAATTAAATGATAGAGTGTGTTATGAGTTTGTTAATTCTGGGCATATTTTAGGTGGCTGTCAATTGATTCTTTACATAAAAACTCTATCTGGAAATACTAAAAAAATCCATATAACATCTGATTTGGGTAGCAATTATAATAAAGCACCATTTGTATTAAAAAGGGATAATATACAATCTTCTAGTGTAAGTATAGTAGAAGGTACATACAATGACTTAGACAGAGGTTTTAAATCTAAAAAACAAGTGGAGAAAGAAAGAATTAAATTAAAAGAAATAATTAAAAAAGAATTAAGTAAAAACAAAAGAATACTATTTGGGGCATTTGCACAGTCAAGAACTCAAAACTTAATGATATATTTGTATGAATGTTTTAAAGACGACCCTAGTTTTGACACGAAGATATATATAGATGGGAAACTTTGTCATAGTATTACTAATGCTTATTTAGAAATATTACAAGGTGAAGAAAAAGAATATTTTAGAGAAGTGTTAAATTGGAAAAATTTTATTTATGTAAAGGATTATCAAAATAGCTTAAGTGTAGCAACTAATAATGAAAAGAAAATTGTTATCTCTGGTGGTGGTATGTATACTCAAGGGCGAATATTAAACCATTTAAAAACAATGGTTGAAGATAAAGATTCTACTATTATAATGGTAGGGTATTGTGGAATAGGTACTATAGGTAGAGAACTTCAAAGAAAAGACAATAAAACTATAAAAATAGAAGGATTAGAATATAAGAAAAAATGTAAAATATATGAAATGAATACTTGGTCATCTCATATAATGGCTAACGAGAATATAGATTTTATGTGTAATATAAATACACCGTTAATATTAATACATCATAGTGATAAAGACGGTAAATATAAATTTAGAGATACTATAGAAGATGAATTAAGAAATAAAGGCAATAGTGCTAAAATAATAGCAGTCGATGAGAATAATTCAGTGTTTTTTATTTAATAAGAAAAATAATGTGTTTGTAATTTAAGGAGTGATATTATGGATAATTTGATTGTAATCGAAAATGATGAAATAAGAATGTCTTCTTTAGAAGCAATAGATTTAATTAATCAATTCAGAGAAGAAGAGGGGAATAAAGTTGAAAAACAACATAAAGTATTATTAAGAGATATAAGAGATGAAATTAAAGCCCTTGAAAATGCAGGGATTGAAGGACAGCACAATTTTGTACCCTCCACATATATAAGTTCCCAAAATAAAGAATTGCCTTGCTTTATGCTAAATAAAGCTGGGCTAATGCAAATATTAAATAAAGAATCTGCTGTGGTAAGATATAAAACACAGTTATACATAGAAAAATTGGAAAAGGCATATAACGATTTACAATTTAGAATAGGAGACAAAAAACATCAACTTAAATGTATGGAGATGTTGCAAGATTTTTTACCAGAAGAATTAAAACAAGAAAAAGTGTCCTATATAAAAGCTAATACTGTTGTTAATAAATGTACCAGCAATTATTTTGGATTTCCTAAGATGTTAAAGAAAGCCGAGATGAATGATGAGATGTTAAAAGTAAGAGAAGAAATACTAGATGATTATTTAAAATTATTCGAGGTATTACAAGATAATGGTGAGGTTAGAGATGCTTTATATAAGAAGTATGATAAACAAAAATTGTTATTAGAATCAAAAAATGAAAATAATTAATAAAGCCTATTGACAAATAATTTGGTTATGATATAATGTATGTATAGGAAGGTGATAAGAATGAAAAAGATAAAATTTACATTAAAAGGTGAAGAATTTAATCATGTTGGTAAAATAGAGAATATACATGAACATCTACAAGAAGTTAAAAGAGGCACGGGAATAAAGAAAAGTAAAAAACTTATACTAGAAAAGATAAACATAAAAAGAAATTATATTAAGGAAGTGTTGATATGAATATAGAAGAATTAAAAGATTTATTACATAAGTTAGACTCTAATGAAGTATGTGAGTTATTATCTAATAAACAATGTGAGAAGTGCTTTTGTTACACCAAAGAAAAAGAATGTGTCATTAAAATATTTGTCGAAGGAATGTTAAATGAAATAGGAAGTAAATAAAAATAATTAATAAAAAGGAGAGATGTTGATATGATAAAATTAATAACTAATGGTAGTTTAAAAGTAGTGAAAGTTTATAACACAATATACTCTGCAAGAATGGATTTAAGACAAAGAGATAGAGAAAAATACTTAGTTGAATATTGTGATAGAATATATAGTATCGGTAAATTTTTTGAGTTAATAGAAGGAGGTGAAGAGAAATGAATTTAAAAGATTTGATTATAAGATGTATTATTATAATCTTATCTCTAGTATTAATTTTTCGAGTAGAATTTGTAACTCCTTATGTAGTAGTTTTAGTATCATTAATGATAGGAGAGATAATATATAGTTTAAGATATAAAAAATAAATTCATAGGTAATTATTACAACTTAATTGTTAATACAACAATATAAGGGGTGATTAAAATGTAGTGTATAAGAAGTATTTAATAAAATATTAAATAAGGAGGGGTAATTATGAAAAAGAAAAAATTATGGTTAGTATATGTTGAATTTGGTGGAGATATGGAATGTTATGAATGTTTATACATATTACATAGATTATGCAGAGGTAATACTAAAGAAGAAGTTTTAGAGGCTTATCAAGAATATTTTGACGGTGATATATCAGACGGAACTATGAGTGGTAGACCTATTAATATGATAGAAATTCCCGAAGTTGCAGAAGGTGATTGGGGAGAATTAAAAATAGTTAAATTTAAACATTAATAAAAATAACAAATATAAAAATAATTAATAAAAAGGAGAGATAAAATTGATAAAATTAAAAAAAGGAATGTTGGTAAAAATAAAAGATAGAGTTTCAATTAATAGAATTTATGACCGTACAGAAGAATCATATCAAAGAAGTTTAAATAGTTTTAATAAGATTAAAGGTAAAATAGTTAAAATAACAAATGTTTATGATGATTCGCTAATTTTAGAAGTACTTTGTGAAGGCGAAATGATAGAATGTCATATAAATTGGATAGAAGGAATAATACCTTTTGAACCATTAATAATACCTAAAGATTTGTTAAAAGCAAATCATACAGTTAAATTAAGAAATGGGGTAGAATTATTTTATACTAACAATTGTTTTATAAATAAAGATTTTGAACTAGAATTTTTCGAATCAAATTATAATAATTATTTAGAAAATGAAGAAGGAAAAGAATTTGATATAATTGAAATAAAAGATAAATGGATTAGAGAAGATTAATTGCAAAAACATTAATAGAATAACAAATAATAAATAAAAAGGAGAGATGTGTATATGAGTAATTTAAATTTTGTTATGATTGGAAAATTATCAATAGCGCCAGATAGAGAAAATAGAAAAGCTTTTAGCGATAAATTATTAGATAGTGGTTGTAATATTAGACAATTAAATTTGAATATGAAATGTGATAAAGATAACTTTAATCTTCAAATAAAATCTTTTATGAATAATGTCAAAAGAACTTCAGATGGGACACTTAATGTTAATGATTCAACTATATATACCATATTAGATAATGACGGTAAATTTGAATCAACTAACTTTAAATATAAAGACAGAGAAAAATATGAAGATAGAATCGCAAATTTTAGAAAACTGGTATTCGTAGACGAAAACGAAGAAAGAGTAGAGTGCAGTAATGAATTTGATTATTCAATGGCAGTACACTCAATATTAAAATCAGATGCTTATAAAGACAAAAAATTTAAAGTACAAGGTAATATAGAATATTCAAGTTATGCTAATCCTAAAACACACGAAGAAAAGATTTATACAAATTACAATGTGCAAAGAATATATGTTATAAACGACGAGGCAGAAGAAAAGGGATTAGCAAATGTTGAGTTTTATATAACAGAAGATTGTTTAGACGATAGCAGATTAGAAGAAGAGAATCTATTAGTTATAAATGGATATATACCAGAGTATAATTCTAAGAAAAAGGCTGATATAGGATTTTATCAATCATTTGAATACCCATTAGGTGAAGATAGTGAGAAAGCTAAGAAAATGGCTAAATTAATAGATAAAATGCTATTAGATAACTTTGACGATAATGAATTATGTAAAATGGGGTATAGAGTTAGATTAATAAATAGACGTGAAGAAGTGCCATTTAATGAAGATATGTTAAGCGATGAAGAAAAAGAACTTGTTAAGTACGGATTAATGGATATTGAAGATTTGAAACAACAATATGGTGCAGGAATGGGGTCTATGCAAAGAAGAATGGAAATATCTTCAATAGGTAGAGGATATAGTAAAGGAGCAATACCAGTGCCTTTAACATTAAATGAGTTATTAAGTAAAGGTAATGAACCTAAGAAAGAATTATTAGATGAGGACGGAGATTTAGATATATTATCAGATGGTGGTGATGATGACGAATTATTCGATTTTTAGATTAAAAATAATTAATAAGGAGGAAAAATATGTTTAACAATTATTATATATTTAATAAAGAAATAGGAGAGAAATTAAAAGAATTAGGATTTGAATTAGATAAAGATACATTAACATATAAGAAAATATGTTATGACCTTGATATGATTGTGAATTATGAAATAACAGACGACATGGTATTAGCAAGAAGATTAAATCATCCTAAAGGATGTAAAAGTATGGCTTATATAACTAAAATAACAGATAAAACATTTGATTCTATAATAGATGCATTAAAATCATCATTAAATGATTTACATGAATCTTATGGATTGGTAGTAAAATATTCAGATATAAAACCAAGTAAATATAAAACTGAAATAAGAAGATTGGAAACTGGTAGATTTGACCTTAGTGAAGTAAAGAAGGAATTAGAATTAAAGAATTATCATGTCAAACGTGCAATTGCAGTTGGTGATTATGACTTAGATGGAATGAAAATTTATTTTTAGATTAAAAATAATTAATAAACTTACAAAGAGGGATTAATTCCCTCTAGGAAGGAGTTGGTTATGTGAATTTTGAAGATTTTATAAAAGACAAACATATTGAAATGAAATCGAAATCACAAGGGTGTGCTAAATTTTAAGCAGAGTATATCATAGAATCACTATTTAGGAAGGAGTTGGTAATGTGGAAGAGTTGAAGTTATATGTTGATTATATCAATACAAAAGATTTATATTTGATTCAATTATATAAAATAGATGAGAATGAGGAAGTTTTAGAATACTTAGAAAAATATACAACTCATAACGTACACAGTGCTGTAAATAAAGCAAAAGAAATAGCAGATAGATATCCTAGGATTACAATAATAAGTGAAGATATAGAATTTAATGTTTACTACATGAATAAATAAATTTTAAATCATAGGTAATTTAGGATGTATAATTGTTAATACGATAATATAAGGAGGTGTTAAGATATGAATATAGAAGAATTAATGAGTATAGACATTGATAACTTAGCCCAAAAACAATATGACGGATTAAAAGAACATTTGAAAGGAGTTTTAAATAAAATAATAACATTATTAGACCAAGACAAATTAGAAGAAATTGAAGAAATGTTAGTTGAATCTCCAGGAGGTGATTGCTATGGAAGTGACGACCATTATATAAATTTTTCATATAAAGAAAATTGTGAAGAGGATATGTATTGGATGTTAGACGATTTAAAAGATTTAAGAAAAATATTAGATAAAAAATAAACTTATAAGATATAAATAAGAATAACAAATTAAAAATAATTAATAAAATTTGGAGGTTGATATTATGGCTATAAAAAGAAATAAAGTGAAAGTTGATTTAACATCTTACTCACATTATATATTAATGGGTGAAGCGAAAATAGGGAAAACAACAACAGTTTATGAACTAGCAAAACAAGAGTATAGTTTAGATGAAATGTTATTAATTAGTTGTGGGAATGAGCAGGGATATAAAGCATTACCAGATATACAATATGAAGAAGTTTTAAAATTTAGCAAAAAAGAAGATTCAGAAGGTAATAGAGGGTTTGTGCAAGTAGTAGATGATTTGGTTAAGAATTATAAAGAATTAGGTATAAAAATGGTGGTAATAGATACATTAGATACTTTATTTGATATAGGTATAGAACATGTTATGGAAGAAAGTAGAAGACAAGCAGGTAAACCATGTAAAAGTTTGAACGATTGTTTTGGTGGGTATTCCAGAGGTAGAGATAGATTATTAGAATTAGTAATGAATGAGATACATAAATTAGATAGATTGCCTGTTGCACTATTTATTTTAGGACATACTAAATATAAAGGTAAAAAAGATACATTAACAAACGATGAATATGAACAACTTACAACAAATTTAAGATTTGACTTTTATTCACCAATATCTAATTCAGCACAAATGATAGTTAATTTAGCAACAGAAAGAGTTATTGAAGATGGCGTGCAAGTAGATGCTAAAAGATATATGTATTTTACTTCTAATGGTTTAATTGATTGTGGTAGTAGATTTGAAGGTTTGCCAGAAAAATTAGAATTATCAGCAGAAAACTTTATGAAAGCATTTAAAATGGGCGTTGAAAATTCATTAAAGAAATCAGAAGTCAAACATGATATCAAACAATTACAGGAAGAAGAAAAGAAACAAGCTGAAAAAGATTTAAAACAAGTACAACAAGAAGTTGAACAACAAGAAAAGGAAGAAGAAAAAGTATCGTTGGATGAATTAAAATCTCAATTAAAAGACAAACTTAAAGATACAAATGCTAAGAATATAGTAAAAGAATTCATGAAAGAAAAAGGTGTCAAAAGTGTTGCATCATTAGATGCTGAACAATTAACTGAAGTATTAACCTTATTATAGTCAATAAAACGTATAGGGAGTTTTTAAACTCCCTATATATGAATAAGGAGGAAGTGTAATGAAAGAAAAACATAGATTAACATTACAAGAGGCAAGAGAGCAATATAGAAGTCAAAATCAAAAATGTGAATACTGTGAATTTTGTGGTAAAGAAGTGGATTTTAAAGACTATGGTGGAGTAATAGTGGACTATGATATTCTATGGTGCTATGTTAAAGATGAAAAATGTGATAATAAACCATGTGAATTTTATCAAGTGAGATATGATTGATATGAAAAAACTATATTTAAATAAAGAGGAGGATTAATATATGATTAAATTAATAACACATAACGATTTAGATGGGATAGGGTGCGAAGTAGTATTTAAACTTTTATATGGTGATGAAGTGGATGTCCTTTCAGTAGGAAATAATGAAGTCGATAATATCGTAGGACAATCATTGGAAGAACTAAGATTTGGAATTTACGAACAATTATTTATAACAGATTTATCTGTAAACGAAGAATTAGCAGAGATAATAAATAAAGAAGGTTTAAAAGTACAATTATTAGACCATCACCCGTCAGCAACTCATTTAAATAAATATTCATTTGCAAATGTAATGACACACCTGTCAGACGGATTAAAAGATAGTGGTACACATCTATCTTTTATTTATTTGTTAGATAAATTACTAAATAAAGGATTGTATAATGAATCTCTTGAAGATTTTGTTGAATTAGTAAGACAATATGACACTTGGGAATGGAAAGAAATATTTAAAAACAAAGAAGCTAAATAGTTAAGTGATTTACTTTATATATTAGGTAGAGAAAAATTCGTTAATGATATGGTGCATAGAATAAAAGATAATGAAGAATTATTTAGCGAAACAGATAAATTAATATTAGAAATAAAACAAAAAGAAATAGATAATTACATTAATATAAAAGAAAAAGAACTTATAATTAAAGATTTTAAACTTTATAAAATAGGTATAGTTATGGCTGACTCTTACACAAGTGAATTAGGAAATATATTATGTGAAAGACATGAAGAATTAGATTTTGTAGCTATAATTAAAAAAGAAACGGTATCATTAAGAACTGTTAAAGATGATATTAATTTAACAGATATAGCTAAACAATTTGGTGGAGGAGGTCATCCAAAAGCTAGTGGTTTTCCACTTGGGAAAGATAAACTTGATAAGTTTATATGTGAATTATTTGATATATAAAAGAATATAAGAATTATTAAGAGGTGGTTAATGTGTGTGAGTATTGTGAAAAAGGCAAATCAATAAATGAAAATAATAGAGAAGAATTAGGTATAACTTTACATTCTGCCGAGAGCAGTTTATGTGCCTATGGATTAGATAAAAATAATTGGGATATATCTGTTAAATGTAAAATCAATTATTGTCCAATGTGTGGCAAAGAATTAAAGGGGGATAAATATGAAAAAAATATTAAATAAATGGATTGATAAACAGTTTTATAAAATAGGTTGGAATAAAGTGGAAGAGAATCAATATTATATTCTCTATGAAAAATACGATTCAAAATATAATTATACCCATAAAATAGATATATCTCATAAACGTAATGGTAATCATATAATTCAATCTTATTCTAATGATGAAACTGGTAATTCATTTTCATATTGTGTAGGATTAAATTTTAAAGAAGCTTTATTATCAACATTGAGACTTAAATTAACATTTAAATAAAGAAGGTGATTAAATGGGGAAGTCTAAAATAGTTACTTGCAAATATTGTAAATCTAAAATACCTAAAGATACTGCATATGTAGAAGAATATTTAACGGATACTGGGGTGTTAAGAAATAATTATTATTGTAGTGAAGAATGTTTAAAAGAAAAACAAAATGAGGTTAAGAAAAAAGAATGGTTAAAGGAAATAAAAAAAGAGAATAGAGAAAGAATTAGAGGTATATGTGGATTGGAAGAGAAAGAAAAGAATATATATTTTCAAAGTACTTATAAAAGTATTACTGATAATTTTTCACAAGAAGATATATATGAATTTATTAATAAATATGAAAAAGATATGTTAGATATATTAAACAATATAGATTTTAAAACTGTTAATTCAAGAATTAAATATTGTTTATCAATGTTAGAAAATCAATTACAACATTATATAGCCGAGAATCAACTAGACAAACAAGAATTTAAAGAAAAAACAGAAGAAATAGAACCAAGTTTTGTAGATGAGGATTTTGATATAGTAGTTAATGTAAAGAAAAAAGAGCGTAGAAATTTAGATGACATATTAGGATTATAAGGAGGTAGTTTTATGAATGAAATATATAAAAGGGAAATTAAAGAATTATTCGATGAATATGATAGACTTTCACCAATAACTAAAGATGACTTCAAAAGAGTTATAAAGAAACAAGCTGAAGATATGAATATTGAAAATTTGGAAAATCTAGATGAAATAAGCAAAGCGTGTTGTAATAAGTTTAAAAATAATATAGATATGTTAAAAGACATATATAACAATGTATGGGGATTCACTTTAAATAATGAGGAAGAACTAATTTATTATATGAGTTTAATTAGAGATATATTGAATATGTTAAAACAATAAGGAGGGATTATATTATGGATGAAAAAAATAGAAAAAGATATTTTCTTACAAACGAGGATTTATATCAATTAACGGTAGATTTTGAATGTTTATTATTTGCTTTTGAAAAATTAGACCTTCTAACTTCTACAAAACTTAAACCAGACCTTGAAGAATGTATTTTAATTAGTGATTTTAGTGCTTATCAATTCATAGATTATGAAGAATTAGAAACCACCAATAAAGATACATTGACAAGAATAGCAATATTATTATGTAAGCAAATATTAAAATTTAAATATGGAGAATCAATAGGTATACCTATTATTGAAGATTATGAAAAAGCTTATGATAGATGGAAGTTGAATAACACAAGTAAAAAAGAAACAAAAGAATGTAAATTAGACGATGTAATACTTGACAAAGAAATAAAAGAGGACGTGCTTAGTACAATAAACTTTGTAAAAAATATGGAAAAATATAAAGAGATTGGATGTGAATTACCAAGTGGTATATTACTAGAAGGGTCTCCTGGAACTGGTAAAACATTACTTGCTAAATCAATAGCTAGCGAATCTAATATGAATTTTAAATCAATAGTAGCATCAGATTTTGCCGAAAAATACGTAGGGGAGTCAAGCAAAAAGGTGCAAAAAATATTTGATGACTTAAAAAATAAAGGTGGAGGAATTCTTTTTATAGATGAAATTGACGCTATAGGTGTAAATCGTGAGGGTGACGATAACAAGGAATATAGGTCAGCAATGAATAAACTATTATCTTGTATGAATGAAGCAAGTGATAATAAGATTATAGTTATAGGAGCAACAAATCTAGTAGAACAATTAGACCCAGCGTTAATTAGAGAAGGGAGATTTGATAAGGTTATAACTATTCCTTTACCTTCTTATGAATTAAGAGTTGAATTGTTTAAATTATATGTTGGTAAACTTAAACATGAAAAAGATATAGATTATGAATTATTAGCTAAAATAACAGAAGGTAAAAATGGAGCATTTATTCATACCGTTTGTAATCATAGTGGTATATATGCTGTAGATAAAGGTTTACGTAAAGTTAATCAAGGTTGTTTATTACATACAATAGAAAGAATGGTTAGAGATAAAAAAGTAAAAAAATCAACTATTGGATTTAAATAATATTATAAGAGGTGATTATTATGCAGAATAAAAAAAGAAGAATAATTTATGAGATATATTTTCCAGCATTTTGTAAAGACCTCCAGGATTTAACAAATAAAACATCATATTTCAAGGAATTAGGAGTAACAACCTTATGGCTGACTCCTATCTTCCCTTCTTGCAATCAACATGGATACGATATAATAGATTACACAGATATTAAAAAAGAATACGGAACATTAGAAGATTTCGATAGATTTGTAGAAGTAGCACATGAAAATAACTTAGAAGTTTTATTAGATTTAGTATTATGTCATACAAGTACACAAAATGAATTATTCAAAGAAAGCGTAAAAGGGAACAATGATTGTTACTTCTGGAGTGATAAACAACAAAATAATCAATGGAGAATATGTCATGACAATCAGAAATATTATTTAGCAAAATGGAGTTATGACATGCCACAGTTAAACAATCAATCTGAAACAGTAAGAGATATGATAAAAGATATAATAAAGTTTTGGTTAATAGACCATAATATAGACGGATTTAGACTTGATGCCATAATCTATGCATCTGGTAATCCAATTGAATTCTGGAAATGGTTTTGTGATTATGTTTATAGTATAAAGCCTAATACTTATATAGTTGGAGAGGCTTGGGATACTTTTGAAGTTTCTAATAAATATGCCAAAACAGGAATGAAAACATTTAATTTTGAGCAAGCAGGATACATAAAAGATTCAATAATAAATAACAAGTCATTACAGATAACTAATAATGAAGAAAACGCCGTAATATTCTTAGACAATCACGACCAAACAAGGATAACGGTTAGTTTTAATCATAATATAGAAAAAGTAAAGAAAGCATTAGATTTAATGTTTAGTTTTAAAAATAATGATATATGCATATACTATGGAACAGAAATTGCAATGGGAATAGTCGGTGGGCATGTAGAATGTGGAGGTCGTGGTGATTATCATTCTCGTACAGCTATGGAATGGAATAAAGTTGAACATCAAAGAAAAGACCCAAACTCCTTATTTAATTATATGAAAAAATTAATAAAAGAATATAAAAATAAAGAAAGGGACA
>ERZ773116.3011-NODE-3011-length-12756-cov-3.481064_pt1 | contig 12756 bp, 7 predicted proteins | sample MGYA00580563_ERZ773116 | MGnify/ENA primary metagenome ERZ773116 (study PRJEB29015, sample SAMEA2737864) | human gut metagenome | biome: human gut; feature: human-associated habitat; material: faeces | place: China | collected 2012 ... | reverse complement strand
TTTCAAGCTGCAAAAAAACTCTTGTAGGGGCGAGCATTGCTCGCCCGTGCCCGTTTGTCTGTGAAAAACCTTCCCGGAAAACGCGCTGCTGCGCCAAGCCGGCGCGAAGATTCAGGTTTCGCCACCGCGGTTAAAACTGCGCCGGTTGTTGGGAAACCAAATGGCAGGGGTGAACACAGCCAGCCCCACCGCTGTGGTATCCCCGGGGTTGGAAACGATGTGGGGCAGGTTGGACTGCACCACAGTGGTGTCTCCGGCGTTCAGGCGGGTAGTCTTGGACTCCACCAGTACATCCAGCTGCCCCTGCTCCAGCAGCAGGATTTCCTCACTGGGATGGATCACCGGCAGGTCGCCGTCCTTGCAGTGGGGTTCCAGCTCAAAGCGTATGACCAACGACTGAGGTACAAAATTTCCGTTGGGCATGGGCGTAAGCAGATGATACCGTACATTGGAATTGGGCTGGGAGAGGATCAACATATCCGCCTGACGGGTTGTCAGGCTGGTGCTGCTCTCACCTCCCATAAACAGATAGGTGGGGATGTCCAGAGCGGCGCTGAGTTTGCGCAGGGTGGACAGGGACGGGTCGGTGAGATCGCGCTCGATTTGGGAGATATACCCGATGGACAAACCAGTCTTTTCGGCCAGTTCCTTGAGGGTGATTCCCCGCTTTTTCCGAATATTTCGAACATGTTCGCCCAGCATAAGACCTCCCGCTTTTTCGCAAAAAAATTTATTTACAGTATATCATAAAATGCCCTGTACGTAAATAAGCAAGAAAAAATTCGATATTTATAAAATTTTTTACAAGGAAAATCAGATGATTTCTTGCTTATCCTATAAAGTGCTCAGAAAAATGTGAAAAAAACAGAAAAGCTCTTGACAAAAATTTTAGAAATAGTAAAATTTATAAAAAATTATAAAAATTATAAAAATTATTGTGCAGGAGGAACCCTATGAAAATCACAGATGTAAAGGTAGAAACCATCCGTATCCCCATGAAAAAGCCCTTCCGTATTGCTTTTGCGGTACAGGATCATTCGCTGAATGTGCTGGTGAAGATCTCCACCGACGAAGGTCTGTGGGGCATCGGTGAGGCCGCGCCCTTTGAACCGGTGACCGGCGAGAGCGCAGCCACCGTTCTGGAAGCGCTGAAACTGTTCCGCACCGGATTGATCGGCATGGATCCGCTCGATGTTGAGGGCATCCACAGGATGATGGACCGCCTGCTGTCAGGCAACACCTCGGCAAAGGCCGCGGTGGATATTGCCCTGTACGATATCAAGGGCAAACTGATGGGTCAGCCTCTGTACAAGGTGCTGGGCGGCAGCGTGAACCAGATCGTCACGGACATGACGGTGGGCATTGACACACCGGAAGCCATGGCCGCCGAAGCCCGGGAACGGGTGGAAAAGGATGGCTTCACCATTCTGAAAATCAAGGCCGGCATCAACCCGAGTGAGGATATTCAGGCATTGACCCTGATCCGTCAGGCAGTGGGCCCCAACATCCGCCTGCGTGTGGACGCCAACCAGGGTTACACGGTCAGCGATGCGGTGCGCACCCTGAAAGCCTTTGAAGAGCTGGGCGTGGAAGCGGTGGAACAGTGCCTGCCCAGCTGGGATCTGGACGGTATGCGCTTTGTGCGTTCCAAGGTGGACTTGAAGGTCATGCTGGATGAGTCGATCCACACCCCCATCGACGCAGCAAAGGCCTGCAAGATCGATGCTGCAGACATTATCAACATCAAGCTGATGAAGTGCGGCGGCCTGTACCCGGCGGAAAAGATCAACGCCATTGCCGAGGCAAACCATGTACAGTGCATGGTGGGCTGCATGCTGGAGACCAAGGTGGCCATTGCTGCCGGCGTGAGTCTGGTTGCCGCCAAGCAGAACATCACCGAGGCGGACTGCGACAGCTTTATGTACGCCGTGGACCCCGAGATGGGTATGCCCGGAGGTTTTGCCGTGAATGGCGGCGTCTACACCCTGTCCGACAAACCGGGCCTTGGCATCGATATTGATTTTTAAGCGGACCCCGCAGAGAGGTATATTATGGCGAATACGATTTTTTCCTCCGAAGGCGCGCTCCTGTTCATCATGGTCGCCACGGTTGCACTGGGATTCTGGCTGCAGCGGTTCAAGGTGTTCAAAACACTGGGCCCGGCCCTGACGGTTATCGTCATGGGCATCGTGATGTCCAACCTGCGGATCGTGCCTACCTCCAGCCCTACCTATGATGCCATCAGCGGCTACTGTGTGCCGTTGTCCGTTTCCATCTGCCTGCTGAGCCTGGACCTGAAACAGATGCGCAAATTATCCAAGGAACCGATCATTGCGTTGGCCTCGGCCGTATTCAGCGTCTGCGTGGCAGCTTTGGTGTTCGGCGTACTGTTCGCCAACAAAATCGACGAGGGCTGGAAGGTGGCCGGTATGTTCGTGGGCACCTACACCGGCGGCAGTTCCAACCTGACCGCCATCGCTGTAGGCCTGGATGCCAGCAAGAACACCATCGCCTCGGCCAATGCCGCCGACTATGTGGTGGGCATCCCCACGCTGATCCTGATGTTTGCTACCCCCGCCCTGTACAAGAGTTCCAAATGGCTGAAAAAGCTGTGGCCCTATGAAATGAGCGAGTCGGAGCTGCTGGGGGATGGCAACCACGAGGAACTGATGACCTCCAAGGAATGGTCCATCCAGGAAATCGCCTGGCTGCTGGCCATCGGCTTTGGCACCGTGTGGGCTGCCACCAGCATCTCCTCGATGGTATTCGGAGAAGGGTTCCGCAGTGCAGGCCGCATCCTGCTCATCACCACCTTCTCCATCATCCTGGCACAGGTGCCGGCTGTCCGCAAGCTGCGCGGCAATTTTGACCTGGGCCTTTTCGTAGCGGTGCTGTTCCTGGTGACCATCGGCTTTGCGGTGGACCTGAAGCAGTTCTTCGGATCCACCTTCTACATCACCCTGTTCTGCTTCTGTGTCATCGCCTGTTCCATTCTGCTGCACCTGCTCATCACCCGGCTGCTGAAAGTCCGTTTTGAGTATGTGCTGCTGTCCATCGTAGGCTGTATCTCGGATGGCCCCACCGCCGCCCTCATCGCCTCCAGCGCCCAGTGGAAGACCCTTATCAACATCGGCTTGCTCATGGGCGTACTGGCCGGTGCCCTGGGCAACTATGTGGGCATCGGTGTAGCCTATGCCATCCGTGCTTTCATCGGCGCCTAAACGGAAAACGGGAGAAACGGAAATGCGTAATTTTGACTTATATGTTTCAGGCATCCTGTACGGCAGACTGCGGCTGGGCGACGGCACACCCCAGATCCGGAAACTGGACGTGCATACCGGCGCGCTGCTGGACTGGCAGGACCTGACTGAACAGGACCGGGATTTTTACCGTTTCTTTGTGAAGATGGACTTTGCCGCCCTGGGGCAGAACCTGTCCCATTACGAGTCGGGTCTGCATGGCACCGGGGAAGTTTCCCTGTGCGGTGAGCGTTACACCAGCGAAGACGGCTGCAGCTACCTGCAGCGGGATGTAAAATTTCCCAACAACAAACAGATGAAGGAAGGGCGGCTGATCGCCGTCACCTGCCCTGCCCGGGAGATGGTCACGGTGCTGGTGGAACCCGGTGCCGAGGAGGAGACCATCTTGCGCCTGTGGCGCTCGACCTGGCCGGAGGAACAGCTGTTCCCGGTAGAACATGCGCAGACCTTCCCAGTGCCCATGCGGGACGGGGTACATCTTTCCACCAACGTATACCTGCCTAAAAACTGCAGTACCCCGGTGCCCGCAGTGCTGGTACGCACCCCCTACGGCAAAGAGGACGGCTGTGAGATATACTACCGTTACGTCCAGCGCGGCTACGCGGTGGTAGTACAGGATGTGCGCGGCCGAAACGCCAGTGAAGGCGAATGGCTGCCCAACTACCACGAGGTGGAGGACGGCGACGACACTCTGAACTGGATCGCCGCCCAGCCATGGTGCAGCGGACGCATCGGTATGGTGGGCGGGTCCTACCTGGGTTATGTACAGTGGGCTGCCGCTGCCAGCGGCAACCCCCACCTGAAAGCTCTGATCAGCGTAGTCTGCGCGGGCAGCGCCTTTGTGGATCTGCCCCGCCGGGGTGGGTCTTTCACCTCAGGTATGCTGGCTTGGGCCTTTGCGGTGTCTCAGAAAACCTTCCACCCTGAGCTGATGGAACGCGATGACTGGGAGAAAGTGCTGAACATCCGCCCCCTGACCGACCTGCCGAAAAAGGCTCTGGGGTACGATGTGCCCTTCATCACACGGTGGCTGGAACCCAGTGACTACAACGATTTCTGGCGTATGTCCAACTGGCAGGAACGCTCCGTCAGGGCGCAGATCCCGGCGCTGATTCAGTCCGGCTGGTTTGACGACAACGGCATGGGTACCACCGAAGCCCTGGAACTGGTCCATGACTTCCCTCGGGGCATGCGCAAGGTCATTCTGGGACCCTGGCAGCACAGCGGCAACAGTAAGTACGACATGCACGGGGTATCCTTCGGCAGTCAGGCGCTGCGCTTTGATCTGGATTGGCTGTATTTCCGATGGTTTGAGCATCACCTCAAGGAAGTGGACAACGGCATCGACCAGACTGCCCCGGTAGAATACTACACCCTGGGCCAGGAGGTATGGAAGACCGCCGAAAACTGGCCAGTGCCCGAGACCCGGGTCACCCACCTGTATCTGGATAGTGACGGCCATGCCAACACCTCTGCCGGGGACGGGCGGCTGACTTTTGCCAAGCCGGAGCGGGAGAACTGCGACGGTTACGCCTATGACCCCGAAAATCCGTCCCAGCACATCATCGATATGTCGGAGAACGAGATCGAAGTGCCGGAGGACTACACCCGGGAGGAACTGCGTCAGGACCTGCTGTGCTACACCTCCCCTGTGCTGAAGGAAGACCTGGTTCTGACCGGTGATATGACGGCGGAGTTGTATATTTCTTCTGACGCGCCGGATACCGACTTTGTGGTGCGTGTTACCGACGTGGATGAGAATGGCCGGTCCATCAAGCTGGCGGATGGCCTGCTCAGCGCCCGATACCGTAATGGCTTTGCCCGGTCGGAGTTTTTGCAGGAAGGCGAGATCGTCTGCCTGAAGATCCGCACCACCAAGTTGTCCAATTGCTTCCGGAAAGGCCACCGCATCCGGGTGACTGTCACCTCCAGCGCCAAGAATTTCATCTTCCCCAACAGCAACACCCGGGAAGGTTTTGCTTCCGCCCGGACCGTGGTGGCCCATAACCGGGTATACCACGGTGGGCTGCACGCCTCCCGCCTGACGGTGCGGGTGGAACCCTAAGCGGATTGCCCTCCCTGTCAGCGGAAGCGAACAGATCACATTCTGCTCCGCAACCATCAAGCCTCGGCCAGAAAAGGCCGGGGCTTTTCTGGTTCCGGGGCAATACCGCATAATTCTAAGTGCCGCAGCCGCCGGAGCGGTGCTTGAGCCGTAAGGCGGGAATTATGCGGTGCTGCCTTAGTTATTTGTGCGGGCTTTCCCTGCGTGAAAACCCTGTGAGACGGGTGTCCGCATTCCTCGATGGGGCACCCCGGAAATGCGTTTGTGGGTAATCAAACGCTATGCGATGTAAAACATCTTCCAGCCCAAAGCGTGGGCAATCAAGGCGGGTAAGCAGAACCATGATTTATTGAAAATTCGGAAAAGAATCTGTATAATACGTATCAGATAGAGCCTATAGCCATGAAAGGCAAGCGGCATAGCAGTCGGCACATAAACGCATTCATTTGCTCTCAAAAGGAGAATTTTCGTGAACTACATCGCAGTAGTCGAGGACAGCGCGCAGGATCGGGCAGTGCTGGACTCGTATCTGGAAAAATACCAGCAGGAGAAAAACTGCCATTTTCAAATCACGCATTTTTCGGATGGCGACGAGATCGCGCTGGGCTATAAGGGCGGCTATGACCTGATTTTGATGGACATCGAGATGACCTTCCTGGATGGTATGTCAGCAGCCGAGGAGATCCGCCGCGCCGACCCGGAGGTGCTTATCATCTTCATCACCAACTCGCCGCAGTATGCCATCAAGGGGTATGCGGTGCAGGCGCTGGACTATATTTTAAAGCCGCTGAGTTATTACGCTTTCTGCCAGCGGATGAACCATGTGCGGGAGCTGCTGGGGCGCCGCCAGAAGCATTTCCTCACGGTGCCCTGCGCGGGCGGTGTGCAGAAGCTCGATGTCTCTGACATTTATTATGTAGAAATCTGCGACCACGACCTGCTGTTCCACACCAAGCAGGGCGAGGTGCATTCCACCGGTTCCATGCGCGATGTGGAGCAGAAGCTGCCGCCGGAGAATTTCTTCCGCAGCAGCAAGGCGTACCTTGTCAATCTGGAACACGTGGACGGCATCCAGGACGAGGACGCCATCGTCAACGGTGATCGGGTGCAGATCAGCCGCGCCAAGCGCAAGGCATTTTTGGCGGCGCTCAACCACTACATGGGGGAAACCATCTGATGGAAACGGAAGTTCTGGGCAACATTCCCCGCCTGTATACCGCGCTGGCGGACTGGCTGGCCTGCCTTTTATATCTGTTCTTCCTGCCCAAGCGTACAGCAGGCTGGCGGCGGTATGCGATCCACGCAGTGTTTTTGCTGCTGCTCGGCGTCTTTATGCAGGCAACGGGGCAGGTGCCGCAATTCTGGTTTCTGCCCTGCATTGCGGTATCCATCTTGATCATGTATCTGTACATCCGAATGCAGGCCGACGTGCCCGCCCGGAGCGCGGGGTATTACTGCGTCCGCGCGTTTATTTTGGGGGAACTGGCCGCCTCGCTGGAATGGCAGCTTTACTACTATATGGCCGGGCGGCATAGCACGCCGGGCGCGGGTGTGCGTGTGTGCATTTTGGCAGTCGTCTATGCCGCAGTGTATGGCGTGGTGTTGGCGCTGGAACGCAATTATAACGATATTGCCTCGCCTCTGCACGTCCACAAAAAGGAATTCCTCAGCACGCTGTTCATCGGTGTGGCGGTCTATGCCGCCAGCAACCTGAGCTATGTCAGCCCGGACACGCCGTTTTCCGGCAAAATGACGGCGGAAATTTACAACATCCGCACGCTGGTAGACCTGGGCGGCATGGCCATTCTGTTTGCGCACCATATGCAGCTGGTGGAGTACCGCCGCAAAAAGGAGCGCGACGCTTTGCAGAACGTCTTGCAGGCGCAGTACGCACAGTACCGCTCGGCGCAGGACAGCATTGACCTTATCAATAAAAAATATCACGACCTCAAGCACCAGATCGCTGTGCTGCGCAGCGAGACCTCAGAGGAAAAGGCCCACTACCTCGACGCGATGGAGCAGGAGATCCGCAGCTATGAGGCGCAGAACAAGACCGGCAACGAGGTGCTGGACACGATCCTGACCAGCAAAAGCCTGTACTGCCAGCAGCACGGCATCACGCTGACCTGCGTGGCAGACGGTGCGGCGCTGGATTTTATGGATACGATGGACCTGTGTTCGCTGTTCGGCAATGCGCTGGACAACGCCATCGAGAGTGTAGAAAAGCTGCCCGACAGCGAGCAGCGGCTCATCCATCTGGTGGTGGCGCGGAAAAAGAGCTTTTTGTGGATCCGGGTCGAAAACACCTACGATGGTGCTTTCCAAGCAGACGGCAAACTGCCAAAAACTACCAAGTCCGACGCCCGCTACCACGGCTACGGTCTAAAGAGCATCTACGACACCGTCGAAAAATACGGCGGCACGGCAGAGATCACCACCCAGGAGAACCAGTTCACATTAAAGGTGCTGTTTCCCATCAAGAAGAAATAACCCGGACAGCCCATTTTGGTGGGCTGTTTTTTGCTTTAAGCAACCTGCACATAAAGTGCATGATACGATTGTCTATTTTGCCAATGCCGCAGGCGGCTTGCGTGGGAAAAACGACCGTTCACGTAGTGAATCCCTTTTTTGCTGTACATTGTGATATAGTGCAGACAACAGAAAAGGAAAGTCTCCTGCGTTTTTACTATGGATGATCTTGAAAGCGAGGATCTTGTATGAAAGCAACATCCCTTCTCACCGGCTGGACGTGCCGCCATCTGGGCGATACCGCACCCGGCAAAACGGTGACTCTGCCCCATGATGCCATGCTGGCCGAGCCCCGCACCGCCCTGAGCGCGGGCGGCACCAACACCGGCTGGTACGAGGGATATGACTACGAATACCGGCGCACCCTGACCGTGCCGGAAAACGAGCTGGCGGACACCCACATTCTGGAGTTTGAGGGCGTCTACCATAATGCCGAGGTCTGGCTCAACGGTCAAAAGGCAGCGTTCCGTCCCTACGGCTACACCAACTTTTATGTTGATTGTGCGCCGTATCTGCACGCAGGGGAGAACGAGCTGCGGGTCATTGCCCGCAACGCCGACCAGCCCAACAGCCGATGGTATTCCGGCGCGGGCATCTACCGCCCGGTGCAGCTTTGGACGGCAAGGGGCGCGCATATCGCACTGAACGGCGTTAAAATCCGCACCCTGTCGCTTGACCCCGTCGTCGTGGAGGTGCGCGTAAAGACCACCGCCCCCGGCACGGTGCGCCTGATGGTGGACGACCTGCCCGCCGTGCAGCAGGAGAGCGACGGCGGGGCCGTATTTACCCTGACCCTTGATAACGCCCGCCTCTGGACACCTGAAACGCCAAACCTGTACACCTGCCGCGTCAGTTTTGCCGATGATGAGGTGACCGAGACGTTCGGTGTCCGCAAGGTCGAGTGGGGTACGGACGGCTTCCTGCTCAACGGCAAACGGTACATCATCCAGGGCGCGTGCATCCACCACGATAATGGTCTGTTGGGCGCAGTTTGTGACCCCGACGCCGTGGCGCGCAAGGTACGCCTGCTGAAAGAGAACGGCTACAACGCCATTCGCTCAGCGCACAACCCCTGCTCCAAGGCGCTGCTGGCAGAGTGTGACCGGCAGGGCATGCTTGTCATGGACGAGTACATCGACCATTGGTACATCCACAAAACCGAGCATGACTACGTGGATTATTTCAACGACTGGTGGCATCAGGATCTGACCGACATGGTGGAAAAAGACTACAACCACCCCTGCGTGGTGCTCTACTCCACCGGCAACGAGGTCAGCGAGACTGCCCAAAAGCGCGGCATCGCCCTGACCAAAGAGATGACCGACTTCCTGCACGGGCTGGACGATTCCCGCCCGGTGACCTGCGGCGTGAACATCTTCTTCAACTTTTTAAGCTCCATCGGCTTCGGCGTGTACAGCGACGAAAAGGCAAAAAAAGAGGCCGAACGCGCCGAGAAAGCCAAACAGCGCGGCGAGAAGGCCGCCAGGAAAAAGGCAGTCGGCAGTCAGTTCTTCAACAATCTGGCGGGACTGCTGGGCGATGAGTTCATGAAGCGCGGCGCGACCCTGCACGGCTGCGACGTCAAGACCCGTGACGCCTTTGCCAACATGGACATTGCGGGCTACAACTACGGCATCTACCGCTATAAGCACGACCTGAAAAAGTACCCGCAGCGGTTGATTTTGGGCAGCGAGACCTTCTGCAACGATGCTTATAAATTCCGCGAGCTGGCCAAACAGGAGCCACGCTTGGTGGGCGACTTTGTCTGGGCGGGCATGGACTACCTTGGCGAAGTCATGGTCGGCTCGTGGGAGTACGCCGACTACGCCGAAACGTTCGACGGCGGTCCGGGCTGGGTGTCGGCGGGTTCGGGGCGCATCGACCTGACCGGCAAGCCGCTGGGCGAAGCCCTTTATACCCGCGTGGCGCTGGAGGCCGACAACGGCCCCTATATCGCCGTCTGCCCGGTCAACCATACCGGAGACCGCCACAGCCCCAGTGCGTGGAAGATGACGAATGCCATGCCCAGCTGGAGCTGGACCGGCTGCGAGGGACGCAAGGCCAGCGTGGAGGTCTACGCCCGCGCCGCCCGCGTGGAGCTGGTGCTGAATGGTCACACGGTGGGCAGTAAAACGCTGAAAAATGATTGCCTTGCGAGGTTCAGCATTCCCTACGAGAGCGGCACGCTGGAAGCCGTCAGCTATGACGCTGCCGATCACGAAATTGGTCGCTGCAAGCTGCAAAGTGCCGGCGGCACGACCCGCCTGACGCTGGACACCGAAGAACCTACTGTAAAACCGGGGCATCTGTGCTACATCCGTCTGCGCTACACCGATGAAAACGGCATCACCAAGCCGCTGGCGCGCGGCAGTATTCAGGTACAGGTGCACGGCGGCACGTTGGTGGGGCTGGGCAGTGCCTGCCCCTTCAACAAGCACAGCTATCTGGACAGCGAAACCGATACCTACTACGGCGAGGCTCTTGCCATCGTCCGCATGGGGGACGGCGACGCCATGACGATTGCTGCTTCCGACGGCGAATACAGCGCGGAGCTGACCGTGCCCGCGCAAGCATGAGGCGAGCTACGGAGGTATGGGCTATTTTGCGGCGCTTGCCATCACGCTGTTTCTGGCGGCGTTCGTGCGCATCACCATCATCAACGGCGGCGTGCAGATGGTGATTTACTTCCCGTGTGCGCATGGGACAAAATCCGTTCTGAGCCTTGGTACGCAATACCACCAAACCCAACAAAACAGCATTGTAACGAACAAACTTGAATAGGTTCCCACTTTTGAACCCGGTAACTCCGGTTTGAAGGTGGGAACTTTTCTTTTTATAAGCAGCCAGAATAGAACGCCGATTCATATTGGTTCGGCGTTTTCATGTTTAGTTTTCTATGCGGGCGTTGGCTGTTGTAGAAATTGATATATTCGTCCAGAACGGCTTGCAGTTCCTGCGGTGTGCCATACAGGTGGTGATAAAGCGCCTCCTTTTTCAGCGTGTGGAAAAACGACTCGCAGACGGAATTGTCGTAAGGTGTGCCGGGTGTGGAAAAGGATTGCTTTATATGAAGCTCTTTTAAATGTGCGCGGAAAATGTAGGATGTATACTGTGCGCCTTGGTCACTGTGGAACATCAGATCTTGCGGGGGATCCCGAGACTGGAAAGCGTCATCAAAAGCAGCAAGCGTAAGAGCTGTGTTGATGGAATCCGATATGCTGTACGAAAGTATACGCCGTGAGAACAGGTCCAGCACCACGCAGATATAGTAATATTGGTCGAGCACTTTGATATAGGTGATGTCGCTGACCCAAATTAGATTGGGCTGAGGCTGGTCAAATTGGCGTGCTAACAAATTTCTGAAATAAGCACGCGGCAGACTTTTTTGATGCTCTGCCTTGTAGCACGGTTTTGCAACGGATAATCCCATCTCCTTCATAAGACGAACGATGCGCTTTTCACTGACTTTGTAGCCTAGTTCTGCAAGTTTGTGATGAATTGGCTTTCTGCCAAAACGGTTCTTACTGTCGTGGAAGATTTGACGAATCAGAGGCTTCAGCTTTTCATCATTTATCTCATAAGAAGTCCGTTGCCCCGCTCTCCGTTTTCGGTTGTAATAAGTGCCGCGCGGGAGGCTTAGAGCATCGCATAAGACATTGATGGAATAACGCCCGCGCAGAGCATTGACAGCGGCCACTTTTTCGTCAATGGAGGCGTTTCTGCCGCACGGACACTGCCGGAGAACCTCTAATTCCAGCGCAAGTTTTTCAAGGTGGCGCTTGGATTTGTGGCAGGTTGTTCGGTTGGTGGTAATGGCTTCATGCAGGGGGTGTGCCTTATCAAATTTCTGCTTCCATGTAAAGAATGTGCTTTCAGCCATGCCGTACTTGGCTTGTGTTTCCGCGAATGAGTGACCGAGCTCGTAGAAAAGAACGGCTTCATCTTTGATAGATTGCGAGTAATGCTTTTTGCCCATTGGTGAACTCCTTTGCTAAAATAGTGTGAGGATTCCAGTATAGCAAAGGAGGAGAGAAAAGTATCTCGACATGAAGAAAAAAGTATGCTATACTGAAGAAAAAGTGATGATTTGACTACGAGGTAACAGGGATGGACAAGTTGGTCGTTCGAGGAACAGAAATTGATCAATGAGGGAATGCCGCAGGCAGAAAGGCTGGCAAAACTTAATGCTATTGCAATTAGCCAGATGAAGGTGCTGACAGAGGATCACAGACTGCTGCAACTTGAAGCGGCGGAAGAATAATTGCATAGAGTAAAGAGACTATAGGCAGCGTTAAGAAATTTTCTGACCTGAAAAGGAGTATGGTCGTGCCAATTGATGAGCGAGAACAGGATAATCGTACCTTACGGACACTAATTATCACCGCATTGACGGAAACAGGGCAGACCCGTGATACGCTGTATGCAAAAATCGGAGAATTTTATTATTGTGCTGCCCCGAAATATCTGTACAAGTATTATTCGGAAAACCCGTTGAATATGGACGCAATTAAAAATCATGAAATGTGGTATTCTGCACCATGCAATTTTAACGACGTTTTTGACTGTGATGTTTCAATTAATGAGAAAGCCATTTTTGAGAGCTTTTTAAGTGCAGATCCTCAAGGACGCAGAATCCGCCAAGGAAGTCCAATGTGGATAAAACTAAAAAGTGATGTACATAAGCAAATTGATTATTTACAGGGAACATTTGAAGAAACTAAACAGACGACAGGAATATCTTGCTTAAGCGAATCGGATTCATCGTTACTTATGTGGGCGCATTATGCGAATAACCATAAAGGAATGTGCGTTGAATACGAACTGTTACAAATATCAGAGCAATTAAAGTTCTCTCCGATTCCTGTTATATATACGGATGAAAGGGTCAGCCTAAATTCGTTA
>ERZ773116.3008-NODE-3008-length-12764-cov-3.941931_pt1 | contig 12764 bp, 9 predicted proteins | sample MGYA00580563_ERZ773116 | MGnify/ENA primary metagenome ERZ773116 (study PRJEB29015, sample SAMEA2737864) | human gut metagenome | biome: human gut; feature: human-associated habitat; material: faeces | place: China | collected 2012 ... | reverse complement strand
ATACTCCTCAAAAGTAATTGTTCCGTCCAGATATTGTTTTGCATAATTATTATCTACTTGTACCCAGTAATTGTCCACTTCATCTCTACTGTTAAACCATCTTCCCATATTGCCACATTTTATACTATGATTGTTATTGTTTGTGCAATGGTTTTCTTTTTGGATATTATCTTTGGTACATTTTGACTCTTTCGTAGTTTTTATACTCTTTACTTTAGACCATTTTGAATATTTTTTTCCTTTATATGTTCTTATCCGAACATAGTATTTTTTGGCTGCTTTTAGTTTAGTTATCTTTTTTGATATTGTTTTAGCATTTTTAATTTTAATTGATTTGTTTCCCTTTTTAAATTTACTGTTAGTAGAATACTGAATTTGGTATCCTGTAATACCTGATTTTTTCTTCCACTTAACTGTAAATGCTTTGCTTTGTGCTTTTACTGATGTAATTGTCGTTGTTGGCATTGATGCAGCCAAAACAGTTGTAGGAAATGTCATTGATATTAACAATATTATTGTTGTTATTATAAAAATAATCCGTTTCATCATTTTTCTCCTTTATAAAAACATTTAATTATATTTAAAATTGCCTGTCCACTTACCACAATAACTGCAAGACCAACATTCATAGCCACCTGGTGACTTCTTGTGATACTCCTCAAAAGTAATTGTTCCGTCCAGATATTGTTTTGCATAATTATTATCTACTTGTACCCAGTAATTGTCCACTTCATCTCTACTGTTAAACCATCTTCCCATATTGCCACATTTTATACTATGATTGTTATTGTTTGTGCAATGAGTTTGAGTTGTTGTAGTAGCTGCACTAACAGGTGTTACTAATGTTGCTGTAATAAATATACTTACTATTATAGATAATATTATTTGATATATTTTCCTCATAAATATCACCTCTTAAAATCAAAACAAGGAAGAGCTTTATTAACCCTTCCTTGTTTCCCATTCAGGGCTAATTACCCTTTATATTTCTTTTTTATGATAATCATTATTGCAATAAATACAACTGCAATAGCAGCCATTGTTAAGTACATAAGGATTGATTTTGTGTCGCCAGTAAATACAGACGGAAGCAATGAGTTTTGATATACAATAGAATAAACATCATTTTCCTCTGTAAGCTTTTCTCCATTTGCAAAAACGCCTTTGTCATTTATTTCAATTTTGACAACTTCGTCAGATAACATATATCCCTTCGGTGCTTTTGTTTCCTTAATGTAATATGTACCGTATATTAAATCGCTGAATAAAGCAGTACCATCATCTGTGTTTGCGTTTACAGTTACGATTTCATTCTTACACTCTGCATCAGAATATAATGTAAATTCAAACTTCTTGCTAATGATATTTTCGCCAGTTATACTATCAACCTTATTAACCAATACGGATGATAAAATTGGTGAATCATTCATCACAACTGTTTGAGTAGCTTTATCATTTGTAACAACAAAAACAATTGAGTTTGCTACCTCGTAACCATAAGGTGCAGTCTTTTCAGTAAGAGTGTATTTTTGACCTTCCACAAGTCCATTTGCGTAATGAGCTGTATCTGTTGATGTCCAGCTATCAATTACATTACCTCTTTCATCAGTAATTGTAAGTTCTGCTCCAACTACTTCCTTTTCTCCAGTAATGTCAGTCTTGCTTATTTGAACTTGTTTATCAGTCATTGTAATATTGATAACAACACCATCATCTGAAATATGAATATGATGTTGTGTAGCATCTACTACATATCCCGTAGGGGCTACTACTTCTTTTACAATCCATTCGCCGTAAGGAATATTACTAAATGAAAATGCTCCATCCTTATCAGTTTTTGTTGTAGCAATAGCGTTCTTTTCTGAAAATTCTGTAGTGCCTACTTTAAAGATACCAATAATTGCGCCTTCGAGCTTATCATTATCTTTATTTATCTTAATACCCTCAACCTTACCTCGTTTAAGTGTATTATTGATTTTCTCATTACCACTAACATTTATTTTAATGACCTTTGTGTCCTGTCCAGCATAATTAGTGTTAAATTGATAATGCTTATTTGATAGTATATAATGTTCGTCAGTTGCAATTTCTTTAGCATACCATTTATAACCAATCGGCAAATCACAGTCAAATGTTATTTTACCGTTTTCATCACAATTAGCAAATGTAACTAAAGAATCCTTTGGAATAATCGTTCCATCAGCCGCCTTTACATCTTCATCTGCAAAAATACCAAATTGTACAGATTTAATTTCATTGTTATTACCAATGCCATATATTTCGTCTTGTTCCATTGTTTTACTCAATGAAACTGAAACCTTCTGGCGCTCATTATAAACCGAAAGAGCTGTGCTTGTTACCTTAATATTCTGTCCTGCATAAGTAAGCTCAACATTGTGCTTATCTTTATTAAGAACAAATTTAAGTGGAGCTGTTTTTTCAATAATAGTATATTTTCCAAGATATAATTCTTTTGATTTTGCTATACCTTTATCGCCTGTAGTTATTGTATCTACAAGTTCTCCCTTTTCTGCTCTAACTGTACCGTCAGTTGTTGTGATGTCTTCGGCAGCATAAATTTCATATACTGCATCCTTTAAATTGCCTTTTTCATAAATAGGCATATATGTATTGAGGTTCAGTTTTTCATTCATTGATGAATTAACGGATGAAAATACTTCACCTGTTTTGGTAATTTCGATTACACCTTTTTGTGCTATATCCTTAGCCTTAACTTTAACAACTGTTACGCCTGTATCAGTTGAAGAGTTCTCTTGATTTATGCTAAATGCTATAGGGGTGCTATCAAGCACATAACCATAAGGAGCTTGTACCTCAACAAGTTTATAATCACCATATTCTAACTTTTCTGGAGTAATTAAATATCCTTCTGAGTTCGTGTAGAATGTGTGAATAGTAGTAACTTGTGGATATGTATATTTCATTGAAATTCTATGACCGTCTGCATCATAAATTTCAAAGGCTGCACCAGCGTATGGAATCTGTTTATTTGTTTCTTTATCAAGTTTTACAACCTTTAAATAAGAACTGAAATTAGCATTGTTGATTAAGAATTTATAAGTAACATTATCTGATTGAATAAAAACATCAAAATCAGTAATTTTCTCTCTGCCATCCCAGCCTTTGGTTTGATGCACCGTATAAACACCATACGGCAAGAGTTTTGAAGATGCAAAACCATCTTCATCACAAATAATTGTATCTCTTTCGTCTGGATCAGCATTTACAAAAGAACCTGATGATTTTAAATAAAGTTGAAATTCTGCGCCCTTTTCTGGTGTTTCGATTTTCGTACTACCATCATCTGTGTGCTTAATGATAGAAACTTTACCCTTTTTTACTTGTTCTTTTACAGTATTTGAAGTCCAGTTATATTCAACTGTATAAAGCTGAGGGTCTGCTCCTACTGGATATACTGTTTTATCAAGAAGATAGCCTTCTGATGGTTGGATTTCTTTAAGAGTCCAATTTGTGTCACAAACAAAATAATCAGTAGTAAATGTGCCATCATTTTGAGTTGTATATTGAGCTACAAGTGTATCGCCGTGATATAAGCCATAAATTGCTCCGCCGAGCTTTGCATCACCCTGAGAATGTGTTTTCTCAATATCTTGCTTGTTTACGCTTACTCTGAATTTCTTTAAAACATTTGAAAATGTTACTGTTGCAGTTTTGTTTCCGCCTTCAACTGTTACTGTCTGTGAATTTTGTGGCACATATTTATTTATGCTTTCTTCTGTTACTGTATATGTACCAGGATTGATGCCTTCGATTTTCCATTCACCGTTACCATCTGTTGCAATTGTTCTATTAAATCCATTCGGTCCAGTTACAGTAAAATTGATTCCGCTTACTTTACCATCTTCTGATGTTTTCTTTAATTGAAGATTGCCTAAAGGTTGAACATTACCGTGAACAGCAAATCCAACTGGATCATAGTAAGCTGAATATAGTAATTTTTGTGTTCCGCCTTCTTTAGGATTATATAATAAACAATCATTTCCATTACCTGTCATTGTTTTTTTGTATTTATTTTGAGAAATAAAAAAATTAGTATTAGTGCAAGTTTTATCTACCGTAATTACTATATTATTGGAATTATTTGAATGACTAATAGTTACTCCACTTGTATCTTTATTAGTAAATTCAGGATAATCTTTAAGAACACCATTAGTATCAGTAATGGTAAGCTTTTCTCCTGCTTTAATAGTTCCCACATTAGTACCATTAAATGATGGCTTTTTTTCGATATTTTTCATATTTTGTTCGGCTTGCTTTATCCAGTTATTATACCCAGTATCGGAAAAAGACCAAGATGTATTACTTCCCATTACAGCCCATACCTTTTTTTGGCAATAAGCCATATCAAGCCAATCTATATCATTTCCGTGTTCCATATAATAACCAGCAAATATCCATTGAGCTGCTGATAACACTTTTGAATCGCTCGGTTTTCCTTTTGTTCCTAAAGAAGAACTACTTGGAGATGTTTTTCCATATTCAATACAAAATAGAGGATATGTTTCACCACCTACAGTTGTTGTATGGAGTTCGTGACCATAATGTGTTTCTTTTTTCACACTAATTGTTGCATTATTATCTTTTTCACCTAAATTCATATTTGATGATGCTGCAAAAACATTTAGTGGAATAGTTGTTGCAATCATCAAAATAGTTAAAAATATTGCTAATATTTTTTTAAATAATTGGTTATTCCTTTTTATTTCCATAATTTTATCCTTTCCTTATTTATTATTTATTTTTCTTTATGTACTATATTTTCTCCTTTCTTTGCATACAAAAAAGAAGCCAAGTTTCCTTAACTTCTTTTCATTTTTGTTCAAATACTATATTAACTAATTATCGATATTATGTCAAGCTATAATTTTAATTATATTTAAAATTACCTGTCCATTTGCCACAATAACTGCAAGACCAACATTCATAGCCACCTGGTGACTTCTTGTAATACTCCTCAAAAGTAATTGTTCCGTCCAGATATTGTTTTGCATAATTATTATCTACTTGTACCCAGTAATTGTCCACTTCATCTCTACTGTTAAACCATCTTCCCATATTGCCACATTTTATACTATGATTGTTATTGTTTGTGCAATGGATTTCTTTATTATTTTCGGCTGATGAATTGCTATTAGATGATGCGGACGCCGCATTAGACTTTGATTGTGCTACATTAGTTGAAGAGTTCTTATTTATGCTATTTTTTTGTGTTTGTTGCTGTGCTGCTTTCTCCTTCACAGTAACATCACAAGTCTTTTCAACACCATTAGCTTTTGCTTTTACGGTAGCTTTACCAGCTTTTATAGCTGTAACTTTACCATTATCAACCTTCGTAATGCTTTCATCACTTGAAGACCATTCGATTTCTTTATCCTTTCCATCAACCTTAGCTTCGATTGTATATTCATCACCAATATTGAGTGATAAGACGGACACATTAAAATCAATTGTAGGCTCAGTTATAACAACCTTTACTTCCATATATGATACATTACCATTTGCATCCTTAGCAAAAACATTAGCTGTATATTCGCCTGCTTTTGAATAATCTACATCTTTATCATCAAATGTTATCTCCACATTTGATAAATCTGATGCTTGATATTTATTTGTTATATCCTCTTTGCAATCTTTTATAAAACTTACCTCTTTTGGATTTACCCCATTATCATTAGAAAATACTGGAGCTGTTGTATCTGAAATTGTAAATGGAATATTCTTAGTATCCTTTACAGAAAACAATTTTAATCCAAACAATTTATATTCACTTGTATGTGTAATTTTAATATTAGACTTTCCAACAGAATAATATGCTGCATCACCGTCTTTATTTGCTTCAATGTCAATCTGTGTATTTTCAGAAGTAACATCAGGATACTTACCTGTATCTACAAGCTCAGATAATGATGGTTCGTAGATTTCGCCATACTCTATTGTAACTTGCTTTTCTCTCACATCCCATTGGTTAATATTTTTCTCATATACATACCAAAATGAAATAAGAACGGTAAGTAATATAATTATCATTCCAATTATGATAACAGTTTTCTTTTTATTAAATTTTTTTGCATTTTTTTGCATAACATCAGCATTCTGCTTTTGGCTTGTTTCAATCTTTTTCATTTTCTATTTCTCCCTTTTTACTATATACATCTATTCTATTTCCTAAAAGATATATTTCACTGTTTTGTGCATCATAATATTTTATCTGATTATTTTTAGTGTTTTTTATTATAATGTGAGTAGATGAATACATATCAATAAAAATCAGAAATTCACCTACAATCAATATTCTTCGTCTTTTGGTTGTTTCGCTTAATTTAGATTTATTAAGAGCCTTTATAAACATATTGTACATTTGTCCGTTTTGTATATGTTTATGCTTCAAATAGAAATTGATAAAGCACATACAGTCAACTCTATAATCCTTTGCCGACCGTTTTTTCACCTCTTTGTTTTCTAAAAAGTCATCTAACTTATTTATCAATTCATTTCTGGTATATGTCATATCTATACTCCTACTTATATTTTAATTTATTGCAAGCGATATAGCATTTTTGATAAAAGAAACAATTGCAACTATAATAACTATTGGCATAATTAAAGGGCTGAATATTACGCTTATTATTATTTTTATTGCAAATTGCACTAAACCCAAACCTATAAAATAACTTAGAACACAATAGCTTACCAATGTACTTGTGATCCAATATGCTCTAAAAAATACAGATGCAACATTCCAAAAGTTTTCCGTTAAGAAAATATTGTTTATTTGTAACTCATTTTTTATAAAGTCTATTGTTGATACAGCTACGCTGTTTGGAATCCTTAACAATCCAATAATAAAATTATTCGAGTTAGTTCCATCCATTGCCTTAATGAAAACTACGCTTAATATTCCAAACACTATTAACATCAAAAATAAACATATTGATTTTGTCATTTTATTTAATATTGCATCTGTGAATTTATCACTAACTGCTCTTTCCGATTTCACGCTCATTTTAACACCTACTTATCCAATTTTAAATCTATTTCATCTAAAATGTCTTTAGTTGTTTCAAGCTCTTTGGTGTCCAAACTTTTAGATATTGTTTCCAGCTCTTTTCCGATACTTTTCTCTTCAACATTTTTCAAAACAGAATTGTCGAACTCGTTTGTTTCTATTTGAGTAGCATATTTGAGTGATAATTGCTTTCCTATATAAGAAATATCAATTTCTCTAACACACTCTCCAAACCATCTATTAGCTACAGAAAAGTTTCTTACAATTCTCGCTGTTTCAGCTCGAGATATAAGACTCTTACTTATATAACAAGAACCTTGCCTATGTGTAAAATCATTTTTTTCCATAAACCGTCGAATTTTGCTATACGCCGTTGGTGCTGCTTTATGAGTAAGAATTTCATATTTATTAGTATCTAAATCAAAGTTAATCATTATCCGCTTTTTAGGCATTTTTAATCACCGCATTATAATAAGCTGCAATACAGTCCTCAATATCATTCTCAATATACCAAGTCCATTCTTTAATAACTTTCATAAACCACTTAGAATCAGGCAATTTCATTATTATATAAAAGAAAGGGTCTGTATTATCTAAATCAGAGCTATCAAATACTCCTTTTTCAATTTCTGTAAGATTATGCTTAAAAGCATATTTTCTTATTATATTCAAACATTCATCTTCTGTCATTCCATTTGCTTTTAACTTGTTCTCATCAAATACAAATTTCATTCTTAGAATTTCTTGTTCCATACTCTCCTACTTTCTTTTGGCAAAATTGCCAAATAATACTTTTCTTTGCTTATTATATCATAAAGAGTGGTTTTCTTACAATATTTCAAGATAATTTTTAACTAATCACAAATATCAGGTTCATCTTCGACTAATTTCTGTTCATCAGAATAATAGCCCATTTTTATATATTCTTGTTCTTTTAGGTAATCAGTTACGCCATAAACAGTTTTATCGTCAATCTGACCTGTGTATGAATGTAACTGTTTTACATTTTCCATTATTATTCGAGATAGTTCTTTACAAGGCGGCATATCTGGTGTTTTATATAAATCAAATAATTTATTCCAATATTCGGCTGCTTTTGGAATATTCCCTTCTGAATAATATTTTTTTATTTTATTTACACAGTCTTGTGATTCTTCCTGCTTTATTTCTTCTTTTGTCAGTATTCTAAACTTGTCTTCATTTGGAACAAGAGCTAATCTCCTACCATTATCCCATTTCATAAATATTTGTCCTATATCATCTACAAAATCAACTGTACCTCTTGTTCCGCTTTCAACCGCTTGTGAATCTTCCATCTGTTCAAGTTCTATCCTTGTACCCTCTGGATATTTTGCTTTAATTTTTTCAGCTTCTCTTGTTAAACTTTCAAAATCATTTTTCATAATCCACCTTCCCCTTTCCTTGTTTATACAAATATATCCTCTTTTTTCCAACATTCTTCTTGCAGCTTGCGTTGAAGGATTATCTGAATGTCCATTCGCTCTTTCTATCGTCTGTTCAATTCTTGACGGTTTGATAATTTTACCCTCTTGAACTAATTGCTCATATTCTTTTATAGCATTATTTCTTTTTGTATGATAATCTTCGATTGCTATACTTGCATTTGTGTCAAACCTTTTTCTTTCCCTCTGTGTCAATCCTCGTGGTATTTTTGTTTTATCTATAGTGTAATCGCTAATAGGTGAAGATACACCATTTATTGCTAACCATTGTTCTAATGACATTTTCTTACTCATATTGTATTACCTCTTTCTATTTTTAAAATACCACTTGTGGCACTGTTTTTCAATTCGCAATATAACCAAAGTTTATCCCTTATTTTTGTTTATTTTGTACCAATTATGTGCTTTGGCAATTTTGCCAACAAATAAGGCAAGTCATTTACTCCATTATTAAGAAAAATAACTTGCCTTAAATAATTATAAATAATTTTCTGGATTCACTCTTACACCGTTTACTCTGACTTCAAAATGACAATGAGGTCCTGTACTATTACCTGTTGAGCCACTATAAGCTATTGCTTGTCCTTTTGTTACAGTATCTCCAACTCCTACAAGAAGTTTACTATTATGTGCATAAAGAGTCGTCAAACCATTGCCGTGATCTATAATGATATAATGTCCGTAACTATAATTTAATTCTTTAGCTACAATTACTTTGCCGTCTGCCGCTGCACAAACTTTTGTGCCTGTAGGACAAGGAAAATCAATTCCACCGTGATATTTACCTGATGAGTAATTAGGATAGCCAGCAGATATATTCCTATACGAAGTTGGATAATCCAGTTTACCATTAGAAGAACCATCACCAGTAGAACCAGAAATAGCTCCAGTATTAACAGACGATTTTCTTTTTTCATCAATTAACTTCATAAACTCGTCCGAATCATAAAGTTCTTTCATTAAGTCAAGATCCTCATTAGTAATAGATGTAGCAGAATTCGTTTGACCTTTTTTTCTGTAAAAAGTATCCACAACCGAATAATTTTTATTAAGCCATTCTGTAAAGTCCTTTGGTTTACAACTATCACTATATAAATCAGCTTTATTAAATTCCTCTAATATATATTGCTCTGCTTCATCAAACTTTATATCCATATCTAAGCAATGTATCACAGTAAACGCAGCCTTCCAATCAACTTTAGTATTCAAGTCGCTATCTATCTGGTTCATATATTCCACATAGCTTGATATTGTACTGCTTTTTGCATACTCACCAAATATACCGCTTACACTTCCTGCGATTCCACCAGCAATTGCATAAAATAGTGATAATAGTATAAGAAGAATTGCTCCTATAACTATTACAGGAGATGCTTCCGCTAAAAGTGCTGCAAGTGATTTTAATAACTTTGCTAATACATTAAAAACAGACTTAACAATTTTTCCAACCAACTTAGCTGTACTTGTTCTAACTTTCTGTCTGATACCTCTTGTAGATACTTCCACTGTCTTCCCAGCTGTTCTCATTGATGTATCTTTTATTTCAGAAGTAAATGCCTCTCCTATATTTCCTTCACTTGCTGTTTGTAGTTTTTTGCCTTTTCTTACTACAAATTTACTAACTCTATTAGCAGCTTTTTTCGTTTTAATTGTTTTACTGAATAATTCCGAACCTTTTTGAGTTCTATTTATTCTTGTTTGAATTTTAGCCTGATTATCGGTATTTACTGTTTCTTTGTTTATTGTTTCCTGAGTATTCTGCTGTTTGCTATTAGCTTTTGTTTTTATTTTTGATTTATGAGAACTACCATTATTTGTATCCTCATTTATAAAATTATTATAGTTTGCATTTCTGACGGCAGCGTTTGCATTGTATTCCTGAGTATCTTCTACAGGATTACTTGTTTCTGCTGTTTTAGTTTTTATAACCTCTTTGTTATCGAATTTTGTTCTTTTAAAAGAAGTTACATTTTCGTCAGATGTTTCACCTACATTTGTTTGCACTCCTTCTGTTTTTTCAACATTAGTTGTAATTCCCTCAGTATCCTCTTGCTCAACATTAGTTTCAAGCCTTGATGATAGCTTTTCTTTATGTTTTTCCGAATACCATTTATTAAGGTCATTTGTATAAGAAAGTGCTATATTTTCAATATTTGATTTTGCTATTTGGCTATCAGCTTTAATATTACTTGCATCTTTTCTTGTGTCTTTGTAGTTATCACTCAATTACACACACATCCCTTAATCTCTTGCTTTTTGCATATTTGATGTTTGGTTAAGCTCGTAAATATAGTAATCTTCTGGCACACTTAACTTAAATGCAACAATATCTTCACCAAAGACAATTAGTCCTTGTCCTGCTGGCGAATCCATTACAAAGCTGCTTTCTTCATCTGATATTCCAAATATTTTACAAATCGGCGGAAGATCCAACGCTTTTTGTTTCAATATAACAGCAAACTCACTATTTGAAAGAATATTTCTACCTTGTTCGCAGCTCAATACATCCTGAATATTCTGTGTAATGATAGTTGGTAAAGCACCATATTTTCTACCAATTTTATAAATTCTTTCGATATAATCTGCTGAGAACTTATTATCAAGCATAATATGGAATTCATCAATGAATATCCAAGTGTTCTTGCCTTCATCCCTATTCTGTGACATTTTATTCATTATATGCTCCAGAACAACAAGATAACCTGTAGTCTTCATACTTTGAGTAAGTTTTGATAAGTCAAATGATACTATTCTATTTTGCATTTCTACATTTGTATGCTTTGCAAATATATCCATAGCACCTTTTACATATCTTTCAAGAATCAATGCTAAGTTCTTTGCTTCGCCTTCTGAAAATCTTTCAAGCTCCGCATAGAAATGAGGGAAATCAGGCTCATAATCTTTATCATCTGGATGCTCTAAATAATTTTCGTACATAATCTTTGAGCATCTATCAATAATTGATTTTTGTTCACCTGTTAAACCATTACCGCCAACAATAGATTCAATAAAAGCTAATATATATTCCATTTTTGATTTTATCGGGTCTTCATCCGATAAATAACCAAATGATATATCAAATGGATTGATATATGTTTCTGCTTGCGTTGATATTTTTATTGTTTGCCCTCTCAGGTCTTTTATAATCTTCTCATACTCTGATTGATAATCAACAATAATAATATCATCATCTGGATACCTTAATAATATCTGCTCAATGTTTGTCTTGACTATGAATGACTTACCTGAACCTGATGTAGCTAATACTGCACCGTTTCCATTCATTAACCTTTTTCTATCTACGAATACAATATTCTTAGATACCATATCCATACCGTAAAATATCGAACCTTCGTGTAGTAGTTGTTTTGTATTGAATGGTACAAATGCCGCAGTCGCTTCACTTGTTAAGCTTCTTTGAAATTGCAATGTGTTAAAGCCTAACGGTAATAAATTAAGCAATCCTTCTAATTGTTGCCAGTCTAATGTTCCCATAGTAACAATGTTCTCACCAGCAATTTTGTTCACTTTATCTGTTGCTTGACTAAGCTCCTTTTCATTTTCTGCAATAATACATACCAACAAATTGGTAGTAAATGATTTTTGTTTCTTTTTTGTCAGAGCTGTTCTTAGTTCAAGTGCATCTGCAATTTTTGCTTCAAGTTTTTCATCTCGAACCAATGAATAATCATATTTGTTTTTATTGGCTCTTTTTACTTTTTTGAGCCTTTCATCCTTCATACCAGATATTTTTTTATTAAGAGTATTTATAACTTTTGCTGGATTCGTACCATTTATATTCTCTGTAACTATAATGTTAGCATCTTTAATTGTTGTAAGCTGATTATAAAGTTTAGGTGTTATGCTTGTATTAAGTTTGTCTAAGTACATTACCTTGATATACTTTTTATCACCAATAACAATATAATCTTTCTCCCGAAAATTCATATCTTCTTTTGGAGCTAAAAAATCATACACATTTATATCATCATTTACATACTGTTGAAGAATATTTTCACACTCTGGATAATCTTGTTCTAATGTGTTTATGTTAAATATATTATATATAAATTCAAGTCTTTCCTGAATAGTCCATTTACGAACTTTAGAACCAAATAACTTGAATTTTTCTTCCAATTTAATCTGATAACCCATAAACAAGTCTTTTGCATCATCAAGATTTTCCGCTTCAACTGTTATTACAATCAATCTTTTTTCGCATAGTGTTTCTTTTTGATGACCTATTACACTTG
>ERZ773116.3004-NODE-3004-length-12780-cov-4.520157_pt1 | contig 12780 bp, 16 predicted proteins | sample MGYA00580563_ERZ773116 | MGnify/ENA primary metagenome ERZ773116 (study PRJEB29015, sample SAMEA2737864) | human gut metagenome | biome: human gut; feature: human-associated habitat; material: faeces | place: China | collected 2012 ... | reverse complement strand
TTGGCGCTTTAGCTTGAAAAAACCACTGGTTCTACCAGTGGTAGGTAAAAAACTTTAGTATATAAAAAACTCCTGATATAATAGTAAGTGATTTGGCGATCGCATTACTAAAATAAGAGGAGGTAAAAATGAAGAATGAAATAAAAAAATTAGAACATTCATCATATAGGTGTCAATATCATATAGTATTTGCACCCAAATATAGGAGAAAAGTAATATATGGAGAATTGAAAGCTGATATAGGCAAAATACTAAGAAAATTATGTAATGAAAAGAAAGTAGAAATAATCGAAGCAGAAGCCTGTCCAGATCACATCCATATGTTAGTAAGTATTCCTCCATATCTGAGTATATCACAGTTTATGGGGTACATCAAGAGTAAAAGTGCATTGATGATATTTGATAGACATGCAAATTTAAAGTATAAATATGGAAATAGACATTTTTGGGCAACAGGATATTTTGTAGACACAGTAGGAAAAAATGAAAAAATAATAAAAGAATATATAAGAAATCAACTGCAAGAAGATTATATAGCGGATCAAATAGGAATAGAAGAATATATAGATCCATTCAAAAAAGAAAAATAAGTAGAAAGAGCCACTGGTAAGTGGCAGCAGTAATAGTAATGCAATGTCAAATATTCAATACCGCCTTTAGGTGGTGAGCAAGTAAATCCCCTTCTAGGGGAAGAACAAACCACCCGTTTACGGGTGGTTATGATTAAATCGTAATAAACTTCATCTTGTCATTGCGTGTTTTCACGCAATGTATCAGATAAATATTTGCTATAATTTTTGTTGATTTTAAATATTGGGGGGATTTATATGCTATTAAATGAAGCAATAAAGATTAGGCTTGAAAATATAATGAAAGAAAAAAATATTAACTCTAAATATGAACTTTCTTGTGATGCAGGAATTAATCCTTCATTACTAAATGATTTTTTTAGAAATAGAACTTTATATCCTAGAATTGATATTCTTTATTTAGTTTGCGAGGGTATGCATATAACTTTAGAAGAATTTTTTAATGATGATTTATTTAATATAGAAAATATAGAATTAAAAGACTCATCTGAAAAATAGACAAAAAGATATCACATAAATCATGTTTATGTGATGTCTTTTTTATATTTCTTTTATCTTTCTATATATATCATACCAACTATAACATCTATAAATATTTTTTCCATTACATTGTTCATTATAGTTTGCATTATAACAAATTACAGGTATTTCCTTAGATATTGTATTTATATTTTCAGGCTTATCTTCAATCATTAAATTAATTTTATTTTGTTTACATATGTCCAATTTATCTTCTGGACTAAAAATTATATTATCATAATGTATTTGATTTTTCTCTAACCATTTTAATACAATAGTTCTATTTTCTTCTATACTCATTACACCTGTTGAATGAGATAAAAATGAACCTCTTGCTGTAATAATATAAATTTCATTTTCTTCTTTTAATTTATCAATTACTTCATTGGCAAACTTTCTTGTTTCTACATTAATTGAATACTCTCTAAAATATTCATTCCAAAATTCATCATCTAATTTCTTATCTACGTCAAATATTTCACTAGCTTCATATCCTTTATAATTCTTTATTCTCATACCATATTTTTCATAATAATACTTGCTTCCATAATCTAATTGCCATTGTTCTACATCTGTTAAAACTCCATCTATATCAATTCCTATTTTCATCATTATTTTACCTCTTAGTAATTCTATATTTTTTATTTGTTTTATCATACCATACTATTTTAATAATATCAAGAAATTTAATTATAAAATCATCAAATTGTAATCTATCTTTTACATATTATTCTTGCATTTTGGTACATTGTTAGAATTTTTTATACTAATTTGATTGACTTCATATAATGCCAATCTCATTGTATCTATTTATAACAATATATAAAAAAATAATACTAGTTATCAAATTTATAATAACTAGTATTATTTTTTTACGACTAAACTGTTAATATCCAGTGATCAATCAATCCATTTTCATTTTGCAAATATGCATATAATTTTCTATTATCCATTTCCATTATAAGTATTTCTTCTGACTTATCCTTTTCAATCAAACCTTCTCCAAAATAATTTATAGTATCTACATAAAACACTGGAGTCGTTGGATTTACCCTCCTTAAATATTTTCTTAGTTTTTCTAACGAAGTAAAAGGATTGTCAGGAATACTGTCATCATTTCCAAGGTTTTTTAATAGTAATTCTTTACTCTTGATCTTCATATTTTTTCCTCCTGTCAAGCATAAAAATGAATTGTTTCAAATGCGATAAATCAATTATCATATTTTTATCATATCACATTATGTTAATCTTGTCAATTTCATTTCTTTATAATTCAGTAGGATTTATTACATTTTGTTTCTCATTAATTTTTCTGTACTATTTCTTTCCTTTTTATAAATTAACTTGAATTATTAATAGCAAGAAAAAAGAGTTTCGCCTAAATACTACAGTATCTAGGCGAATTTAATATACAGTTACATTATAATATTATTCTTTAATATGTAAAAATATGTGGATCCTCTCATTTTGATTGCTTTTATTCGCTTCCTTCCTTCCGAACTTTTGAGTGTTTCTTTTACTTGTGCTTCTGTACATTTAGTAAAATACGCAAACTCTCTTATTGAATAGTAGTGTCCTTTATGTTTCTTCATAAAACCTAAAATTTTTCTTTGCGGGTCATCCATTTCTTTTTTTGCTACTACTTCTTTCATAATGTTTTCTCCTATTCCTAATATTTTTATGTGTAACTATACTATCCTCCTTCCGTTATTCTAATTATGACAACGATTAAATTATTTTATATTTTTCAGTATACCAAATTAATAAAGATTTTTCAATAGTAGCTAGAAATTACCAAAAAAAGCACTTATCTATTGTCATTTTTCGACTCTTATGATAATATAAACCATAATTATAATATACAGAAAAATAGGAGAAAAAATATATGTGGTTATATTGGTGCTTATTATCAACAATTATTAGTGGTTTTACCTCAATAGCATTAAAGAAATGTTCAAATAATGATTCAAAACAAATTGCAATAGCAGGACTATTATTATATCATTTGCTTATGATTATAGTTAGTTTAATTGCTTACCCTAAATTTTTAACACAATTAAATATTATTGATTTTGTAAAAATGTTACCCGGAATTTTACTACAATCAGCAGGATTTTATTGTGCTATTGCTTCTGTAAAATATGGAAAAATTTCAATAACATCATCCATAAAAAGAGCTAGAGTTGTTATAACATTTTTGTTAGGAATTATTATATTAAAAGAAAATTGTACAATATTACAATTAATATTTTCTATTATATTAATAATTCTTTCAATAATCATAGCCAAGAGTAAAAACAATGAGAGCGTTAATAAAAGCTCAGAAAGAAAAGCTGTTTTATATTCTTGGGGTTTTGTATTTTTTAATGGTACATCTAGCTTTTTAAATAAAATATATGTTGCAGATTATCAAAACCCTTTATATGTTGTTTTCACTTTTGCAGTAGCAACTGTTATAGGAGTATTAATATATTGTTTGCTAACTAAACAATGGAATTATATAGATATACGAAAGATAAATAACAAAAAATATTTTATATTACAGTCTTTATTGGATGTATCATCATCTATATTTAATAGATTTTCTTTGTTAGATGGAAATGTTTCAATAACTTCTGTAATAAATTCTAGCTCTATTGTAATTACTCTTATAGCTGCTAGATTTATTTTAAAAGAAAAATTAAGTTGGCAAAAATATATTATGATATTTGGAATAACTATATGTGTGTTTATTTTAGCTATATTATAAAATTTGCCCATTCTTTAAATTTTTTAATCAAATACACATAGTGCAATTATCATCTCTAATAATTATACTATGTGTATTTTATAATTCTATAAAAGTTCTTTTATAAAAGCTTTTTCTACATTCATATCATACCCTAATCTTTTATAAAATGCGTGTGCTCCTACATTATCACTTTTAGATGTAAAATAAATTAATTCACAATTATTTTCCCTAGCAATTTCTTCTATTTTCTCAAAGAGCTTAGTGCCAATTCCACTATGCCTATAATCTGGATGAGTTCCAACCCACCATAAAGTCATAAAAGGATTTTTTCCATCAAACAAATTATAAGCCATAGTTACAGATGTGTATCCGACAATTTTTCCTTCCGATTTAGCTACTAAAAATCTATACATATTTTTATTTTTATATAATTTTAAATATAAATCTTTTACATCATCTAAACCGTATTCTTCATTAAATATAATCTTATTAAGGTTGTAACATTCTTCAATATCCTCATACTTTAAATCTTCAATAATTATTTCCATAAATCAATCCCTCATTTCAACAAATTATTTATCTTTTTTAAATTTTCATCACCATTTATAACACATTTTATAGTTCATACTTCTTTTTTTCACAATTTTTTAGTCCTCTATTTAAAAATTTACCATCTTTTATTCCTTCAAAGTATCCATTAAATGCCTTTGATACTCCACTATGAGCAACTATCAAAACATTTTCATAATCCTTTGTTTTTAATTCATCTAAAAAATTATATACTCTATCAAAAAATGATTTTATATTTTCTGAAGTTCCATATTTTATTGTAGTGTTGTAGTTCCAATATTCTTCTCTGTTTGTTACAGCTAAAGGTTGTCCACTTAAATCTCCGCATCCTCTTTCTTTAATTCTTTCATCATATATAATCTTTTGATTGTTTACATTTATTATATCTGCAGTGTGTTTCGCTCTTTTAAGTGGTGAACATATAATTACATCAAATTTAATACTGTCTATTTGTTTTCTTAAATTTTCAGCTTGTTGCACTCCCAAAATAGTTAAATCTTCATCATTACTATTGTATTGTCCTAAAGCATTGTGAGGAACTTGTCCATGTCTTACTATATACACATTCATATTTTTCTCCTTTCTATTAAATTCAATATTCCAAATAAAATTATCATAACTCCAATTATTATATACATAAAACTAATACTTATAAATTTTAATAAAATGGTCATTAAAAAACTAAATATAACACCAAATAAATTTAAAACAAATTGATTAATTGATTCAACTGTAACTCTTGACTTTGATGAAATATTGTTATGCAGTTCAGACATCATAATGTTTTCAAAACTTTCTGAAAAAATATAAATTAACAATATAAATACTATTCCTATGTAGTTATTTAATAATCCAACTAATAATATACAAATTCCCGATATAATAGGATTTATATTTAATACAAATTGATATTTTTCTCTATTAACTTTACTACCAATATAACTTCCTATAATGCAAAATAATAGTATAAGAGAAGTATAAATTCCAATTATAAATACTGATATACCAATATTAGCAGAATATTCAGGATGGCTTTCTTCCATTAATTTTATCCCTGAGAATAAAACTGCATTTATTAACATTAATTTTAATAAATATTTATTATTTACTACTTCTTTAATTCCATTTTTTAAAATCGAAACATTATTTTCAATATTTATATTTTTTATGGTTTCATTTGTTTTTATCATAAGCAAGATTAAAAAATCAATAACAAAAGGAATTATGGTAATATAATATGTATATACTAAACCAAACTTTTGACCGATATATCCTCCAATTATCATTGCGATCATATATGAAACATTATAAAAAAATGAATTATAAAATAACAATTTCTTAAACTTATGTTTATCACTAAGACTTTCATACAATATTGAATTTACAATTCCTGAATTTAGCGAATTATTCATTGCATTTATTACTATTGCTATTAAGAATGAATAATAACTATATGAATTGATAAAAACAATAGTTGATGTAATAAATAATATATTACTAATTAGTAACAACATCTTTTTATTATATTTGTCTGCAATAATTCCAAATGGAATTTCTAGTAATAATCTAATCCCAAATGCTATTCCTACAAAACTAATATATTGACTTGATGTCAATCCTCTTTCTATGTAAAATAATGTATCACAAATATAATACAAAATGAAAGTGGATAAAAATGTATGTATGTAAATTAAAATTATATTTCGTTGTTTTTTTATAGTATCCATTCTATAATTTCATCTCCATATTAAGTTTATTTTTACTAATTATATACTGCATTGATACTAATTGGTATATTGCAGATACCGCTAGTCCAATTGATGTACAAAATGGAGATGCAATAAATGAACAAAATATTCTTAAAGTATTTGCAATTTGCTTACTTATTGTTGCTTTCATTGCAGAATATTCCATCTGTACAAATGTTAATTTAGTTATATAAAATGGATATAAATACATGCATATCAATTCTATACCTACTATAATTAACGTTACTATTATATCAACTTTATAAAATGGATATAGTATAATCCACATTATAATACTTGATATAATCAATAGCCATACTAATTTTCTGCTATTTTTCATATGCTCTTTATAGGAAAATTCTTTTTTTGCAATATCAATTTGTGCCACTGTTTTTATTGCATCTGAAATATCCCATTGCGTGTCTGTTATTAATGTTCCAAATGATATTGCCAAAATGTATTTTTCACCAAAATCAAATGAATTTTTAAGTCCAAATAAATAAATTATAAACATGCTGATTTCTGCAAATAAATCCACAGAATCATATTTTATACAGTTAATAATATTTATTCCAAATTTCGTTTTTTCTATTGTTCTAGACATCATAATAATAACAAAAATACTTGTACATATTAATGAAACCATAACAATCTTCATTTGTTCTTTTGTTATTATACTCATTACAATTAATGATAAAAAGTTTATCAAATTGAATAATAAACTATATTTATTCGCTCTTTTGTTTTCTTTTTCAAAATATAATTTGCATAAAGATAATTTTAATAGTAACTGGAAAAACATTTGTATAACGGCATATACTCCAAATATTTTATATGTGTCAATATCCATATTCATAAATGATATGTATTTATCTATATTTATTGCAATACTTCCTAATATTATTAATCCTGTACCTGCTCCTAATACTACTCCTGAAAAAATGCTATTCTTATTTTTATCCTTAATCGCACTTATATTCGCACCTGTTCCAAAAACACTTTGTATAGCAGTTATAATGAATTGCGTTGGATATATTAATGAAAATATATTAATTAGGTTTTTATCAACTAATATTCCAAGTAAAAACCAACCTAAAATTGGAGTAACAGAAGTTACTAATGTATCAAAGCCTATCCTTAATAATCTGTTCATTTCTTGTTCCTTTTTTATTATTTTTAATTTTATAGTTCATGTTTCTTTATTGCTTTGAAAAATATTAAATTTTGCTATTTTTACAATTATTTTTAATTCTACCATAAAGCCAGTCAAAAAGAAAGTATTAAAAATAAATAAAGCAAAAAGTTGAGACTTTAAATTATCTCAACTCTTTGCTTTATTTACTTGTTTTCAGGTCTTGCGTCCAAATTTTCGTAATCAGGCCAATTCTCAGAAACTGGTCTTTCAGGATGAGTTTCTCTAGCTCTCTCCCAAAGTCCTTTAATTTTTTCTGTCGGATTTTCATTTTTGCTGACTTTTACATTGATACTTCCAACGTTGCACTTCTCATTCCGATTAAATTTTACTTTCGCCATGTTGTAATCCTCCTTAAGTATAATTAATTTGCATCTTGACTTGGTTCATTGGTTACATACCTGCGTCCTCCTTAAAATTTTTTGGAGTTTTGAAACCATTATTTTTGGTTTCTAAAAATTATCTTTTATTATTATAGCACAATTTTACATAATATTCAACATTCATAAATTATCTTTTATTTCTGGGAATAAGTCATATAAATTATATCCTAACAATTCATCAAAATATTTCTTTAATTTATAAGTTTCTTTAATATGATACTGTGTATTTGAATATGCTCCTCTTCTAATCATAATATCTATCAATCTTTTATCAATTGTAAATACTCCTCCACCTTGAGGACACATTAAATCACATAAATTTACTATTTTTTCCTCTATTGTATATTTATGTTTTTTTAAAAATTCAGCTATTAAAGGTTTATCTTTTGGATTTGGAACTCCTCCAGCAGTACAAATAATATCATTATTCAAATATGAATGTGTTATACATATATCGCAATATTCCTCGTCATACCCTTTATCTTTTAAATAATTATAACCTGTCATCTCATGTCCATGAGGCTCTCCGTTGTATTTACCAATATCATGTAAATATCCTAGAGTTATTGTTTTATCTATATTTACATTATAATCTTTTTCATTTAATGCTTTTGCTATCTTTCCTGCACTATTGCCAACACTTATACAATGCTCTATCCATCTATCACTTTCAGTCTTTCCTCTAAAACTTTCTAATATATTTTTTGCTTCATTACTTGTCAGTTTCATATTTTATGCTCCTTTATTCATGAATTTTTTGTATGCATATTAATTTCTTCCTAATTTTTCAAATAAATCTTTGTATATTTTATCAACATTCAAATAATTCACTACTCTTATTTTATGATTACTTTCTGCTAATTCATATGATGTATCATCCTTAATATTAGGGCAACTAATTTCTTCAGTTTCAAACCATTTCTTATTTATCATATAAGCTATAACACTTATATCCCAAATTACTCTTCTTTCTTTGATTCCATGTATACCATCATTATAAAATCTTTGGCATAGATAATCACACAATTCACTTTTTCCTTTTAGGAAATGTTCCAGTTCATATATTGAAGTCATTAAATTTGATGCAACATTTTTACAAGGTATTATTGTTAAATTTACTTTAGATTCCAAGACAGTCCTTACGGCTTGTATATCTTGCTTAAAATTAAACTCTTTGTTATCTTTACTTAGCAAACTGTTGCCACCTAGCCATATTACTTCTATTTTATCTACTATATTAGGTACTTTCTTTAGTGCAATAGCTACATTTGTAATTGCTCCAATAGCTAATATATAAGTTTTTGTATTTTTGCTTGCAATTTCTATAATTTTATTTACCGCATCATTATTTCCACTATATCCATCTTCAATATAACCTGTTGAACCTTTGAAAACTTTGTTTTTTGAATTAAAGTTTAACCAATTACAAATTTTAATTATTTCATTATAGCTTTTATCTAATCCTTCTTGTATTGATATACCATTGTCATGGTGATATGGTGCAACAGTAATTGCTTCTATATTAAATCTATCTTGTGATTTTAAAAGATATGCAAGTGCAAATTGGTCATCACATTCATTATATGTATCTGTATCTAGAATCACATTTATTTTTTGTTCTTCTTGTTTTGGATACTTACTAGAAATTTTATAATATATTTCTTTCCATGTTGAAACTCTATTTAATGGTAAATCATTTTGATTAAATCTAGTATTCATAGTATATGTTTCTATTCCATCATTAATTAAGTTAATACATGTTTCGATACTATCTTCAATCATTATATCTATATTGTTTTTTAGGCATATCTCTGCTTTTTCATGTTTGTTATACGCATTTGTTAATATTAGTTTATCATATATAATATCGTATTTTTCTAGCCATTCTTCAGTTAATTTATATGGATTTCTATATTCTCCATTCTCTCTTCCCGATATTATATATATTTCATTTCCATCTTGTTTCAATTTTTTTATATAATATTCAGCATCTTTAATTGGCTTAAAATCATTCGCCCATTTTTCTATATTGCTATAGTAAAAATCTTTTTCCTCTTCCTCTGACCAGTCAAACATTCCTCGTCTAAATACTTTCGCTTTATCATTTATAATTCCTGTATTTCTTAATTGTTTATCATGTTGTAAATATGCTTCCACTATTGTATCATTAAAATTTGAAATTACATTATCTATGTCTATACCTATTTTCATATATCCTACTCCTTCTAGATAATTCTTTTATAAATTAATTTCTTCGAAATCTTCTAAAACTTTAATTCCCTCTATGCTACTATTTTCTTTTATATATTGTCTTGTTTCATCTCTTAAATGTGTACATATAATTAATTTACCATATTTAGTATTTAGATATTGTAAATTATCAACTCCCATATGACATTTGTCTCCATTTATCAATGAAGAATCTGCTATTATTATTTTGGATTGTTTTACTATTCGTTCCACTCCATCACAAATTCCTGTATCTCCTGTTAATCCAAGTTGGTTATTTATTACATATCCTAAAGCTGGTTTTTCTTCTCCATGTGATACTATATATGATTTTATTTCATATCCATTTACATTTATCTCATCTTCTAATACTTCAATGAATTTTAGATTAAAATACTTACTAATTTCTTCTTCATTTTCAAAATTATATGCATTAAATAACTCTATGATTTTTCTTTTTATTCCATTTGGTCCTATTATTGTTATTTTTCTACTGTCTTTTATTCCATTAAATATGTGTTTTAAAAAAAATGGAACATCTGCTGTATGATCTCCATGTTTATGTGTAATAAGAATTGTTTTTATATTTTTACAATCAATTCCCTTTTTTAATAATTGCTTTAATGTTCCATTTGGCATATCTACTATTAACTTGTTGTCTACTAAAGTACATGCTCCATTATATTTTGTATATATTGCACCTGTTCCTACTAATTTTACATTCATTTCTATTCCCCTTTTTTATCTACATTTTAATTTCAGACTTCTTACTATTTTTTGAAAATCCTAATACTTTCAAACCTTTTTGAACATAGTCATTTCTCATAAAATAATTCCATATAGTCCCATTCAAATAATTTTCTATCATTATCACTTCAATTCCCTTATCAATGCCAATATATTCCTTTGCAAACCACGGTTTTACATCTTCTAAATTATATCCATCTTTAAACCCATATTTTCCCCATAAATTAGGATAATTGTTGTAATAATATTCCATTGCACTTATACTTTCTTTCGGAGTAAACACTATTGAACCAATTGCACCACATGGAGTTACTGTTCCATCATTTTCTATATTCAAATCCACGCCACATGGTTTAGCACCACAACTTATATATCCTTTTGGAGATAAACATGCCGTTAGTCCCCACGAGTTTTCATTATATGTCTTAAATTTGTCTTTATTATCTATGCAATATTGTCTATTAGCTTTTGTTGCTTTAATTGAATTTTTAAACCAATCAACATTATTCTTATCTTTTAAATCTTTTAAATTTATCCATGCATGTGAAAATTGATATGTAAATAAAGTACCACAATATGTGTATATTATATCCTTTATATTTTTATAATCTTCTTTATTTCTCTTAAAATCATAATACATTGATTTATCTATAGAAAATGTTGGAGAGCCAGCTCCTAAAACATATAACATTAATTGTTCAGCATACATGTCCCAATGTCCCCAAAAACCTTTTTCTGGTGTATATCCCATATAAAAATAATTTGTTTCTTTATTTCTATACCATTCCCAATTAATTTTTTTATATAATATGTCTGCTTTATGTTTTATATTTCCTCCAAAATATTCCCCGGCAGTTATTGCACCACATATAAATATCGCTGTATCTATTATTGATATTTCACAATTCCATTCTCTTTTTCCGTTTTGTATATTTACAAAATGATAATAAAAACCATTTTTACCTTCAACATAATTTATAAATGTATCCAATGTTTTTTCTATTCTTTCATATGCTTTTCTATAATCAATCCATTTATGCTCTACTCCAATTATTAATGCTCCTAAACCGTATCCTACTGAAGCAATACTTGCTACATCATTAGCTAATATTGTTTTGTCTCTTATTAATCCATATCCAATACTATTTTTATTAGTATTAGCTTCTTTAATAAAAAATTTATAACTACTTTTCAATTCTTTTAGTATAAGTTTTTTTCCATAACATTTAATTAATCTCATAAGCATAACACATCCTCTATGCTTATTATATAAGATTTCTGCCATTAAAATCAATAGCTAATTATGGTAAAAACTAACCATTTTGAAATATCCTTAAAATTTTATTCCAAATTTTCTTAAATATTGATTTATTATATTGTGTCATTGCTACTTCATTTGAAATCTTTTCACTAGAATCTGTTACTTTTTTATCTTTATTTTCAAAGATATCATCTGGATTATATTTAATTCTTTTATTTTCTTCAGAATCATTATGTGCTTGTTTTTCTAATCGCATTAATTTTTCTCTTTCTTCTTCGTCTGATAAATAATTTCTATACAATGCATACATAATATACTCTGTTTCTTTTAATAATTTTTTATTTTCAAAATCGTCTTCTGATTGTATTTCAAATACATATTCTTTATCACTTTTTTCCTGAAATTGGTCAATCAGTTTCTGTGGTATTTTCTGATATTCACTATCTGGTAAATACTCTATAATTTTTAAAATTTCAGTATATGCCTTAGCATAATTTTCTATTTTAATCATTAGTATCCCTCCAGTCTTTTGAAATTAATCTAGTGGATTTTTTTAACATCATTAATATAGTTTCTATATCATCTATATTTCTTTTTGATGGTCTTGCCATTCTTCTTTCAAAACTTTTTCTACTTATTGGTTGTTCTATTTGTATTCCTTTACATTGGATTCTTACATCATTCTCATTTAATATCGGTAATTCATTAGTATTGTAATGCTGTATTACATCCATTAAAGTAGCATCACTTTTTTCTAATTTTTTATTATAAAATTGTTGCACTGCTTCACCTAGTAATTGGTCTATTTGA
>ERZ773116.2980-NODE-2980-length-12849-cov-4.072847_pt1 | contig 12849 bp, 16 predicted proteins | sample MGYA00580563_ERZ773116 | MGnify/ENA primary metagenome ERZ773116 (study PRJEB29015, sample SAMEA2737864) | human gut metagenome | biome: human gut; feature: human-associated habitat; material: faeces | place: China | collected 2012 ... | reverse complement strand
TATTCCTTGATTTTCTCCTTGTAGTGCAAATAAATATCCTGTTTTTCTTCCACCGTACCAAAGGACAGCTCCCACAGCAGTTCCTTTACTGTGGCACTGTTTTGAAGTGCCTCTGTAAAGCGGGACGGGAAGTCCTCCCCCGGATTGGGCGGTCTGGACTTCCACTTCACGAGCAGCAGATTGTATTCCCGCAGAACCTCCCGGGCGTGATACACCCAGTCCTCAAATTTTTGCTGCGCCGGGGATTTTTGGATGACAGCCACATCGCCGCCGACGATTCCGAAATCTACTTCCAGTTTCCTCGCAGCAGAACCGGCGCTGATTCCGAATAGTCGGGCGGTGAAAGTGATCACATCTCCCACGGCCCCACAGCCGAAGCAGTAGAAGGTTTCGTCCACCTTCATGCTGGGCGTGTGATCATTGTGAAAGGGGCAGCGGCACATACCGTGAGAATTGACGGAAAGCCCGTATGCCTCCGCTGCCTGCCGGGTTGTGACTGCCTGCTTGATTTGTGCAAAGTTGATCATGGCGATTCCTTTCTTGCGTTTCTGGGAGGTGATTCTTTCAGGCATAAGAAAAAGCCCCCACTTCCGCAAAAAGCGGAAATGGAGGCTCGATTGGAACAATTCGTCCCCGTGCCGAGTGAAGAGTGAGTCGAGAATGCAAAAGCCCGTCGAGCGTGCAGTGTGCTGCGTTCGATGGGCTTTTTGTTCAGGTATATGCTGTTTTCAGTTCCTTTGCCAGAAGCATCCCAACCTGCACGCCGTGCACAAATCCGGCTTGCTCATAGTCCCGGCAAAGGGCACAGACGGGATTCAAAATCGTGTCCATCTCCCGCAGGGGCATTCCATTCATTGCCTGGTACAATTCATGGAAACCAGCCTTGATCGCGTCGTTGTCCATATTATTTGCCTCATTATATGCCTCATACAAAAGGGTCAGGACGGAATTACCATCGCCAAAATTTGGCGTTTTATCGGCAATGTAGCGGTCAAGAAAAGAAACAAATTCCTGTGCTGTCATACATAAATCAGCTCCTCACGGAGAATTTCCTCCGCCCTGTCCCGAATGCTATTCATCCGCTGCACCCATTGCATCGGGTCTCTGGCTTTCAGTGCTTCCGTGATTTCCTCGGCGGCTTTCATCTGGGACACCAGCGTGTCCAGCCGCAGCTGCGCTTGTTCGTTCAGGTCTGCAAGATAGGTCCAAAGCTTCCCGGACAGAATCAGATTGGTGTAGGTAATGGGGTGCGTTGCCTTCAGGTATTCCCGGTGCATCCGCCCCCATTTCCCGATGGGCCGCGGCTCCTCCGGCAAGGTCAGATCGGGAATGTAATAGTCCCCACATTTGATATGTGCGATTTCCATATTGCTTACCTCCTGTTTCCGCGTAAACCCATTGTACAGGAGATTCACCCAATGCGCGAATGTGTGAGAGAATGCTTGTGTATAAACTTGGATTTGTAATCCCATATTTGTCCTCGACGCCCTGAGATACGGGAAGTCACCAGACGGCAGCCTGCTATGCTGCTCCATAGGAATCTAACCTCCCCGCCTTCCTTATGGCCGGGCCGCGAGTTACGGAAGTATCATTATCCCTGTGCAGGTTCGTCGCTGTGCCGGGTGCAATCCGACATTTGGGGGCTGGCATGAATCGCTATTCCTTTTCGGGAAGTCTCGGCGTGCTGCCCACATAGCTCCTTGCACGGTAATGTATCTGGTGAATGGTATTCGGTTTTCAAGATTCAGGTTATGGTTTTTTTACTTGCGTATTGTACCGATTTCAAAGGGATTCCAACAGGGACGGGTTGTGCTACTTTACTAGCACAAATAGTGCTAGTTCCACCTGACGGGTGGTAACGGACTGCACGATTGGCGCAAAACAGATCACGGCTGTTCCTTTTCGGGAGGTTTCGGCGTACCGCTGCATAGCTTCTTGCACGGGAATGTGTCTGGTGAATGGTATGCAGTTTTCGAGATTTCGGTTATGGGTTTTTCTTACCTGCATATTGTACCGATTCCAAAGGGCTTCCAACAGGGACTGGTTGTGTCTTTTTTGTTGTATAACTAGCACAAATAGTGCCAGTTCCGCCTGACGGGTGGTAACGGACTGCGCAATCAGAGCATTCGCTCTGTTTGCTAGTATTCTAAAGGAAATGGATTCCGTTTTTTAGGAACTAACTTGTCACATTATGGTAGCGGTTGATCACATTTGCATATTTTTCGCCAGCGCGGTCAGCTGCGAGGCGATATCCAGATGCTCTGCATCTTCATCCTGCAAATGCTGCAAAGGTGCTGCGGCTATAGCAGGTTTCCCGTTTCCTACATCGTGCAAACGAACCTTGTAAACGCACTGGGAAAAGCTGGACTGGGGAAGTTTGTCAACTTCGGAATATCAGAGCCAGCCGTTAGAAATACATTGCAAAAATGCCAGGGTGTCGCGTTTCGCGACCCCCTGGCATATCTTCACAGATAACCGGTCAAGCGTCTTCTGTATAAACTGTCCTGTATTCCATACAATTTCCTCTGCCTGCGGTCGCCCCTGTAATTCTTTCCGATTCTATTCATTGGATGATCCTTAACGCCAGAAGGGTGTCGCGAAACGCGACACCCTTCTGCACAGCAATTCCAGAAATCTCGTCTTGTAGTACTACTGTTTCATTGGGCACTGTTGGAAGATGACATGCAGATTTTCTCATTGCCATAACGAGAAAAATGGGCTATGATACAGAAAAGGGCAGTATTGGGGAAATGACAGAGGAGGGATACCATGATTCTAATAACCGGCGCGAATGGGTTTGTAGGCCATCGACTGATGGAGACGGTGAAGGGTGCCACGCCCGCGCCATCTCTTCGGAATACCACGCAGGAAAACATCAAGCGAATCATTGAGGAAAGCGGCGCGGATACGATCATTCACACGGCGGCAATTTCCGATATCGGGGTGTGCCAGTCTGACCCGGAAGGATCCTACCTTGCTAATGTTCAGATTCCGTTGTGGATTGCCCAGGCTTCGGCAGGGAGAAAGCTGATTTGTTTCAGCTCTGATCAGGTCTACAGCGGCAGCACAGAGAATGGCCCCTATACTGAGGAGATGGTTGCCCCGGGGAATGTTTACGCGGCCCATAAGCTGGAAATGGAACAGCGGGTGCTGGATTGCTTACCCGATGCCGTCATGCTTCGCGTCGAATGGATGTACGATATCCGCTCCCCAAAGCCCAACTATCTGCTGAACATTCTTCAGGCAACAGACATGGTTGCTTTCAGTTCCAGCCAGTATCGCGGCGTTACTTATTTGAGAGAAGTGGCTGAAAATATGGACAAGGTGATCCGACTTCCGGGAGGTGCTTACAACTTTGGCAGCAAAACTACCCAGTCCATGCATGAGATTACGAAACAGCTGGCAAAGCTGCTTGGAAAGAAGCTTGTGGTAGAGGACGCGCCGCCGAGACACAATCTGTGGATGAACTGCGGGAAAGCAAAAGGTTACGGAGTAAGCTTCAGCGATGTGCTGACCGGATTAACAAGATGCCTCACAGACTATGGGATAGACAATTTGGACACAGAATTCACATCTTTGGAGGAAAAAATATGAGTTTGGGGTTTCGCAATGCACAGCGCAATGATGTTGGGCTGATTCTGCAGTTTATCCGGGAACTGGCCGACTATGAGAAGATGCTTTCCGAAGTTGTGGCAGATGAAGCAACTCTGGAGGAGTGGATATTTGACAAGCAGAAAGCGGAAGTAATCTTTGCGCTGGAAGGGGAAAAAGAGGTCGGCTTTGCGCTGTATTTTCACAATTTTTCAACGTTTCTTGGACGGGCGGGCATCTATCTGGAAGATTTGTATGTTAAGCCGGAATATCGCGGTAAGGGATATGGAAAAGCGATTCTAAAAAAGCTTGCCTCCATTGCTGTGGAGCGGGGATGCGGCAGGCTGGAATGGTGGTGCTTGGATTGGAACAAACCGAGTATTGACTTTTACCGTTCCCTTGGGGCAGAACCTATGGACGACTGGACTGTGTATCGTATTGCCGCAGAGACCCTTACCAACCTGGCTGAATAGGAGGAAAACAGAAATGAGAAAGAACTTTGGAGCGAAAGCGATTTGCTATCCCATGCCGGTGTTCATCATCGGTACCTATAATGCGGACGGAACCCCCAACGCCATGAACGCAGCCTGGGGCGGCATCAGCGAGGAGACCGAAATCACCATCTGTGTGGACTCCGGTCACAAGACCGCCGAGAACCTGATGGCCCGCAAGGCGTTTACGGTATCCATGGCCACGGTCAACTATGTGGCAGCCTGTGACTATGTGGGTCTCGTGTCCGGGAACAAGGAGCCGGACAAGTTCGCCAAGGCGGGTTTCCACGCAACGAAGTCCGAATTTGTGGACGCACCCCTCATCGACGAACTTCCCATGGCGCTGGAGTGCGAGGTGATTTCCTACGACCCCGATACCTGCCGCCTGGTGGGGCGGATTGTCAATGTGTCTGCGGAGGAATCCGTGCTGGGTCAGAACGGCAAGGTGGATGTGAGGAAGCTCCGTCCCATCACCTTTGACACCATGAACAATCAGTATCTGGTTCTGGGCGAAAAGGTCGGACAGGCGTTCCACGATGGCATGCAACTCAGGTAAACAGCGAAAGCCCGGGTTTCTACCCGGGCTTTATTCTACCTTCGCTGCTCATATTGGGCGGCTTATGGCCGTCTTTTTGATTTTGCCGATAGCTATTGCTAGCGTATCCCGTGTTGACTTTCTGGAAACGGACAACTATGATATATGGTAGAGTGTGTGTTTGGACAGAAAAGAGGATAACACATGTATATTTGCGATTTGCATACCCATTCAACCTTCTCCGATGGCACGTTTACCCCATCGCAGATCGTTACGGAAGCGCTTCGGACGAATCTGCGCTCTGTTGCCCTCACGGATCATAACACTGTCGCCGGTTTGCTAGAGTTCTTGGAAGCGGCGCGTGGGACATCTCTTGAAGCAATTCCCGGTGTGGAAATATCCACAGGCTATCTGGGAAAGGAAGTTCATATCGTTGGTCTGTTTCTGGAACAGGAAAAGTACGGGCCATTGGAGGTTTTTCTTGGAGTCATCAACCGGAGAAAAGAGGAAAGCAACCGCGCACTGGTCGCGGCACTGTATACAGCCGGGTACGAATTAAGCTATGCGGAGATTCGGGAGCGGCATCAGGGGAATGTGAACCGTGCTGTGATTGCCGCGGAGCTTTTGAGAAAGGGCTATATTCGTGAAATGAAAGAAGCTTTTCGTGGCGTTCTATCCGCGAAAAATGGACTCTATACCCCGCCGGAACGCATTCCGGCATTTGAAGCAGTTCGTTTTCTACATTTTATAAATGCAGTGCCGGTGCTGGCACATCCCTTTATCAACCTGTCGGAGGGAGAACTCCGGACGTTTTTGCCGGAAGCGAAAGAACATGGCCTGGCGGCAATGGAAACCCGGTATTCCACTTACTCCCCGGAAGTGGCAGCTGCTGCCCATGCCATCGCACAGGAGTTTGAACTGCTGGAAAGCGGCGGAAGTGATTTCCATGGCGAGAATAAGCCGGATATCCATCTCGGCAGCGGAACGGGTGACTTGGTGGTTCCCTATGGGTTTGTGCAAAAGCTGCGTGCGTGGAAAGAAAACAGGAGTTGAAACAGAAATAGGCAGGTGGAAAATATGCCCTTTGAGATTGTACGAAACGACATAACCCAAATGCGGATGGATGCCATCGTGAACACCGTCAACCCAAGGCCCGTGATCGGCAGCGGTGTCGATGCGTGGATTCATCGGGCGGCTGGATCGGAGCTGCTGACGGCACGGGAGAAAATCGGTAGAATTGGCGTGGGTGAAGCCGCCATCACCCCCGGCTTTGACTTGAATGCGAAGTATGTCATCCATACGGTTGGCCCAGTATGGAGGGGCGGCCTGTTGGGTGAGCGAAAGCTTCTGCGCAGCTGCTATGAATCCTCTCTTGCGCTGGCTTTGAAAAATGGCTGTGAGTCTATTGCCTTTCCACTGATTTCCACCGGGAATTACGGTTTTCCCAAGGATGAGGCGCTACGCATTGCGCTGGATGCCATTCGTGGCTTCCTGAAAGACCATGAGATGATGGTTTCCCTGGTGGTGTTCGACCGGGAGTCCTTTCAGCTTTCCCGGCAGCGCTACAGGGAAGTTGCCAGCTTCATTGACGACAACTACATACAGGAAAAGACTGCACAGCAGATTTCGCCCCGCCATGCCCGTCCAGAAAGGGTTCTCCGGGATCGGGATGCGCTTGATGACTTCTGTGCGCCTATGGAATGCGCAGAACCTGCCCCGCCGCGGGCTGCAAGGAAAAACATTCCCCTTCCTTACGGGAAACCGAAGCCCCGTCTTGCCGACCTGCTGGCGGAGACGGACGCGGGCTTTTCTGAGACGCTGCTGAAGCTCATTGATAAGACCGGGAAAAAGGATTCGGAAATTTACACCAAGGCCAACCTGTCCCGGCAGCATTTCTCCAAAATCCGCAACAATCCGGACTACAAGCCCACCAAGCCCACCGCCATTGCTTTGGCGCTGGCATTGGAGCTGAATCTGGAGCAGACCCGGGATCTGATCGGCCGGGCGGGTTATGCCCTGACCAACAGCAGTAAGTTTGATGTGATCATCATGTACTTCATCCGGGAGAAGAATTATAACCTGTTCGATATCAACGCGGCTCTGTTTGAATTTGACCAGAGCCTGCTGGGAGCACAATAAAATGTCCCCTGGCAGTTGACCAAAGCGTATGAAAAACCTCCTATACTATGGGTGTAAACAAAAACACCACGGTATAGGAGGAAAACAATATGAAAAAGAATCTGACGGAACTGGTATTCATCTTGGACCGCAGCGGCTCCATGGCGGGGTTGGAACAGGACACCATCGGCGGCTTCAATGCCATGATCGAAAAGCAACGCAAAGAGCCGGGAGAGGCAGTTATTTCCACGGTGCTGTTTGACAACGAAACGGAGGTTATCCATGACCGCATTTCTCTGGACAAGGTGCCCGCCCTGACGGAGAAGGAATACTATGTCCGGGGCTGCACTGCCCTGCTGGATGCGGTGGGCGGAGTCATCCACCACATCGGCAACGTCCACAAGTATGCCCGCGAAGAAGATCGTCCCGAAAAAACCCTGTTCGTCATCACCACCGATGGGCTGGAAAATGCCAGCCGCCACTATACATATGAAAAAGTCAAATCCATGATCGAGCGTCAGCGGGAAACCTACGGCTGGGAGTTCCTGTTTTTGGGAGCCAACATCGACGCCGCCCGGGAGGCTGCCCGGTTCGGCATTCGGGCGGACTGCGCCGCCGACTACCACGCCGACAGCATCGGTACGGAAGCTGTCTACGAATCCGTCTGCGAGGCAGTGTGTCAGGTGCGCCGCAGCGTCCCACTAAAAGCCAGCTGGAAGCAGAGAATCGACGCGGACTTCAAAGGGAGGAAGAATGTACGGAGCAATTTTGGGCGATATCATCGGAAGCCCCTATGAGTTTGACCGGGGAAACAAGAGCAAGGATTTCCCACTGTTTTCCCCCAATTCCGCCTATACTGACGACAGCGTCATGACCCTTGCGGTTGCAGATGCCTTTCTGTCCCTCTCGCCCGAAGCGGCAGACAAAGATATCCGCCGTCGGCTTATCCAGTCCATGCAGACCTATGGACGGAAATACCCTTATGCAGGATACGGTGGGATGTTCCGCCGGTGGCTGAAAGATTCCAACCCCCAGCCCTACGGCAGCTACGGAAACGGCTCTGCCATGCGGGTGTCCTCTGCTGCATGGCTGTTTGACGATCTGGAAACCGTCCGGCACATGGCCCAGCTGTCCGCGGAAGTCACCCACAATCACCCCGAAGGCATCAAAGGCGCGGAAGCCATCGCCAGTGCAATCTTTTTGGCCCGGACCGGCAGCACCAAGGCAGAAATCAAGAACTACATTGAGCAGCAGTTTCATTACGATTTGAGCCGCACCTGCGACGAAATCCGCCCCACCTACCGCCATGTGGAGAGCTGTCAGGAAACCGTCCCGGAATCCATCACCGCCTTTCTGGAAGGCAACAGCTTTGAGAATGTGATCCGCACTGCCGTTTCCCTCGGTGGCGACTGCGACACGCTGACGGCAATCGCCGGTTCCATTGCTGAGGGGTTCTACGGTGTCCCGGAGGAACTGAAACAGCAGTGCCGCGAGAGACTGCCGGAGGATTTGCGGAAGGTTCTGCGGCGGTTTGAGGAAACTCTGCATTCATAACAAACACCGGAGGTGCCAGTCATCACCTCCGGCGCAATCTTTCACTCCAACTCCTTTGTCAGAAGCATTCCGACCTGCACGCCATGCACAAATCCGGCTTGCTCATAGTCCCGGCAGAGGGCGCAGACAGGATTCATAATCGAGTCCATCTCCTGCAGGGGCATTTGTTCATTGCCTCGTATAAATCCCGGAAACCCGCCCTGATCGCGTCATTGTACATGTTGTTTGCCTCATTGTACGCCTCATACAAAAGAGTCAGGACGGAATTACCATCGCCAAAGTTCGGCAGTTTTTCGGCGATATAGCGTTCAAGGAAATAAACAAATTCCTGTACAGTCATACATAAATCATCTCCTCCCGGAGGATTTCCTCTGCTCTGGCCCGGATGCTGTTCATGCGCTGCACCCATGCTAACGGGTCGTTAGCTTTCAGTGTTTCCGTGATTCCTTCGGCATCTTTTATCTGGAAAACCAGCGTGTCCAGCCGTAGCTGTGCCTGCTCATTCAGGTCAGCAAGATAGGTCCACAGCTTTCCGGACAGAATCAGATTGGTGTAGGTAATGGGATGCTTTCCCTTCAGGTATTCCCGGAGCATTCGCCCCCATTTCCAGATGGGACGTTTCTCCTCCGGCAGAGCTAGGCCGGGAATGTAGTAGTCTCCACAATTGACATATGCGATTCCCATGTTGCTTGTCTCCTGTTTTAGTGTAAATCCATTGTACAAGACATGCTTCCTATTTGTGAATATGTGGGGCATGCGTAGACTGAGGTCTGTAAACGCACTGGGAAGAATCTGCCTGCCGGGATGCCATTATTCTAATGAATGGAGATCGGCTGACACGCGGGATTAAAATCCCCTGTGTGAAACATGGCACCTGAAAACCATTTACTCGGGCTGGGCTATATAGAAAGGGTGTCGCGAAACGCGACACCCTTTGCACATGCAATGAATACGCAGAGAATTGTAGGTTGATTTATAGCTATTTCTGAGTATAATAGAAGCAGGAGGATGATACCATGAAAATTGATACCCACACTATTATTTCCGTGACGGAAGCCAATCAGAATTTTTCCCGCGTGACCAGAATTGCTGAAAGGAGTGGTCAGGCTGTGATTTTTAAGAACAACCGTCCCCGTTATATGCTGATCGATCTGGAAAATTCACCCGTTTTGGACTTGACTGAGGACGAAAAGATTGATGTGGTAGCTGCCCGTATTCTGAAGCGGTTTAAGCCTGCGTTCCAGGAGTTGGCGAAATGATTAAGTTTTCGAAGGAAAAGGTGCTGCTTCTGCACCAACTGATTGCCGAAGAGACCGGCGGCAGCGTTGGCGTCCGTGATGAGGGCCTTTTGGAATCCGCTCTGGAAACTGCCTTCTCTAGTTTTGATGGACAGGAATTCTATCCAACAAAGGAAGAGAAGGGAGCCAGGCTTGGTTATAGTCTCATTGCCAACCATGCTTTTGTGGACGGCAATAAGCGGATTGGCGTGTATGTAATGCTTACATTTTTGGAAGTCAACGGCATCCATCTTGACTGCACCAATGAGGATGTCGTGAAAATCGGACTAGGTGTAGCAAATGGCAGTATGGATTATGAGGCCCTTCTTGCCTGGGTGAGAGAGCACCAGATTTGAGTACTTTTTTATACACCTCAATAGAATTTAGAAGAATCGTTCAATGACAAAGAGAGCGATATTTTGTAAAGACAATTTGTGGTTTTACCGTGGGTAAATCCACCGGATACGATAGAGCAAGGTGATATGATGACTAAGGCTGAACAATATGCCGCTGTTTGCCAATTCATTTTACGTGGGGAAGATATATACAAAACGGAATACCACCGGTCTACATCAGGGTTCCCATTTTCTTTTGCTGATGGGCCTAAATATCGAACATGGATGGGTGAGATTAACACTCTGAATGAACGATATTTGCAAGATCACCCATTATACCAGGATATTAAAGCTGCGTACGAAAAGCGCAGTAACAATCCCCATGCATATGAGAACATGGTTTCCTGTTTGTGTGCGTTGGAAGCAGACAAAGAGTATTGGAAAGACGATTTAGTCAAAGAGGAAGTACCTCCGAATACACCATTTGAAGAAGAGGAAGTCACAATGGAACCGATTATTTTTATCAGCCACAGTTCCAAAAATGCAGAAATTGCAGATATACTACGAGATTTTCTCGTCGGTGCGGGCATTCCCAATAATTATATATTTTGCTCGTCTCTTCCGGGAAATGATGTACGTTATACAATTCCAGCAGAAGTGAAAGCAAAACTTGGTCGTAGTACAGTTAGCATCGCTATTCTATCTAACGAGTACTACAATAGCATGTACTGTGTTAATGAGGCCGGTATTATATGGTTTATGGACCAAATACCTGCCATTGTGATTGGTCTACCGGAAATCACTCACACCAATATGTGTGGTTTTTTGAATGGAGACAATATTCTCAGACGATTGGATGACCAGAATGATATCTTTCAGATTTATGATATTGTTTGCGAAAATCTCCACATTCAACCTCTGAAAATGACTGTCGTGTCAGCTGCTTGTCAAAAGCTCATGGAGCGTTATAGTAGCCATATTTCTAAAAGGGAAAAAACGTCTGCAAATCCAGCGTTGGAAAGAAACCACCAAGATATAGGCATCTCAATAGAAAGGTATGAACCGAAAATAGACGCAAACGGTAATACTTCTAGCATCAATTTCAAGGCGGTATTGGTTAATTCATCGGATAGGACACTGTCTGTATACAGCAAGTATCTCCACTTCTTCCAAGATGGCGTGGAATTCGACAAAATCGAGGTTACCAGATATGAAGTACGCACCAGAAAAGATGCGCTTGACGTTTTGAATGTTCTCGAGCCAGTTAATGCAATAATCACATTGCAGCCGGGGCATGCGCAAGCGGTCGGAATAATCATCAGCGGTTCAGAAAGATTCAGTGCTGAAAAAGTGGTGTTTTCCTGTGTTGCAGATCAGAAATACTATGAATGTGTTGTAAAGGATATTCAAAAATAGCCTTTATGGAATAATTAATCCGATTAAGAAAGAAGGGAGGCCATGTTATCACAGATGACACTATCCAGGTTCCTTCCAAAAACGTTTGAGCCCATCCTACATTCAGCCTCCAATGTACTAAAGGCACTGCAGGCAATGCAATAATAAAAGCGACAGAATGATATCTGTCAAGTGTGTAAATTTTCGAACTTTTTTGCAAATTTCGTGGGGGATAGTTTGGGGGATAGTTTATTTTAAGTTCTATCCCCGCAGTTTCAGTTTCTCAACATTTGGCTATCAATATTTTGAGTTATTCACAATATTTTTTGGTAAATGCGAACATTCTGAACATCAAAAGCGCCCTCATAACCCGGAGGTCGTAGGTTCGAGTCCTGCCTCCGCAACCATAAAAAACAGCCGTTTTCACCAGAAAACGGCTGTTTTTCTAACTTTTTGGTGGTTACAAAAGTTACAGACCCTACGACTTGGGGTTTATTTGGGGTTTACGCCAGTGGTGGACAGCGTTTTTCTAACATTTTGGCCGAAAATGATTTTTGGGGTAAAACAACACTTTGGGGAGAAAGTTCCGGAAAGTTTCATTCAAAATGGTAAAACACCATTTTCATGATACAATTCTGTGGAATACTCTGAATATTCTCGACTTTTTGATATCCTTGAGTGATGGAATCTCGAGCCTTGACCGCAATGAGATTACGCAGGTCCCCTCAAATTTGTCCTCTTACCAGAGACTTCGCTGAGTTTTGCAACCTAACCTGAAGGCTAAGAGGCCGGGCAAAGTGCCTGCCTAGAGAGAAGTTTCTCTGCCTTAAAATAGAAAAATAGGACCCAAGCAGCCTCAAAAACTGCTTGGGTCCTATGTATTTTAAGCTCCACGGAATTTACTCCTGAGTTTACTTCCTTTGGGCTTGCTGTCTCTTCCTGCAAACACACCAGCACGAACATCAGCGGCCCTGGCCTTTGCAATGGCAATCTGATGTGCGTAAATCATTGCTGTGGTCGTTGCGTTTGCGTGTCCAAGTTCATTTGCTGTGGTGACCAGATCAACACCATTGGCAATCATTGTGGAAGCAGCGGTGTGCCGAAATGCGTGGGGGTGGATATGGGGCAGTCCATTGTCCCGACTGAAGTTATTCAGCCATCTGGTAATGCTGTCAGGATGAAGCCATTCCCCGTTATCTTTGGTGAATACCATTCCGGTTTCTTTCCAGTCCGACCCCTGCTTGAGACGCATCCGCATCTGCTCCAGCTTCCACTCTTTTAGAAGTTCCACGCACTGAGGAGCGAGTTTCAACGCGCGAACCTTGCCGGTTTTGGTAGGGCCAAGGTAAATGCCGGTTTTCTTTGTATACTGAAGGTTGTTTTCTATAACCATAAGCCCGGTATCCAGTTCCAAACTGGACCATTTCAGTCCAAGCGCTTCTCCACGTCGACAGCCGCTATCAATCATAAACTGGAATATACGCGGGAGGCCGAGCTTTCCTACCGTGTCCACGATAACCCGCAGGCGGTCAACGGTCAGGAGGCAAGCTATA
>ERZ773116.2979-NODE-2979-length-12854-cov-5.276740_pt1 | contig 12854 bp, 13 predicted proteins | sample MGYA00580563_ERZ773116 | MGnify/ENA primary metagenome ERZ773116 (study PRJEB29015, sample SAMEA2737864) | human gut metagenome | biome: human gut; feature: human-associated habitat; material: faeces | place: China | collected 2012 ... | reverse complement strand
GAGATAAGCGGGATCGAACCGCTGACCTCTTGAATGCCATTCAAGCGCTCTCCCAAACAGTACGGGAACGCACCCCAATATTTTGAAAGTTAGGGTGCAACCGGCTGCTTGGTTTACCAATGCATACGTTAGTTCTGATGCGCGCGGCATCTTTCCTGCAACTTCCTGCGCGATTTCATGGGATTTCTCCATTCTATCTATAGTATGCTTGTTCCAAAGAAAATTTTTGCAGCGTATTGATTTTTAAGGAGCAATGGTGTACAATGGCAATAGCGGATTACTTCGCAAAATACGAACAAATAGAAAAAGAGGTAGATGTTATGGTTGTTTTAGATGTTTGCTTGAGCAATTTCTACGCATTTAAAAACTTCCATATGAAGCTGACATATCCCAAAAAGATTGTTGGCTCCAGTATTGAAGAAGAACACCTGGAAAACCGTCCCAACTTCCGTTATAAAAAGGTCAATATCATTATGGGAAGCAACGCTTCCGGGAAAACCACCTTTGGCCATATGCTGATGGCCATCTTTAACTTTATCGATGGGAAAAACTACGGGTTTCTAACAGACAAAATTGATGATACTACAAAGGAAGCTACATTTTCCATCGATATGGCCCTGAATAGCGATTTTCTCTATCGTGTGCAATGCAAAATTGCTCCGTGCAAAGCTGACAGCTATTCCCCCGACGATATCCAGCTGGAAGTTCGTAAGCAAAGGATTTCCTCTAATGACAGTTACGAGTCTTGTGTGAATAAGCTGAAAAGTACTCCATATGTGCCCGCTAATAACTACATAGAAGAATTGGAGCGGATTGATAAACTGAATTGGATGTTCGAATACCCGGAAGGCACCAAACGTACGCTTAATCTGCCCGATAAGGATGAGAAATTCAGAACGATATTAGAGCACATGCTGAAGGCTCTTGACCCCTCCATCATATCGGTGTCTATTTCGCGTGAAGTTAAGAAGGCCTATGTAATCCGTCTTCGTGATCGAGACCTCGTATTGCAAGATGGTGTGCTATTCACCACATCTGTTCTTTCTAGCGGCACCAAAGCGGGGGTCGAGGTAGCCCAAGTTATTTCCTCCCTGATGCAGGGGCAGGTGCGCTTCTGTTACTGCGATGAAAAATTTTCCTACATTCACAGTGATGTAGAAAAAGCAACGCTGTCCCTTATGATCGAATTGTTGCGTCCGAATGGTCAATTGTTCTTTACATCTCATAACGCAGATATTCTTGACATGAATCTGCCGAAGCACTCTTTTACTTTCCTTCGCAAGAATGCCTCTAATACCGAGCGCCCTATTGAGAGCATTGATGCCTCCTCGTTGATTAAACGAAACACAGACTCCTTAAAAAATGCGGTTGAGAATGATCTGTTCTCCTGCGCCCCTGCCGTGGATCTCATCTATGCGATTGCTGATCTGTAAAGCGGGAGGTGGCAACCATGAGAAAAAACATCATCCAGTATTATGTTGAGGGAGAGGACGACAAGAAGGTCATTGACACGTTAAAAACTGAGATGGGGCTCATCAAGCCCGGAAAAGTGCAAGTGTTGAATGTTGTGACAGAAGAAATAACCGATCTTCGGCTTAGGGCGCTCTCCCCTGGAACAACCGTGGTTCTTGTTTTTGATGTGGATGCAGGTAGCGTTGACATCCTCAACAGGAATGTTACGAAATTGAATTCGTGCAGTGTTGTTGCAAATGTTGTTACAATCCCCCAGGTTGCCAATCTGGAGGAAGAAATCCTGCGCAGTTGTGACATCGGAAGAATTGAAGACCTCCTGAACAGCAAATCTAGGCGCGACTTCAAATCCGACCTTCTTCGTGTAACAAATCTTGCGGCCAAGCTTAAGGAACATCACTTCAACTTCGACCAATTCTGGACAGCTGCTCCTACACCGCCTTACCAGTCAATCCCAAACCAGTCATCACAGATAAAGATTAAAATCAAATGATAGCTAACGGTGCTGTGTACCCCGAATTTTGACGCTTTGGGTAAATTGGATGCTTTGAAATGTGAAATAATCGTAACGTAAAATCTTTTCTGTGCTGTGGGACTTCAATTCCTTTTCTGCGGAATTGAAGTCCCACATTTTTTGTGGGTGTGAATTCGTACAAACTTCATGTCAAATTTGAAACTTTGAAGGGCGATAAAGAAACGAAAGTACACCCGATAACCAAATGCATGAAAGTCACTAAAAAGCCTGTGCTTCTTATCACACAAGGATGTACGGCATTTGGTGAATGGGCAGATATTTGGTTCTCCCGCCGCCGAAAAAACATCTCGCTAACAACACAGGATGGCTACCGATATACGCTGAGACGATTAAAGGTGCAGTTTGGAGAACGTCTACTGTCCTCAGTCAAGCCGTTGGAAATCGAAAGTCTCCTCCTTTTGCTGCATGAGAAAAATTCTATCTATAAAGTGTGTTAGTTTGATGCATGTCAAATACCATTGCCTGCTTTTATCCATTCTTTTTGTCAGCAATTTCTGAATATAAAATATCTTGATTTAGGTGACGTGGCTCTACATGTATCATATTATTTTGGACCCATGTAGCATACAGGCTCCCGCTAGTAAATTACCATCGTTGCCGCTGTTATTACCAACGCAGTTATTACTTCGTCCAAACAACTGGCTCCTTATGAACAATTATATCATAAATGCGGGCGGTATTTAAAAGAAATTTTTCTGCAAGTTCCTTAAAATAGCCAAAATTAATTTTTAGCTTGCCTCCGCATTGCATCAACTGCATCATCAAGTGTTGAGGGAACAGCATCTTTAGACCATTGTGTCCAAAATTTTACAGTATCACTTCTAGGCTTATTGCTAGGCTCAGAAACCATAATGCGGCTGGGGAGCAGACTTGCGTCACCAACAACAAGGGCCTCTCCGACATCAAGAACAGGGAGTAGATCGGCAAAATTGCCTAAACTATCAGGTAATAGTTTTTTTATAATAGCTTGATCTTCAACATTGGTTAATCTCATGGCAATAAAATTACCGCTCTGACTCAGAATTGTTCGACTTACTTCAGAAGGCCGCTGGGTAACAACAATGAGACCCACTCCGTATTTTCTTCCTTCTTTAGCAATTCGCTCAAAATTGTCAACGCTGGCTTGATCGAAAGACTTTTGCACATTTTGCGGCAAGTATAGATGCGCCTCGTCACAAGAAATTGCAATAGGGTGAATTTTGTCTCTGTCGGTCCATTGCTGTACCGTAAATATAAGCCGAGCAACCAATGAGATGATGAGTGGCAGAATATCTGATGGTACTTCAGAAAAATCAATTACTTTTACGCCACCGCCATCACTTGCGGGTAAAAGAATAGTTTTACATAGTTCGTTTAAATATTCATACTTGAGAAGAGTTTCATCAGTTGAAAACATGAAATTGAGACGCTTGTCTCTAATCTTGGCATCAAGGCGCTGAACAAATCTGGTTAGTTTACCAAAGTAATCTCCATGCTTTGTAGTATTGGCACGTGCACCTGCAACCTCCTCAACATCAAGTGCTTGCAGTTCTAAAATAAGTTTTTCCATGGAGAAAGGAATGGGGCTGTCTACTGTTATAGTTTCAGCCAGAGTGTCCTGTCCAATTTCGTGAAGTAATTCCTGCTTTCCTTTTACGACATACTTATTAAACAGCATGGCCTGATTCGGTGCATTGCTATCGCTTCGATCAAGCACTAACGAAAGCATCTCATCATAGGAGAGTAACCAATACGGAAGAAATAAAATATTATTTCCAGCTCTGTCAGCGGGACCAGCAACACGATAATGTTTGATGTTTGGGTGAGCCAACGTCGAATATTCTCCATGAACGTCAAAGATAACTGCGTTGGCAGAAGGGAGGACGGCTATTTGCTCTGCCAAGACAGCGACGGTATATGATTTGCCGGAGCCTGTGCTACCAGTTATTACGGCGTGGCGCTGAAAAAGCTTATTCCCATCAATCCAAGCTTTAGCTTCATCGCTGATTGCATAGGAGCCAATGCACAAGGGATATTGAGCGTCAGCGCCTTCCTGGGAAATAACGGACATGAACGTAGTCAACATTTCCTCTTTCATTATGTAGCAGTCGGCATCAATTTCGGGAACGGATTCCAAGGTGCGCTTGAATACGTTACTGCGGATTCCCAATCGGTCAATTAGTGTTCCAATCAGAGTGACCTTAACAATATCCGAGGAAGAAATATCTTCTCCTTCGGCAATATCCTCAATGTCACCATATTTACGCATAATTTTTGTAACCAAGCCAATTAGACACTGTCCAACTTTAGGAGATCGAACAACAATTAAATGGTTTACCTGTAATTTTGAAAGCAACTCAGAAACTGTTACGGAGATAACGATACTTGCGGTATCTACGGATTGTACGGTGCCAAAGGGCTGTTCATTATCCAGATTAAAGATAGCCATAAGTCCTCCTAAGAGATGATATTCATGAAACCATCAATTGACCAGTATTTTTCAGTGGTATAAACATACTCACCATTTACAATAAATTCAGTCTTATGTACCTTATCAGTTGCTTCTTGAATAATAACATAGTTATTACTAGAATTCCGAAGCAAGGATGCTGCTGAGTCTGAAATGGACTTTGTTACAACGATTACAGGCTTTCCTAATTTGATTTCTTCGAGCATGTTTGCCTGAATTTGCTCATCATTGAAGCCATATCCAATACACAGAAAACCAGTGGCAGCTTTAATGAAATTGTCGGCTTGATGTAAAAAATCGCGATGGACGCCTTGAAGAACGGTACGATATTTATTTGATCCAGGAGGAACTATATCTGGGACAAAACCAGCAGGAACAGTTACCTGCATAGGTATTGAGCAAACGGTTCCGTTGGAATCTTTAAAGTAATCCAAAGAACCATGTACCTTGAGTAAATTAACAATATTTTGTGTTTTGGGCGAAAAAGAAGATGTCCATCTGCTATAGTGTCCACAAAAACGATCATCAATTTCTAATTTTGCTTGGTCACATGCATATTCAATTAAGCGATCATAATTTGTAGTAATGATGTTTATATTGCGTTTGCTGGATTGTGCAAGAGTACGGAATAATTTCGATAAAGGAATTGTTTCCCCAGTCAATAACAACTTATAGAAACATTGCAGATCAAATTCCGTAATAAACTTCCATGTGACAGTTGTAATATCCTTAATTAGGTTTTCACTGGGTTCGGGAGTGACCTTAGTAAGTGCCGACTCAAGGTCAATGCCATCGTCCAATCGGGACGAGATTACAACCCAGGAGGCATCAGAAACATACTTTGCGCATAATTCTTTCTGGAGATAACATGCCAATCGAGGCATACCTGGGATACCATGAGGAATAGAGGCACCAGTGCCTGCTAAAATAACAGGTACATCACCTACTATTTTCTGAATCTTTTTGAAGGTAGTATCAATCGTCATATTGCAGCCTCCGTGTGGCATTAATGCCTTAAAAAATAGCGTAGGAATATATACAGACCAATTGATCCAGCAAATGATAATAAGGAATTATCCTTTAATAACTACACATATTTTACACCTTATTTGTTTAAAATGCAACATTTTCTATAAACAAATCAATTATTTTTACGCTTAATCCCTCGGTTTCCATGTGATATCATGTGATATAATGTTTTTCTAAACTAAGGAAAGGACACATCTTATGAAAGAAGAAAAGCTGGGAATACTATTGACCTCCTACATGTGCCATTGCCAGCTCGAAAAAGCACTCAACACGCATACACTCAAGGCATATAGGAGGGATATTAACCAATTTATACGTTTTTCCTCGTCGCAGGCAGATCCATTCTCCAAAGAAAATATTCAGGATTATATAGCATGGCTCCATACTGACTATGCAGCGAGAAGCGTGAAACGTAAAATGGCAAGCCTGAAAGCATTTTTTACCTACCTTACATTTGAAGGAGAACTTGCTGACGACCCTTTTTCACATATGCGGATCAGACTCCGTGAACCATCCCTACTCCCAAGGACTATCCCTTTAGCGACTATCGACCAGCTTTTAAGGCATATTTACAGCCTTCAGTCGATCTACAACAAGAGAACCTATGCTTATCGTGCAGTTGTCCGAGATGTTGCAGTTCTAGAACTCTTGTTCGCGACAGGCATTCGGATACTCTGGCTTCATCTGCCAAAGGGAAATCTCTCGATTTTCCCGACTGTTGGTATCCGAGATGTCAAATACATAGCGGATGCGGTAGGACGGGTTGGGGTCGCACAGCAGAGCAATGCCGGTGGCTCCCCGGTTTACCCGGCGTCCCAGACGGTTCCAGATATCGATTTCCGCACAGGCTGTGGCATCCGGACGCTGGGCATAGATAAGCACCTGTTCCCGGAAGGTGTACTTGTAGTTCCGGGCAGCAGTCCGCAGGAAGGCGGCGTAGTTTCCGGAGCAGGCTACGATTTCCCGCGTTTTGCGGGCAAGCAGCTCCGAAAGGATTTCATCTTTTCTGGGCATAGCTTCTCCCTAACGCAGGGTAACGGAAACTTCCACCGTGCCCCCGTCCTCCTGGATGGAGGCGTACAAAAGCCCCGTCCTGGCATTGGATACTTTCGTCACCATCTGATTCAGCCGGCATACGGTTCCATTGATCTCCTCCTGGGTGTCGGCGTAGTAGTACCCCCGCTCGTCGCTGCAAATGGGGCAGCCGTCCTGCCGCAAGCTGTTGATCTTCCTGCGCAGACCTCGTCCGTCAATGGAAAAGAGCCGCTGCAGCTCACGGCTGTAAACGGCCCTTTCTCCACCGGTATGGTGCTTTTTGAGATACTGGCAGATCGCTGTTTTCTTATCCATTGTTTCACATCCTTACTCTTTCAGCAGATTACATCCGGTCTGTGCTTCCTTGCCACTGATGTTGGAAAACGCCATCCTTGTGGATTCCCAATGAATCGCGCCGGTGAACAGCTTGTTCATTGCCGCGTCTTCCGCTTCTCTGGGGGAATCTGCTTCCACGGCGACATGACCCTGGCTGACAGCCTGGACGGTAACTTCATACTTCATCGTGCATCCCTCGCTCTTTGATTTTTGACAGGTACGCCTTTGGCATCATAGTTCTTAGGATCGGCGGCGGGCGTGTCCCAGCCGAACATGGAGCCTGCCACCATGGCGGCTTCCTGCTCCCTAGTAACTTTGGCAGCATCATTGAGGACGGCGGCAGCCTCTTTCGGGGGAATACCATCCTGCGGGTACTGCCCTGTGGGAGTGTAGCCTTTCTCGCCTTTGGTAATGACGATAATCTCCCCTGTATCCCCAAAAGTGAATTGGTCAGCAGCAGGTATGAAAAAGAATTGATAGAAAACATTGCTCATTTGAAGGGGCTCAAAGCCGATCAGAAAAAGCATGATGCCAATGTTAAATCATTGAAAGAAGAAGTCATTAGATGTATTCAGGGGCAAAGTGCATTTTCGCAGAATACATTGGCTGAGTTGATCCGGGATGCCGAAGAAAAAGGCCAAACGTTACAAATTGCTGTAAGTCAGTTGGAAGCTACGGTTGAGGATAAAGCCAAAACTTTAGATGAACTGTCATCACAGTTTGACGAGTTTCTTTCCTGGGCTGACCTTTATAATTCATCCAGTTTTGAAGCAAAGAAGATGATTGTAAACCGGATGATTGAGCGTGTTGATGTCCAGAAAGATTACAAACTGCATGTATCCTTCCGTTTTGACATGAACCAGTTTTACTATGGTGCATAAAACAAAAAGGCACTGCCTCTTCCTTATTTCAGGGAAAAGACAGTGCCTAAAAGAAATGCACCTGACTCAAAAAGAATCAGGTGCTTTCGTCGGCTCTGCGCCACTCTGGTGGAGATAAGCGGGATCGAACCGCTGACCTCTTGAATGCCATTCAAGCGCTCTCCCAGCTGAGCTATACCCCCATATTTGGTTCGCTGTTCGGACAGCTTCTGTATTATAGCATACCTGCGGAATTTGTCAATAGCTTTTTTTCATTTTTCCAGCGTCCATTTTTCGCAGTTTTCCGCTTTCGTGGCTGGACAAAGGCTTTCCCGTGTGCTATCCTATATACAGCGATCCTGACAGTAAGCTTTCGGGCTGCCTGAAAGGTGCGAATATGGTGTTTGACCGCGGAAATTTCCGGGGTCTACTGCTGTTGCCGTACCGTCAGGGTGCGGCAATTTTTGTTGGGGGTGTTTTATGTGGAAACAAGACTCGCAGTGATGAGCATTATCGTGGAAAACGGGGAAATGGTGGAAAGGCTCAACGCGCTGCTTCACGAGTATGGGGAATTTATCATCGGCCGAATGGGCATCCCCTACCGCAAACGGGGCGTCAATGTTATCGCCATTGCCATGGACGCGCCCCAGAATACCATCGCCGCTCTGTCCGGCAAAATCGGGAGTCTGGTCGGCGTCAGCGTCAAGACCGCTTACTCCGGCGTGATCTCCAAAGAATAATTGGGAAAGAGGTATCTACCATGAACAAAAAAGTACGTTGGATCACCGAAACCGCCGTTATGCTGGCGCTTCTTGTCGCGTTGCAGGCGCTGACCAAGGGCTTTGGTCAGTTCGTCACCGGCTCCTGCGTCAACGCCGTGCTGGCCGTTACCGTTCTGACCGCCGGATTGGGCAGCGGCATCGTCGTGGCCGTGCTCTCCCCGGTGCTTGCCTACCTGCTGGGCATCGCTCCGCAGATTCTCGTCCTTCCCGCCATCATGGTGGGCAACACCGTGTTTGCGGTTCTGCTGCGGCTGATTGCCGGTACGGACAGCAGGAAGGTCGGCCAGCAGATTGCCGCATGGCTCATTGCCGCTCTGGCGAAGTTTGCCGCGCTGTACCTGATCGTGGTGAAGGTCGTCTGCGGCGTGATGGCGCCGTCTCTGCTGGCGGCCGGCACGCTGAAAGAGCCGATGCTGAAAGCTCTCCCCGCCACCTTCAGCTGGCCGCAGCTCGTCACCGCCCTCATCGGCGGTGGCATCGCGCTGCTCATCGTCCCGGCGCTTCGCAAGGCGCTGCATCGGTAAAAGCGCAAAGTTTGAGCGCGGACACAAGATCGTGTCCGCGCTTTCCTTTATACGAGTTTTCAGATAGACCCTAAGAAATAGTATTATTCCTCCAACAGGCACACCGCGTGGCAGGCCATGCCTTCGCCGGTGCCGGTGAAGCCCAGCTTTTCCTCCGTGGTGGCCTTCACGTTTACCCGGGACGGGGCAATTCCCACCGCAAGGGCAATGTTTTCCTCCATCTGCGGGATGAAATCCTTTAGCTTCGGCCGCTGAGCGATCATGGTCACGTCGATGTTGCTCACCCGATAGCCTGCCGCAGCGACCTTTTCCGCCACATTTTTCAGAAGCCGCAGGGAATCCGCGCCCTTATATTTGGGGTCGGTGTCCGGGAAGTGGCGTCCAATGTCTCCCAGACCCGCCGCGCCCAGCAGGGCGTCGGAGACGGCATGGAGCAGTACGTCGGCGTCGGAGTGGCCGTCCAGACCCTTTTCGTAGTCGATCTTCACGCCGCCCAGTATCAAGTCCCGGCCTTCCACCAGCCGGTGTACGTCATAGCCATGCCCGATCCTCATTTGGTTTCCTCCAGCAGAAGCTCCGCGATTTTCAAATCCAGGGGGGTGGTGACCTTCAGATTCCGCTCGTCGCCCTCCACGATCTTCACGGAGAAACCGATTCGCTCTACCGCGGAGCAGTCGTCCGTGACGTTGGCATTGTCCGCTTTCGCCTTTGCCAACGCGCCCCGGAGCAGGTCAAAGTCGAATACCTGTGGGGTCTGCACGGCGTACAGTGACGCCCGGTCGGGGGTGGATTTCACAACTCTTCCCTCGACGACCTTGATGGTGTCCTTTACGGGAATTGCCGGCGCGGCGGCGCCGTAGGTGTTGGCAGCCCGAACCACCCGGTCGATCAGCTGCCAGGAAGCAAGCGGCCTTGCTCCGTCGTGGACGGCGGCCAGCTTGGCCTTATCCGAAAGGGCGTTCAGGCCCAGATTTACCGACTCCTGCCGGGTTTTTCCTCCGGCGACCACGGCGGTGACTTTGTCCATGTTCTTGCAAAGCCCCGTAATGGGCAGAATCAGGTCTTCCCGGGTGACGACGACGATCTCCGAGATGGCGTCGCAGTCCTGAAATGCCCGCACCGTCCGGGCGATCATGGGTTCGCCGCCCAGCTGCGCCATGACCTTGTCGATTCCTCCCATCCGGGATGCCGTGCCTGCGGCCACGATCACCGCGCCGCAGTATTGTAACTCCAGCAGCTTCCGCGCCGGGCGGGTTACCTTGGTAATATCCACGCTTACAGCTCCTTTATGAGTTTTTTGAAGAACGCGCCCCGCACCATGAAGTTCTTGAACTGGTCAAAGGCGGCGCTGGCGGGGCTCATCAGCACCACGTCTCCCGGTTTTGCTGCGGCGGCCGCCGCCCGGACAGCCGGTTCAAAGCTGCCGCAGTCCACGATTTTCAGCGTGTTCGGGTCGTATTCCGGGCAGCTAACCACCGCGTCCCGAATCTTTTGGCCGGTGGCGCCGCCGAGGAACAGCTTCTTTACATGGGCGCAGATTTCCGACCCAAGCACGTCGTAGGGGATGTGCTTGTCGTAGCCGCCGGCGATCAAAATCACCTTTTCCGGGAAGCTGCGCAGACCCGCAATGGTGCGGCTGGGGCTGGAGGCGATGGAATCGTTATAGAATCGCACGCCGTCCTTCACCCGCACCAGCTCAATGCGATGCTCCACGCCGCCGAAGGTTTTTGCCACATGGCGGATGGTCTCGTCGGACACCAGCCCCTCCACCACGGTGATGGCGGCCATATAATTCTCTACATTGTGGACGCCGGGAATGAGAATGTCCTTGGTGGGAAGAATCGGTTCCCCATTCCGGCAGATAACGCCGTCTTCGATGCAGACATAGGCCATGCCCTTCCGGGAGAAGAACCGGGTGGTGCCGTTGCCCCGGAAGGCGGCGGTGATGTCATTGTCGGCGTTCAGCACCAGAAGGCCGTCCTTGCCCTGATAACGGAAAATATTCTTTTTCGCGTCCACATACTCCTGCATGTCCTTGTGGATGTCCAGATGGTTGGGCGCCAGGTTGGTGACCACCGCCCGCTGGGGACTGCGCTTCATGTCCATGAGCTGGAAGGAGCTAAGCTCCACTACGGCGAGATCCGTTTCCTTCATCTGCCGGGTAAGGGGGAGCAGGGGCGTGCCGATGTTGCCCCCCAGCCAGACGGTTTTCCCCTCCGTCCTCAGCATTTCCGAAATCAAGGTGGTGGTCGTCGTCTTGCCGTCGGAGCCGGTGACGCCGATGATGGGGCAGGGGCAGACTTCGAAGAATGCTTCCATCTCGGAGGTCACCTCCGCCCCCCGGCTGCGCAGGGCTTCGATGGCGGGATTGTTGGGGTGCATTCCCGGGGTGCGGAACAGGATATCCGCCGCCACGCCGTCTAAGTAATCATCGCCCACGTGGAGCTTGCAGCCCAAATTTTCCAGCTCCAGAACCTCGGCGTCCAGCTTTTCCCGGGGCGTCCGGTCGCAGCCCACCACGTCGCAGCCGTATTCCAGCAGAAGCCGAACCAGCGGCCGGTTGCTGACGCCCAGTCCCAGCACCGCGATTTTCTTATTTTTAAGACTCGTAAAGTATGTATCAAAGGCAGAATTCATGGGATATTCCTCTTTTCTGAGAAAATGCAGCTTTTCGGCGGAGCGTCCGCTTGAAAATGCGGACGCGTTTTTCTCTAGTATATCCTTTCCGAAAAGAATTTGCAAGCGGGATTTCACCTTATCGCTTATCCGTTTCGGGGCGTATGCTCTGACTCGCCGGTTGACGCTGGCGGCGGAAAGAGATAAGATAAAGGCAGACATGGGGAAACCGCCGTGGTGTCTGCCTTTTTCCTGTAAATGGGGACAAAAAATCACCCCATTCAGGCAGAAGCGGTTTGCCCACCGCATAGCTGCATAATGGGGAGAACAGAGAAATTAACCGCGCACGCCGCGCCGGGGCAGGGGGACACATCATGCATTTCGTGAAAGCAAAGGGAATATTGTCCGCGAAAAACGGGATGAATCTGTATCGCGGCTGCTCTCACGGGTGCATTTACTGTGATTCCAGAAGCAATTGCTATCACATGGAGCACGCCTTTGAGGATATCGAGGTCAAGGAGAACGCCGTCGAATTGCTGGAGGACGCCCTTGCCCGTAAGTGGAAAAAGTGCATGATCGGCACAGGCTCCATGACCGATCCCTATATCCCTCTGGAAATGAAGCTGGGGAACGTCCGAAAGGCGTTGGAGCTGGTATATGAATACGGCTTCGGATTCACGGTCATTACCAAATCCAATCGAATCCTGAGGGATTTAGACCTTTTGCAGAAAATAAACGAAAAGATAAAGTGCGTCGTGCAAATGACCCTGACCACCTGCGATGAAGACCTGTGCAGGAAAATCGAGCCGAATGTCAGCACCACGGAAGAGCGCTTTGAAGTGCTGAAAACGCTGCGGGATTGCGGGATACCGACCGTTGTGTGGCTGTCGCCGGTTCTGCCGTTTATCAACGATACGGAGGAAAATATTTCCGGCATTCTGGATATGTGCGCGGAAGCAAAGGTCTACGGGGTTATCTGCTTCGGCATGGGCCTGACGCTCCGGGAGGGGAACCGGGAGTATTTTTATGAACAGTTAGACCGGCTGTTTCCGGGGCTGAAAGAACAGTACATCCGCACCTACGGCGACCAATATATGATAGAGAGCGGAAACAGCCAGAAGCTGATGCGGCTCTTCCACCGAAAGTGCGAAAAATACGGGATCGTCCACGACAATGACCAGATATTCCGCTATCTGTCGGCCTTTGAAGAGAAGGACG
>ERZ773116.2973-NODE-2973-length-12871-cov-3.082787_pt1 | contig 12871 bp, 9 predicted proteins | sample MGYA00580563_ERZ773116 | MGnify/ENA primary metagenome ERZ773116 (study PRJEB29015, sample SAMEA2737864) | human gut metagenome | biome: human gut; feature: human-associated habitat; material: faeces | place: China | collected 2012 ... | reverse complement strand
GTTCCAGGTTGCATCCCTTCAGGTTCATTCTCTCCTGCTGATACTGTCCCATACCGTAGATTTTTTCGGATGGGTTGGAGACAAAGGATGCGGTCAGGAAAAAAGAGTCACCGGGCAGGGACTGAAAGCGACGTGCCTTTAAAAACAGGGCACCGCCGTTTGGAATTTCCTGCAGCAGAAGCTCGCCCTTTTGATTATAATAGGAAATCTGCAGCTCATCGCCCCAGTCCTGCAGGGAAAGCACAGCGTGGATTTTGCCGTTGGTAATTACAGCCTGACGTTCCCCGAGTTCGATAACAGGCTCACTTTTTGCCGGAGAAAGAAGTGCCGGACTGTTGTCTGAAAGCTCGTTAAACAATGCCGCCCGCGTGCGCAGGCTGTCTTCTCCCCAGGGGGAAACCATGACGGTTTCTCCGTTTAAGCGAAAGATCAGACTGTCATTTTGACGTTCAAAATACTGCATTTTGTAACCTCCTTGGTGTTTCGTTTGGTACCTCCTTTTAGCATACTACGATATTGAAAAAACTGCAAAATATCTTTGACAAAATAGGGGAATAATGCTATGATAGCTCCAGAATCAATTTGAGCTTAGAACTGACTGTACTGAAAAGTCGTCCTTTTCTTTATGGTGGCTTGCGGACAGTCTTTTTTTACGGATAGATTTCGTAAGTCAGCGCGCAGCGGCGTCTCCAATTGATCCAAATTATTCAGGAGGTACTTGAAAATGAACACAGGTGTAGTTAAGTGGTTTAATTCCAGCAAAGGCTATGGCTTCATCACCAACGATGCAAACGGCGAGGACGTATTCGTACACTTCTCCGCTATCCAGGTAGATGGCTTCAAAACTCTGGAAGAAGGCCAGAAGGTAACTTTCGATGTAGAAAGCGATCCTAAGGATTCCAGAAAGCTGAGAGCGGTTAACGTTCACATCGCATAAGGATGACTAAAAGAGCCCCGCATATGCGGGGCTTTTTTTAGCAGTGGAGATATCAATGCATCGCAAAATCTTACAGAAAGGAATCGGAAGTTGGGCACAAAAAAGGTAACAGTCGGTATTCTGGCACATGTGGATGCCGGAAAGACCACACTGGCAGAAGCAATTTTATATCGGACCGGTATGCTGCGGCGGCTGGGCAGAGTGGACCATCAGGATGCCTTTCTGGATACGGATGCGATGGAGCGGGCTCGCGGCATTACGATATTTTCCAAGCAGGCGGAGTTTGTACTGGGCGATTTTGACGTGACGCTTCTGGATACGCCCGGACATGTGGATTTTTCTGCAGAGATGGAGCGGACCCTGCAGGTGCTGGATTATGCGGTGCTGGTCATCAGCGGTGCGGACGGTGTGCAGGGACATGTGGAGACACTCTGGCGGCTGCTTTCCCGTTATCAGATCCCCACCGTTTTGTTTATCAACAAGATGGATCAGGAAGGGACAGAGGAGGACACATTGCTTTTACAGCTGCAAAAGCAGCTGAATGAGCATTGTATCAAAGTGTGCAGTATGCCGCAGCCGCCAGACAACGCAGATATAGCATCCGGCATCAGGCCATTGGGCACAGGTACAGACGCAGTGTCCGCCATGCGCACAAACGCTTCGGACAGCCCGCTGCCATGTGCAGCACCGGTTCCTGTCCCGGATTTCTGGGAAAATGTCGCCATGTGTCAGGAAGACCTTTTGGAACGCTATCTCGATGGCGATACGCTGACCTGGGAGGATGCAGCACTTCTGGTAAAGGAAAGAAAGTTATTTCCGTGTTTTTTTGGATCGGCACTAAAAGTCTGTGGCGTGGATGCGCTATTGTCCGGGCTGTCGAAGCTGATGAAAGAGCCGGAATACACAGAGGAGTTTGGGGCACGTGTTTTTAAGATCACGAGGGATGAAACCGGAAAGCGTCTGACGCATATGAAGCTGACCGGAGGAAGTCTTTTTACGCGGCAGAGCCTGAGGGGACAAACTGCTGATGGACAGGAATGGGAAGAAAAAGCCGACCAGATCCGGATTTATAACGGAAGTGGCTATGAACAGGTACAGCAGGCGGCCGCAGGAGAAATCTGCAGCGTGACAGGACTGTCAAAAACCTATGCAGGAGAAGGGCTTGGGGCGCAAACGGAACCGGTGCTGCCGCTGCTGGAGCCGGTATTAACCTATCAGATCGAGCTGCCGCCGGACTGCGATGCGCATACGATGCTCAGAAATCTTCGGCAGTTAGAGGAAGAGGAACCGGAGCTTTCGATTGTCTGGGAGGAAGCCTCCTCTGAGATCTGCGCGCAGGTCATGGGCGAAGTGCAGATGGAAATCCTGAAAAACCAGATCAGAGAGCGCTTCGGCGTGCCGGTTTCCTTCGGACAGGGCAGCATTGTATACCGGGAAACCATCGCAGCGCCCGTCGAGGGCGTCGGACATTTTGAGCCCCTTCGGCACTATGCGGAGGTTCATCTTTTGCTGGAACCTCTGGAACGCGGCATGGGACTGCAGTTTGCGTCAGCTGTCAGCGAAGATGTGCTGGACCGTAACTGGCAGAGGCTGGTGCTGACCCATCTGGAAGAAAAGCGCCATAAAGGCGTTTTATGCGGCGCAGAGATCACGGATATGAAGATCACACTGGTAAATGGCAGGGCGCATATCAAGCACACCGAGGGCGGCGATTTTCGTCAGGCGACCTACCGGGCACTCCGACAGGGACTGATGCGAGCACAAAACGTACTTTTAGAGCCTGTTTACAGCTTTCGACTGGAGATTCCACAGGAGCAGATCGGACGGGCGATGACGGATATTCAGCGGATGAACGGTACCTTTGAGCCGCCGCAGACGGAAGGGGAATTTGCGATTCTGTGCGGAAGCGCGCCGGTTGCATGTATGCGGGGCTATCAGCAGGAGGTTACCTCCTACAGCCGAGGCCGTGGAAAGCTGTTCTGTACGCTGCAGGGCTATGCTGCATGCCATAACGCAGAGGAAGTGATGGCGGCAGCCGGCTATGATCCGGAAGCAGACCTGGAAAATCCTCCTTCCTCCGTTTTTTGTGCACACGGAGCCGGATTTGTGGTACCATGGGATCAGGTGGAGGATTATATGCACCTCGAAGCAGTTGCGCTGCCGTCTGAAAAAGGCAGTGCAGACGAAAAAGAAGTGTCCGGGATAGCGCAGAGCAGCCGCGCAGAATATTTTGTCCGTGAAAGAAAAGAGACGCCGGAAACCTTTGTCAGCGAAGAAGAGCTGGAAGAAATTTTCAAGCGCACCTATTATCAGAACAGCGAGCCGAAGAGCAAAAAGGGCTATCAGAAGCGCTGCAGGGAAGAAGCGCCCGCACGGCGCCTGATGGAACGCTCCCGTGCGGCAGAGGCGGATCGGAGCAAGCCGCGGGAACGCTATCTTTTGGTTGACGGCTATAATATCATTTTTTCCTGGGAAATGCTGCGCGAGCTTTCGAAGGTTAATATCGAAAGCGCCAGGAACTTCCTGATGGATGTTCTGTGCGATTACCAGGGCTTTAACGGCTGCACGCTGATCCTCGTCTTCGACGCTTACCGTGTAGAAGGCGGGCAGGAACGCGTTTTCAATTATCATAATATTCACGTCGTCTTTACGAAGGAAGCGGAGACGGCTGACCAATATATCGAAAAAACCGTCCATAAAATCGGGAAAAAAGCCGATGTGACGGTAGCGACCTCCGACGCGCTGGAACAGGTCATCATTTACGGACAGGGCGCGCGCAGGATGGCGGCGCGGGAGCTTTTGGAGGAAGTCGAGCTGACCCGCGAAAAGGTGCTGGAACGGATTGAAAAAAGACCGGGCAGCACGCAGAAACAACCTACGGAAAACGACCATAATTACCTGTTTGACCATTTGCCGGAGGAGTTGGTCTCTTATATGGAAGAGGTCAGGCTGGGCAAACGGGAATTATAGGGAGTTTATAAAAAAGGGAAAAAGGAAAGGGAAACAAGAAAGGGGAAACACAATGGACATGTTTTTCACACAGCGAAAGCTGGAAGGAAGAATCCGGGAGCTGGGAGAATACCGTTACCGGGACGTCAGAAATTTTGAATCGTTTCTGGCAAAAGAAGACAAAAGCGGCCTGGTAAATCCGGATGTGCCGACAGATTTTACCGGCTGGGACAGGATCTGTACCGGCTCTGACTGGAAGGGCAGGGATTTATATCTCTGGCTGCATGGGGAGATGAAGGTGCCGGCAGAATGGGAAGGAAAGCGCGCGGTAGGTGTGTTTGACTTCGGTATGACAGGCGGCGGCAACAACAGCGGGTTTGAATCACTGCTGTTTGTAAACGGCGAACAGTATCAGGCGGTTGATGCCAATCATAAGGAAGTATTTTTCAGACCTGAGATCTGTGGAAATGAGGTTAGCCTGACCTTCCGTCTCTGGTCCGGTCTGGAAGGCGGCGGACTGCCCAGAGAGATGGAGCATCGCTTAAAGAGCGCATTTTTAGGCTATCTGGATGAAAAGACAGACGACCTGTATTATCTTGGCCTGATGGTCTGGAAGACAATTGAAGAGCTTTCCGAGAACGATCCGGTTCGCCATAACCTGCAGGCAGCCCTCGACCGCGCATTTTTAAAGATTGACTGGTCTTATCCGGGCAGCGATGACTTCTATGCATCTGTTGCGGAAGCAGACGACTGCTTAAACGCAGCAATTGACGCGATGGACAAGCACTCCGATATCCATGTATACACAGTTGGACATACCCATATTGATACTGCATGGCTCTGGAGACTCAAAAACACCAGAGAAAAGTGCGGCAGATCCTTTACAACCGTCATGCGCCTGATGGAGATGTTCCCGGAATATGATTTTCTGCAGACACAGCCCCAGCTCTATGAGTGGGTAAAGGAAGATTATCCGGAGCTGTATAGCCAGATCAGAGACCGCGTGGCAGAGGAACGCTGGGAAGCGGACGGCGCAATGTGGGTTGAGGCAGACTGTAACCTGACAAGCGGTGAATCCCTGACCCGTCAGATCTTAATCGGCAGCAAATTCATCAAGGATGAATTCGGCAAGGAAGTAGAATTTCTGTGGCTGCCGGATGTATTCGGCTATTCCTGGGCACTCCCCCAGATCCTGAAAAAAGCCGGCATCGACATGTTTATGACGACAAAAATCAGCTGGAACCAGTACAACCGTATGCCGCATGATACGTTTTACTGGAAAGGCATCGACGGCAGCAAAGTGCTGACCCACTTTATTACGACGCCGGAGCCCGGGAGAGAAAGAGACAGCTGGTTCTATACCTATAACGGACTGATTGAGCCCCGTACCGTCAAGGGTATCTGGGACGGATACAGCGAAAAGGAAATGAATCATGACCTGCTGCTTTCCTATGGTTACGGAGATGGCGGCGGCGGTGTCAACCGTGATATGCTGGAGCAGCGCCGCAGACTGGATAAGATTCCGGGACTGCCGCATGTGGAGACGACTACCGCAGGCAAATATTTCCGTAAGCTGAAGGAAACGGTTGCAAAGACAGACCGCTATGTCAATACCTGGGATGGCGAGCTCTATCTGGAATATCACCGTGGTACCTATACCAGCCATGCGCATAACAAACGCATGAACCGTAAGATGGAGCTGTTATATCGTGAGGCAGAGTATTTTACCGTACTGCGTGCATTGCTTGGTAATGATCTGTCCCTGGCGGAGCAGGAAAAGCTGACAGCCGGCTGGAAACATATCCTGACCAACCAGTTCCATGACATTATCCCCGGCTCCTCGATCTTCGAAGTATATGAGGATTCCAAAAAAGATTACGAATGGATCGCAGCACAGGGCGAAGAGGTGGAAGCAGGCTTCCTTGCAGACGCCGTAACAGAAGAAGCCTCTGTTTATACCGTTTTTAACAGCAACAGCTTTGTAAGAAAAGGCGGCTCGGTTCTGTTGCTCGGTGCTGCAGGAAACAGCGCTTATTTGGAGGACGGAACGGCATTAAAGAGTCAGGAAACAGAAGGCGGACTTCTTGTGGAAATCCCGGAGGTTCCTGCAATGGGCACCGCTACGGTTGTCCTGAAAAAAGCACCTGCTGCAGAGAATACGGCATTTACCGTAGACGGACATAAGGTTGAAACTCCGTTTTATCTGGTTGAGTTTAACGAAGCCGGTCAGATTTCCAGGCTGTATGATAAAGAAAATGACCGGGAGGTGCTTGCAGCCGGACAGTGCGGCAACGTCCTGCAGGTATTTGAAGATAAGCCGATGGGCAATGACGCATGGGATATCGAGATCTACTATCAGGAAAAGATGCGCGTCATCGACGGACTGACCTGTTTTGAAGTCAAAGAGTGCGGATCGGTTCGTCTGGTGCTTCACATGGGATGGAAGTATATGAATTCCACCATTGACCAGGATGTTATTCTGTATGCAGATAACCGCAGAATTGATTTCGTGACGGATGTAGACTGCCATGAGCGCCATCAGCTGTTGAAGGCTGCGTTCCCGGTTGACATCCGCACCACTTACGGAACGTTCGATGTACAGTATGGTAATGTACGTCGTTCCAACAATTGGAATACAAGCTGGGATCAGGCGAAGTTCGAGAGCGTTGCCCATCGTTTCGCGGATCTTTCCGAATACGGCTATGGCGTCAGCCTGTTAAATGACTGCAAGTACGGTCATGATGTAAAGGACAATGTACTGCGCATCACCCTGATCAAGACAGCAACCTATCCGGATCACAGCCAGGATCAGGGCGAGCATCACTTCACTTATGCGCTGCTGCCTCATACCGGAGACTTTATTGCAGGCCGCACCGTACAGGAAGCGAGCGATTTGAACTGGCCGATGCACAGCGTTGCAGGCAGCGTAAAACTTCCTTTTGCAGGTTCTTTTGTAGGCTTTGACAAAGAGTGCGTTGAACTGGATGCTGTCAAGAAGACAGAGGATGGAAAATATATTGCAGTCCGGTTCCACGACTTTACCGGCGGCACGAACAAGCTGACCGTAACGCCCGGTTTCGCGTGGAAGCGCTACTGCGAATGCGACTTAAGAGAGCGTCCGCAGGGCGACTTTAAAGAAAACGGTACGATTCAGATGACCGTAAAGCCTTATGAAATCGTGACGCTGCTGTTTGAAGTATAAAAATGTGAGTTCTGAAATTTTACGGATTTATATAAAATTCGGTACTTGTTTTTTCAGGTGGCTCTGATAAAATCACATACAGAAATGCCCGGTGCTTTACAGGAAACTTGGCACCGGGCTTTCTTATCGTATAGGAAACTTCGTTTCCATACGATAAGAAACGCTCTACGAGGATGCGCACTACAGCGTAAGGTTCCACAGAGAAACCGACAGAAAGGTGTACACTCATGTTGACGAAAATTTTGGACAAAAAACTTGGAAGCTCGATTTTTACAGGACGTCAGATCATTTCGATGCTGATGCCGCTGATCATGGATTCGTTTTTCGTTTTCGGTATCGGTGTATTGACGACTGCGATGATCAGCTCCTCCAGTCAGGAGTCGGTAGCAGCGATCAGTCTGGTCGGGCCGCTCTATATGATGGTATATGCCATCAATAATGCCATTTCTGCCGGTGGTACCGTTGTGGTTGCAATGTTTAAGGGAAAAGGGGAAACCGAGCGGGTAAAAGAGGCAGCAGGTCAGCTGATCGTGGGACTGCCGCTTTGTTCCCTTGCTGCATGTATCCTTCTCGTGCTCTGTGCAGATCCGCTGATCCGTTTCCTGTTTCATGGAATGGAGGAAACGATTCTCGTAAAGGCAGAGCATTATCTGATCGGGGTTGCGATCTCGGCGGTATTTTTATCTGTCTACATGAGTGGATTTGCGGTATTCCGTGGACTGGGAGAGACGAAAAAATGTCTGCATCTGTCGATTTTGATCAATGTCCTGCATTTTGTGGCAAGCTTTGTATTTATCAATATTTTGAAGCTGGATATCATGGGAAGCGCACTTTCTTTGAACCTGGCGCGTCTGGTAGGCGGCATGGCTGCAGTCCTGATGCTGATATCCAAAAAAAGTTCGATTGAGATCCGTCCGAGGCACGTTTTTCGAATCGACTGGCGTATTCAGAAAGAAATCTTTCGGATCGGCATCCCCTGTGGAATGGAGCAGCTGTTTATGAACGGAGGCGCGATGCTGGTTCAGGTTTACATTGCAAAATTGGGAACGGCGAGCGTTGCGGCAAATGCCGTGTCCAACTCGATCTTTTCTGTTTTGTATGCGGCACCGTCCGCAGTGGCGACGCTGGCTGTGACGATCGTTGGTCAGTGTATCGGTGCAGGAGAGAAAAAGCTGGCACGCCGTTACGGCAGATCCATGGTTTGGCTGTGTACTGTTCTGGTGTTATTGTCACTGGCGATCGGAATGCCGTGTATTCCGATTCTGTTAAAGCTTTATCAGGCACAGGCAGAAACGGTTCCGATGATTTACCGGGTACTGATCATTGCGGCAGTCTGCATGCCGTTTTTCTGGGGGGCATCCAGTGTGCTTCCTTCTGTCATGCGTTCGGCCGGTGATGCGTCCTACGCGTCCTACTTTTCTCTTGTTACGATGTGGGTGGTTCGTGTCGGACTGGGCTACCTGATGGCGATCCCGATGGGACTGGGTCTGGAGGGCGTCTGGATAGCGATGTGTACCGAATGGGCGGTCAAAACAGTTGCCTTTGGTCTGCGCTTTCGCGGAGAGAAATGGCTTGCTCATTCCGACCGGATGGATAAGATGTGATGCAACAGGGGGATTTAAATGCTGGGAGATAAAACTGCTTTTCTAAACCAATATGCCATTCCGGAAAAGATGTATGAAGAAGCCGGTATGAGCTGGGCGGATCTGGAAGCGATTGCGGAGGACTATGCCTATCGCGTGGACGGCTTTTACATGATCCGGGATATGTTTTTAAAAGAACTGATCGAGAATAAAGAAGACGAGACCGGTTTGCATTCCTATCGTACCAGAATAAAGACACCGGGGCATCTGGTAGAAAAAATTATCCGCAGACGGGTTGAAAATTATCGGAAATATAAAGAACTGACGAAGGAGAATTATCTGAAATTTGTCACAGACATCATCGGGTTCCGTGGACTTTTGCTGTATCGGGAGGACTGGGTGGTGTTCCATAAATATCTGCTGAAGCATTTTGAAAATCATGCCTCATGGTATGTGCATGACTGTCTGAAGGATTTTGACGAAAGCCGCGACCGCTATATGGTGGAAGCGCCCAAGGTACACATGCGTCCGGGGGATTTCGCGGATATTTATGCAGACTGGATCGCCAGCGATGATATTTATGATCAGAAATATTACCGTTCCGTGCACTATATTCTCAAATACCGCGGCATGTACCTGGAGGTGCAGGTCAGGACGCTGTTTGAGGAGGGGTGGGGAGAAATCGATCATCACATTCTTTACCCCTACAAAAAACAGAATCCGATGCTGACGGAATTTTCGGAACTGTTGAATCGTCTTGCCGGAATGGGGGACGAAATGGCATCCTTTTACAGACGTCTGCAGGATGTTCCGGGGGATGCCTTTCTGGACAAAAAGAGTATGGTGGATGTCCGGCGGGAATATGAGACTCATGAAACCCAGGTCGGGCGCATAGAACTGGAAAAAATCGAGACCGTTCAGGATGCGATCGATTCCATTCTGGCGGAATAAGGAGGCTGCATGGAGGATAGTTTATTCTGGGGAATTCCCAAGAGTGCGTATGAAAGCGCGGATCGAATGCTGACACTTGCGCGAAAGGGCGGAATCCGCCAGCACCTGCTGGGAGATACGTCCCGGATCCGGCATGGCACGATTGAGGATCAGAGCGTGGATGAATACTGCAATTTTTTACAGACAAAGCTTTGCTGTGAGATTCTGCAGCTGGAGGGCGCAGACATGTCTGCTCAGGACGAGACAGCATCGGATGGATTGGCTGCAGAGCAGGGAGAGAAAACAACGCCCACCGCCTGCTGCAGGGAGGAACAGAAAGGGAGAAATGCCGGATGGACAGCGGAATGAATTCTATCGAAAGCATGTATTTGAACTATAGCGGACTGTTGGAGGAATTTTCGGAGGATGTCATCCGCAGCAGGTACGCTTTTTTATACAAGGAATGTATGGAATTTTTGAAAAGTCAGAAGCTGGAGTCAGAGGTGCGGCTGGATGAAGTACTGCTGATGCATGCAGTGCTGGATTATTTTTCGGATGTGTCGAGACTGAAAAAATTCCACCATATCCATCATATCAACGAAACAAAGGTGATCGCATACGAGACATTCTGGCTGCTGCGCAGAAAACCACTGCAGGTAGTGACACAGCGGCAGGATGATTTTCTGGCATTTATCAATGAAAAATTCGTTTTCTCCAGACTTGCGGCATTTTTGGTTGGAAACCGCAAAGACCAGGTGCTGCGGGAGCAGGATAAAAAGGCGTTTATGAACTATCTGGATACACTCTACTATTTTCTGAAATACCGCCAGTACGACCCGAAAATGCTGGAGCTGATGCTTCTGGGCTTTCGCGCCGGGGAGATCTGGGGACGGCAGTAAAACAGCCGTGGCAGTGAAACAGCCGTGGCAGGAAAAGGAGGGATTTTTTTGAAACTAAATTACAAAAGAACATTTCTGGTAGGACTTGCCTTTCTGTCCATCTGTGCGTTCTGGCAGATGTATGACAACATCATCCCGCTGATTTTGCAGGGAACGTTTCACCTAAATGAGACGCTCACCGGAGCAATTATGGCGGCAGATAATGTACTTGCGGTATTTTTACTTCCGCTGCTGGGCTCACTGTCCGATAAAGCGGATACCAGATGGGGAAAACGGACGCCGTTTATTGTGGTTGGGACGGTACTCGCGGTTGTTTTGATGATGCTGCTTCCGCATGCGGATAAAACAGGAAATTTTGTGCTGTTTGTCATCAGCCTGTTTTTCCTGCTGATTGCGATGGGATTGTACCGGTCGCCTGCAGTAGCGCTGATGCCTGACCTGACACCGAAGCCGCTGCGCAGCCAGGCAAACGCGATCATTAACCTGATGGGTGCAGTCGGAGGTATTTATACCCTGATTTTGATCAGTCTGCTGTTAAAGGGCGGAGACAAACCGGATTATACGCCGGTCTTTCTGGGCGTAGCACTTCTGATGGTGGTTGCTGTTGTACTTCTTGTTTTGACAGTGCGGGAAAAGAAGCTTGCACAGGAGGTTGCGAAAGCAAATCTGGAAGAAGAAACAGAGGAAGAACAAAAGGCGGACAAGACAGGGGAGCTTACTCCGGGAGTAAAGCGCAGTCTGACGATGATCCTGATCTCGATCTTTTTGTGGTTTACCGCATATAATGCAGTGACGACAGCATTTTCCCGCTATGCCCGTACCGTATGGGGCATGGAGGGCGGCGGCTTTGCCAACTGCCTGATGGTAGCAACCGTAGCGGCGATTATCAGCTATATCCCCATCGGCATGATTTCTGCGAAGGTGGGCAGGAAAAAGACGATCATGGGCGGTCTGGTGCTGATGCTGATCAGCTTTTTTGCGGCGATTTTCTTTACGGAATATCACGCAGTTATCAATCTTGGCTTTGCCCTGATCGGAATGGGCTGGGCAGCAGTGAGTGTAAACTCCCTGCCGATGGTTGTGGAGATGTGTTCGAGTGAAGATGTCGGAAAATATACGGGGCTTTATTATACCTTTTCCATGTCGGCACAGATTGTGACCCCGATTCTGTCCGGCGCGTTTTTACAGTATGTTTCCTATCGGACGTTATTTCCGTATGCCTGTGTCTTTACGGTTGCGGCGATGATTACCATGAGCATGGTGCACCACGGCGATAATAAACCGGAACGCAAAAAAAATCTGCTGGAAAATTTTGACGTAGAGGATTAAAATACTTTCATAGTTCAGAATTGCGAAAACGACAATGAAACGGAAAGATGACTGGATCAAAGGAGAGGCATATCGATGAAAAAATGGATACCGGCGGCAGCGACCGCTGCAGGTGCTTATTTAATTGCAATCGCTCCGAGACTTTGTGAACGGCCGGAGCGTATGCCGAAGGTGTATTACGCCCATCGCGGTCTGCATGATAATATTTCAGACGCGCCTGAAAATTCTCTTGCAGCCTTCCAAAAAGCGGTGGATGCAGGCTATGGCATTGAGCTGGATGTGCAGATGACTGCAGATGGAAAGGTTGTTGTTGTACATGATTTTAACCTCAAGCGGATCAATGGTGTGGACAAAGAGATCGACCAGTGTACCTATGCAGAACTGCAGGACTATCCGATCTATGGAAGCGACCAGAGGGTGCCGCTGTTTGAGGATGTTTTAAAGGCAGTGGACGGAAAGGTACCGCTGATCGTTGAGCTGAAATATAAAGAGGGCAGCAAGATCTGTGAAAAAGCCCAGGAGATTTTAAACAGCTATACCGGAATTTACTGTATTGAATCCTTCCATCCGCAGGTACTGGTCTGGTATCGGAAAAACTATCCCCATATCTGCCGCGGACAGCTTTCCATGAACTTTGAGCGGGACGATAATACAAAGGGTGCGCAGTATTTCGCACTGCGTCATCTGTTGACCAATTTTCTTACAAAGCCGGATTTCATTGCTTATGATTGCCGTGCAATGCATGCAGTATCCAAAAACATCTGCCGGAACTTGTTTGGCTGTCCGTCCGTTGCATGGACAGTAAAATGTCAGGCACAGCTGGATGCCTGCAGCAGATCCTTCGATTACTTTATTTTTGAGGGATTTGCACCGAAGCAGTGAGGCAGGATGGTGTGCGCGCGTCGGAAGTAATTTTAGTATTAGAAATAAAAACAGAGGCGGGATTCCGAAAGAGTTCCGTCTCTTTCCTGTCGTATAGGAAACTTCGTTTCCATACGATAAAAATGCTCCGCGAGGATGCGTACTCGGCGCAAGGGTACAG
>ERZ773116.2956-NODE-2956-length-12932-cov-38.245476_pt1 | contig 12932 bp, 4 predicted proteins | sample MGYA00580563_ERZ773116 | MGnify/ENA primary metagenome ERZ773116 (study PRJEB29015, sample SAMEA2737864) | human gut metagenome | biome: human gut; feature: human-associated habitat; material: faeces | place: China | collected 2012 ... | reverse complement strand
CAGCGGTCTCCAAAACCGCGTGTCGAGAGTTCGAGCCTTTCTGCCCCTGCCAAAAACACCACCCAGACGGGTGGTGTTTTTTTATTGCGGGCAGGGGCAGAAAGGCGAGAAACGAACGCCCGTCTCACAGGGCCGTCAGGGCCTTGAGACGGGGAGCAGCGTGCCGGGGGCACGCTGCGTCCGTGAGAGGAGAGCCGACTCGTCTGCATGATCGGGAGAAGGATTGCCAAAAACACCACCCAGACGGGTGGTGTTTTTATTTTAGGCAGGGGCAGAGACATTTTTTGCCTATGCGTTTGTCCATATTTAATAGAATGTGTCAATAAATTTTGTGCGGGAATCAAGTTGCAAATCTGTCGAAATAATGCTATACTAACCCGTATATGTCCAAATATAGGAGAACGAGCCCCTTTCGGCCGTTTTCCTGCGCAGCACAGGCGCACATCCGCGTGTCTGTGCAGGGGGGTGCAAAGCAGAAAAGGGTACCCTTTTCTCGTCCCAGCGAGGCCGGGGCGATGGCCGAGACCACAGGCGGGCGCCGACCGGCCCCGCTTGTGGCGGGCCTGCTGGATGCGTGTCCTGTGTCCGATGCTGCGCAAGGGAGGACGTACATCGGGCTGCGGCGGGGCCCGGCGTTTTGCCGATGCGCCGTCAGGCGCAGCAAAGCCTTGTCCGGCACGGTGTATGGACACATCTGATCCGGAGATCCCAAAAGAAAAAAAGAAAGGATGGGGGAACATGAGCAAAACGAGAATGGGCAAAAGAGTTGCGTCATTGCTGCTTTCGCTGGTAATGATGCTTTCTCTGCTGCCGACGACGGTGTACGCCACGGGCGACACCGGCGAAACCAAGAACGCGATCGTCGAGGAGACGAACACGTCCGATGACAACACGGTGGGGGGAACTACCGGCAACCCCGAACTCACCGGTGAGGACGAGGGCGGCGGCGGTGCCAACGTCAGCGAGGGCGAGACAGTGACTGTCGCTACCATCGGCAGCACTACTTACGAGTCGCTGGACGCGGCGATCACGGCTGTTGCGGACGGCGAGACCATCGTGGTCAACGCGGGCGAGTACACACTGAACGGCAGCCTGAACTACACGGGCAAGGCGTTCACTATCGCGGCTGCCGATGGTGCGGATGTCTCCTTCGACATGTCCGCTGCCGTGGCCCTGCATGGTGCGAAGATCACTTTCAACAACGTGACCTTCAACTATAAGACCAATGGCAACTACATCGGTCTGCAGCACACCGACACGCTGGTGTACAACAACTGCACCATCAACGGCATGGTGTTCCTGTATGCCGTCAACGAGACGTTCAACGGCTGCACCTTCAATCAGACCAGCGCGGACGCCTACAACGTCTGGACGTATGGCGCGCAGAACGTCGCGTTCAACGGCTGCACCTTCAACTGCGTGGGCAAGGCTGTGCTGGTGTACAACGAGGGCGCTAACCACAAGACTGACCTGACGGTGACGAAGACCTCGTTTAATGCTTCCGCTCCCGTTACGGGCAAGGCGGCTATCGAGATCGACACCAGTCTGATGGCGGGCGGCGCCACCATCACCGTGGACGATAAGACCACGGCTGCGGGCTTCGCCGCCGGCTCCAAGAGTGGCAGCACTCTGTGGAATGACAAGAAGCAGACGGCCGACACCAACAAGAACACCACGGTGACCGTGGCGGGCGAGAAGGTGTTTGAGCCGAAGACCACGGCATCTGCTGTTGCTACGACGAAGGACGGCAGGGAGTACGCTACGCTTACAGAGGCGCTGGCCGCTGTCACCGAGAGCAACCCGCTGACCTCTGTGACCGAGGAGGCATGGCCCGCAGCTACGCCCGTGTACTACAATGGGAGCTTCTACGCGACCATCGGCGAGCTTCTGTATGATGCACAGCAGAAGACAGGCGCGATCACACCCGAGAATGCGCCTGACACGGCTGTTATCTACTGCCGCCCCGGTACGACGATTCCTACCGGCAAGGCATCTCACCCCAGCTTTGTGACCAGCACCACCATTTACGGCAACGGCGCCACGCTGAGCGGCTCCACCGAGTGGGATGTTGAGAACTACTATACCCTGACGAAGGACATTACCATCAACCTGTACAGCCTGAACGGCGGCGCTTCCGTGTGGAGTACCCGGCGGTCTGACTACGCCGTGACTGTCAACATGGTGGACTGCAAGGACGCGCACGAGGTTCTGTTCAACTATGGCTCCAGTAACGGTAAGGTTATCGTCACTGTGAAGGATAGCACGTTCCTCAAGAGCGGCGGCGCTGCCCACGGCTGGCCCGTGTCCATCAACTGCCTTGGCTCTCTGCTGGTGGACGGCTGCACGTTTGACGGCGTGACCACCGGCGTTGTGGTGAACGTCAAGCAGCCCTCTGAGAACGGTAAGATGGACGTGACCGTGAAGAACAGCACGTTCAACAATGTCACCGGTCAGGACAGCAACAAGGGCGCGCTGCGCGTGACCGGCCAGCAGGCCTGCGACATCGACCTGACCATTGAGAATGTGGCGTTCACCGGTACGCATGCAGACCCCGAGGACATCACCATCGGTAATGTGAAGTCCGAGGAGAACCTGGGCAAGGTGAGCTACAACATCAGCGGCACCGATGCCAGCATGACGACGCACAAGGCCGGTGCGACCGAAGCCGCCAAGGAGACGCTGGTGAGCGGTACGACCTACACCGGCACCAATGCGGCCACGGCTGTCGGCGACGGCACCGAGGCTAACCCCTACACGCTGGAGCAGCTGGGCGCTATGACCCGTCAGGAGTATATCGACGCGCAGAATCGCCTGAACGGCATCATGTATGTCACCGTGGGCGACTACACCTATGGCACCAACGGTGTGCTGGGTAACGGTGTGCGCGATGACACCACGGGCCAGACCCCCGATCACTCCAAGCTCAACGCCTATGGCGAGAACGGCTATCTGGGTGAGAAGAACGACGGCGCCAACGGCAAGAGCGTTGTGTTCGTCGGCGGCTCCATCACCAGCGGCGTCACGGGTTACACCAGCATCGACAAGATCGGCACATCCCTGCTGCTGGCGCTGCCCGCTTACACCAACGTGACGTTCAAGGGTATTACCTTCAACAACGTCATGAGCTTCAACTATCAGCTGTACACCTCTCCCTGGAGCCAGTTGGGCGAGCTGAAGTTCGACGGCTGCACCTTCAATGGCATCATTGTGGGCGCTATCGCGGCTCAGACGCTGACGTTTAACGGGTGTGAGTTCAAGAACTACACCAATACTACAGATGCCAACAGCTCCAACCCCACATGGATCCGGCCTGCCTACGGCAACTGGACCCAGGGCGATAACGAGGGCCAGGGCAGCGACTTCAGGTCCCTGACCGCCATCAACTTCACCGGCAACACTGTCACCAGCACACGCCCCGTGAAGTTTGAGTACATTTCCCAGTGGAATATCACGAGCACTGTCACCGCCACCGGCAACTTCTTTGATATCAGCAGGCAGGCCGGGGACACCGCAATCAAGAATGTCGGCTTGTATCTTGGTGCTCACACGGATGCAAATGCGTTTAACCTCGTGGCGGAGAACAACACCAAGAGCGAAAACACCGCCGCGCTGTACACCATTCCCGAAGGGAAAACGTCTTTGCCTCTCGGCTCTACCGTGAAGAATCTCGCAGGTGAACCGGTTGAGCTGACTGACGCACTCAAGTGGAAGGCTGGGGACGCGACGGCGGACAAGCTGACGCTGAAGAGCGTACCTCTTGTCACCTCGGCGGTTGCCTCCATTGGCACTGCCAAGTACGAGACGCTGGCCGAGGCTTTCGCAGCTGCCAAGGACGGCGACACCATCACCCTGCTGACGGATTGCTCCGGCGATGGTATCAGGGTCGAGCCCAACACGTTTACCACCAAGGGCCTGACGGTCGACTTCGCCGGTCACACCTACACCGTGGGCGGTAAGCTGGTTGGCTCCGGCGGCACCAAGAGCAACGGCTTCCAGCTCAACAAGGATAACAAGATCACCTTCCGGAACGGCGCGATCTACGGCGATGCTTCTGTGGCGGGCGATGACACGACGAATTGGACTGGCGCACCCGCCATCCTGATCCAGAACTACTGCGACCTGACGCTCTCCGGGATGAAGGTCTCCGGCGGTTACAACACCGTGTACACCATGTCCAACAACTGCGGCACCGTGGTGATCGAGAATACCACCATCAATGCGGGCGGCGGCGGTTCGGGCCGTGCACCCTTTGCTCTGGATGCCTGCGGCTACAGCGACTACACCGGCGTTTCCGTGACGGTGAAGGGCACGAGCACCATCAACGGTGACATCGAGGTTTCCCGCAGCGCCAGCAACGAGAATGCAGTGACGCTGACGCTGGAGAACGGCACCGTCAATGGTACGCTGAAGATTGACAGCAGCATCAAGAGCGGCGATGCCACCACCGTGACCAAGAGCGCTAACGTGACGCTGGCTGCGCCTGACGGCTATCTGTGGAACGCCGCCGGCGAGCTGGTGGTGGCTGTGGCTCAGGTCGGCGAGAACAAGTACGAGACGCTGGCTGCTGCCATTGCGGCTGCCAATAACGGCGAGACTGTGACGCTGCTGAAGGATGTGACTGAGAATGTCGAGATCGCAAAGGAGAAGAATCTGACGCTCGACCTGAACGGCAAGACCCTGAGCGGCGGCACCGGTACGGCTAAGGCTGCGCTGAGCAACCTTGGTACGATCACCATTCAGGACACCAGCGCGGCTAAGACCGGTACCATCAAGCGTGATGACAATGGTACTGTGAGTGAGACCTCCTACTACGTCATCCGCAACCAGGGCACGATGACCATCGAAAGCGGTACCGTGATCAACAACTCCGGCTACAGGAAGACGAATCCTACCGGTTCCATGGTCGGCAGCTCCCTGATCTGCAACGGCGATTGTGACGAGGGGGGTACGCTGACCATTAAGGGCGGCACGTTTACGCAGAATAACTTCATTGCCATTAAGAACGGTGCATTGGGTGTGCTGCATGTCTCTGGCGGTACGATCTCCAGTGACCACTCTGCGATCCAGAACTGGTTCAAGGCCGACATCACCGGCGGCGAGATCAAGGGTCAGCTGTGGACGGATGCCTATAAAGCGGACGAATCCGTAGGCGAGACCAAGATCGGCGGCGATGCCAAGTTCACCGGCGAGATCGTGATGGATATCTACGGCAGCGTGGCTCCCACGTTGGCGATCAACGGTGGTAATCTGGATGTCACTAACTGGCGCATTACCAACGCTGCGGCCAACGCTGGCGCGAAGCCTGCTGTCTCCGGCGGTACGTTCACCAGCGCGGTTCCCGCAGAGTACTGCGCGGAGGGCTTCATCCCCACCGCCAATGCTGACGGCACCTACGGCGTCAAGGCAGGCGCTTACGTTGCGCAGATCGGTGATGTCAAGTACGAGACGCTGAAAGATGCTATCAATGCTGCCAAGGACGGCGACATTGTGGCCCTGCTGGCTGACGCCACCGAGGATGTGACCATCGACAAGAACATCACCCTCGATCTGGGCGGCAAGACCCTGACCAACACCAGCTCCGGCAAGGCGACCGTGACCATCGCCAAGGGCGCTACCGCTACCGTGCAGAACGGCAGCATCATCGGCGGCACGAGCTACTACAACATCCAGAACAACGGCACTGCCACGTTCACGGGTGTGACTGCCACCGCCGGCAATACCGGTTCCTCCATGATCGACAACTGGGGCACCCTGACTATCGAGAGCGGTACCTATGAGGGCGGTCTGAACGTTGTCAAGAGCGAGGAAGGCTCCACGCTGACCATCAACGGCGGTAAGTTTACGGGCACCTATGCGATAAGCAATTACTACAACGGCGTTATCCTCTCTGCCGGTACGACCACCATCAACGATGGTGAGTTCATCCAGAGCGCGACCGAGCCATACTGGGGCTGTCCGCAGGTCGTTCTGGCGATGCAGGTGACTGGATATACTTCCCTTGTGACCGTTAACGGTGGTACGTTCACCAACGAACACAGCCGCTCGGGCGCTAAGATTTTCCATCCGGGCACGGGCGCTACTTCGGACAATTTGGCGGTTAAGGGCGGTACGTTCAACAAGAGCGTTCCCGATAGCTACTTTAAGGATGGCTATTTCGCAAAGAAGAATGGTAGCGTTTACGAGACGGTCGGTCCTTTTGATGCCAAAATCGGCACTACTGGCTATGCCACACTGGAAGCAGCTTACGCTGCCGCCAAGAACGGTAACACCATCACCCTGCTGAGGGATTGCGAGTCCGGCCGCATTAATCTGGAGGATAAGAGCGTTACCGTTGACCTGAACGGCAAGGTCCTGACCTCCACGGCGGCCTATGGCGTTATGTTCTGCGCCAAGAACGGTCACAAGATCACTGTCAAGGGCACTACGGCGGGCTCCAAGCTGGTCGGTACTCTGATGGTCACGGCTAAGACAGACGGCCACATTGTGATCAACGGCGGTACCTACGAGAGCGATAAGTATTGCCCGATCTATATCAACGGCGATGTGAGCTCTGACAACTCCACCCTGACTGTCAAGAATGCGACCATCACGGCGCTTCCGGGCGATAGCAATCAGGATAACGGCGTCGCCGTGTATCTGGCCGGTTACAGCACCAGCACCTTTACGCGTACTACCATTACCGCGCCTGTCACCGGTTTGGAGATTCGCGCCGGTAAGCTGACGCTGACCGACTGCACCGTCACCGGCGGTTCGGGCGAGGTAGTGACCAATGCCAATGGTAACGGTACTACTGTAACCAACGCTGCAGTTGCGATTTCCCAGCACACCACGAAGAAGGACATTGACGTTACCATCACCGGCGGCACCTACACCGCTACGGCGGCGGTCTATCAGACCAATGTCCAGGGTACCGGTTCCGAGAACGTCAAGGTTTCCATCAAGAGTGGTACGTTCAAGGGTGCCGTTTCCGCTGAGACGAACAACACGGTCGCCGTCTCCGGCGGTACGTTCTCCAGCGCGGTCAAGGAAGAATACTGCGCCACCGGTTACATCCCCACCGCCAATGCTGACGGCACCTACGGCGTCAAGGAAGGCGTTTACGTCGCCAAGGTTGACAACGTCAAGTACGAGACGCTGCAGGCGGCTATTGATGCCGCCAAGGGCGGCTCCACCGTGCGTCTGCTGGCGAATGTCACGCTGACGGAGACTGCCGTGTTCCCCGCTGGCAAGACGGTACATCTCAATCTGGTTGGCCACAACATTACGGCCACGGGTACGGCGCTGCGCATCAACGGCACGACGGACATTCAGGACACGAACAAGACCGGCACCATCGAGTCCACGGGCAACGTGGCCGTGGCAGTCGGCGACAACGCCAGCCTGACCGTGTACTCCGGCACGCTCAAGGGCCGCGAGGGCGCGGTGATCACCGGTACGTCTACCGGCGCGAAGATTGAGATCAGAAAGAATGCAACGCTGATCGCCACCGATAACGCTGTCATCGCCGGCAACGGCAGCCAGCGTGACGGCAACCCCAACACGATCCTCGTCAAGGGCGGCACCTTCATCGGCGGCATCGTGACCGATGGCTACATTGCCTGCGGCATCTATGCACCGTGGAACGACAACGTCACCGTCAGCGGCGGCACCTTCAACATCACCAATGGCGCCGGCATCGTTGCACGCGCCGGTACTGTGAAGGTCACGGGCGGTACGTTCAACTGCACCGGCACTGCTGAGGGCTATGTTGGCGACAGCAAGAACAAGGTTCCCTGCGCCGCGCTGGTCTTTGACGAGGCTGCGAACTATCCCGCACTGACGCCGGATTCCAAGATCCTTGTCTCCGGCGGCAGCTTCTCCACTGACCCTGCTGCCAACGGCGCGAAGCTGGCTGACGGCTATGTCGCTACGCAGACGGACGGCATGTATAAGGTGGCGAAGGCGGATCCCACTGCCGAGATCAACGGCGTCAAGTATGACACGCTGCAGGCTGCTATCAATGCGGCTCAGGCCATGAAGGGCGGCGCGACCATCACCCTGTTGAAGAATATCAACACCGAATCCTATTACATGGTCAATGGTGATAATCCGGTCACCATCGACCTGGCCGGCTACAACATCACCGGCAGCGGTATCAGCGGTCTGTTCTATGTGACGGCGAAGGGCGACCTGACCATCAAGGGTGAAGGTACCGTCACCGCTGTTGAGGACAGCGGCGCGGCTATGGCCGTGTGGGTGCGTTCTCCCATTGCCAAGGTCACGCTGGAGGGCGGTACTTACACGCAGCAGATCAGCAACACCACTGATCCCCACTTCGATCTGATCTACGTTGAGCGCGGTAATGTCTACGTCAAGGGCGGCACCTATAAGGGCGTCACCCCCGACTGGACGCTGAACTGCTACGACGAGCACTATCAGTCTAAGGAGGCCAATATTGAGGTCACCGGCGGTACGTTCGTGGGCTTCGATCCCGCCAACAACAAGGCGGAGGGCGAGAACACCAACTTCGTGCCTGCGGGATATGTTTCCACGAAGGGCGCGGACGGCAATTTCGTCGTGACGGAGGTCAAGGTTGCCGAGGTCAACGGTGTGGCGTATGCTACGCTGTCTGAGGCCATTGCGGCTGCCAATGTGGGCGAGACCGTGAAGCTGCTGCGAGACATCAATACGCCTGAGATCAGCTACATGATCAGCAAGTCTCTGACCATCGATCTGAACGGCATGACCGTCACCGGCAGTGGCTATGATGCCGTGTTCCAGATCGATAATGCGGATGCGAAGGTGGTCATCAAGAACGGTAAGGTCGTTGCTGTGGAGCAGAGCGGCAGTGCCGGCAAATACACGATGGCTATCTGGGCCAGCAAGGCGGGCTGCGAGGTCACTCTTGAGGGACTCGATGTCAGCCAGAAGATTACGCACACGGATGATCCGCAGATGGATATGATCTATGCCAGTGGCGGTACAATCACTATCAACAGCGGTAATTTCGTGAGCGGAACTCCTGCGTGGACGCTGAACTGCAACGATACAAGCTATAAGAACGGTACAGCCAATATCATTGTCAAGGGCGGTACGTTCGTGGGCTTCGATCCCGCCAACAACAAGGCGGAGGGCGAGAACACCAACTTCGTGCCTGCGGGATATGTTTCCCGCATGGATGAGGATGGCAGCTACACGGTGGTTCCGGAGGACACGAAGATCGATGTCAAGAGAAGCCTGACGCTGGGCAACACCCTAATCATGAACTACAAGGTTCTGCTGCCTGAGGGCTATACGAACCCGCACATTGTGTTTGAGTCTTATGATGCGAAGGCGGGCGCTTTCTATTCCGTACCTGTTGCGGATTATACGCTGCAGACGACGGGCAAAGAAACGCGTTACGTATTTGCTTTCACCGAGACTAATCCTCAGCGTATGACTGATACGCTGAAAGCGACAGTGTATGCGACGAAGGGTGAGACTGAAAAGGCGTTCCCGATCGATGACTACAGCGTTGCGAATTACTGCAATGACCTGCTGGTCAGCGATGCGAACGAGAATGGCGCTTACAATGAACTGGTCGGCAATCTGGTTGCTTACGGTACTGCGGCGCAGCTTTACCAGAATTACCACACGGATAAGCTGGTAAAGGATGTCGTAAATGGCGGCACTACGGTCACATATCCGATCAGCGAAGCGGTTGAGGTCAACAACCTTAATAAGGTCACTGGCGGCGTGGTAATCGAGACGAAGTCACTGGTTTTGAACAACGCTTTTGCCATTCGCGTGAAGTTCACGCTGGAGGACAATACCACGATCGATCAGGTGAAGTTCACCGTGCAGGTCGATGGTAAGACTACTACGGTCGAAAGCTTCCACGAGGGTACGCTGTCGAATGGTACTTCTTGCTACTACTTCGACTTTGCGGATTTGAATTCCAGACAGTTGGGCAGCACGGTCACCTTTACAGCGGTGGTGGACGGCACAAACAACGATGTGCTTGAATTCAGTGCGAACACGTACCTGAAGCTTATGGCAGGGCGCGAGGGAGTGTCCACAAAGCTGATGGATCTCCTGACGACACTGTATAGCTACGGCTGCGCTTGCGGCGCGTTTAAGTAAGACAAAGGAGGAAGAGTATGAAGTACGTTGCACCTGAGATGAAGGTACTGGAGCTGGCAGCCACGGACGTGATCGTCTGCTCCATCGGCAGTAAAGATCCCATTGAACTGCCGGATCTGTAAGCATCCATATCTCAAACACCGACGGAAGGCGGGCGGCTGTGCCGCCCGCCTTCTTCCCTTTGTCCGCGCCCTGCGGCAGAAAGGAGCATTCGCATGAAACAGAAATGGATGGCGGCGCTGCTGGCGCTGTGCCTGCTGGCATCGCTGTGCGCCTGCGGCGGAAAGACGCCTGCGGACGAGACGCCCGACCGGCCGGACACGGAGCAGACCGGCAGCGCAAGTCCCGGGGAAACCACCGGCGACACCGACTGCGCCCATGAGCAGCTGACGGCCAACGTGACCCAGCCCACCTGCACGCAGGCCGGCTCTGTGGTCTACACCTGCGACAGCTGCGGCGCGGCGGTGCGGACAACGCCGCTGCCCGCCATGAACCACAGCTACCGCTGGGAGGACGATGACAGCGGCCACTGGCAGGTGTGCGCCATCTGCGGCGACAAGACGGCTTCGGCGGCGCACACGCTGCAGAACGGCGTCTGCACCGTATGCGGCTATCAGACCGGCCAGAGCGGCGGCGTCCGCCACACCCATGCGTACAAGGAGCAGGTGACGGCGGCCACCTGCACGGCGGGGGGCTACACCACATACACCTGCGCCTGCGGCAGGAGCTACACCGACAGCTTTACACCGGCGTTGGGCCACCGCTACACCGCCGCGGTGACGACGGCGGCCACCTGCACGGAGGCGGGGGTGCGGACGTACACCTGTACCGTGTGCGGCGACAGCTTCACGGAGGTCATCCCGGCGGCGGGACACCGGTACGCGGACGGCATCTGCACCGTATGCGGCGCGGCTGACCCCAACGCGCCCGACCCGGCCCCCGATCCCGCCCCGGAGGAGCCCTCCGGCTCCGGTGAGATCGTGCTGCCGGATCTGGACGAGTGACGCAATACGGCAATAAATATCCCCCATACCGGGGGATATTTATTTTTTGCGCAAAAAGGGAGGCGGACGCATACCGTCCGCCCCAAGTGAGGAGAAAAATGATGGAAAAAGTATTTCAAACGGGTAAGACCCGCTGAAACCGGTGAAGATAGGTCAAAGCACGGTGCACAGCAGCCACGTCAGACCGATGGCGGCGGCGCCTGCGGCGGCCCAGAGCCACGCGGGTGCGCGGAAGCGCCGGCGGGGCGCGCCCTGACAGCGGGCGTAGTTCTTGGCGATGCGGACGGCCTGATCCACCAGCTGCTGGGAGCTGACACCGCCGCCGTCCGTACGGAGAATGAAAATTGCCTGTTCGAAGATCTGCGGGTCGGGGGAATCCACCACGATGACCCGGCGTGAAATGCCTTTGACCAAGAGTATGCCCTCCTTGCTGTCCGTTTTCATAGTGATAGTATGGACAGCACGGCGGCGGCTTATACCTGCGATCTGCCGGAAGCTTCGGCGCGGGGGCGGTACAGCGCCAGCACGGCGCAGTCGTCGGACAGCCCGCCGTGGTCGGCGGAGAGCGTCAGGATGCGGCGGGCCAGCTCCTCCGGGGAGCTGCCCTCCCAGCCGGCCAGCAGATCCTGCACCCATTCATCGCCATCCCCGGCGGTGACGCCATCGGACAGCAGCACCAGCCAGCCGCCCGGCGGCAGCGTGAAGCGGATGATCTCCGGCTGCTGGGAGGCCTCCTCCAGACCGGCGGGCAGCGCGCTGCCGGCGTACCGGACGACGCGCCCGTGCTTCTTGAAATAGGACGCCGCCGCGCCGTACTTGTACAGCGTTACCGCGCCGGTGGCGCGGTCGATGCGGGCCAGGTCGATGGTGGTGAAGCCGCCGCCCTCCCGGCAGCGCAGCAGCAGCGCGGTGTTCAGGGTCTTCAGGGCCGGGGACGGCTCCACCCCGGCCTGCAGGAACTGCTTTAGAAGCCGGACGGTCATGGCGGCCTCCCGGTGGGCGGCCTCGCCGCTGCCCATACCGTCGGACAGCAGGAGGTAGGCGGCGCTCCCCGCGTCGAAGGACGCGGTCTGGTCGCCGCACAGCGTCTCGCCCTTCCGGGGGCGCAGGGCGGTACCGGTGACGCAGCTGAAGCGCGGTTCCGCCGCTGCCGGCGCGTCCACGGCCAGCACCTCCGACATCTGGGCGTACTGCTCCCGCGCCACCTGATAGGCCGCCTCCAGCTGGAGACGGTGGGTGCGGCGCAGCAGAAACTGGTGGAGCTGGTCGTTCAGCGCGTCCAGCAGCCGGGGGAAGTGCAGGCAGCGGCTGGTGAAGTGCAGGGGGAAATCCTCCGCGCAGGCGCTGCCCCGCTGCAGCAGGTGGGGGCAGGCGTCGTTGAAGGCGTTGTAGGTGTCGGTGTAGTGGGTCTGCCAGCAATCCTGCCGCAGCAGGCACCCGGCGCACACCTGCTCGGCGGCCCGGTCAAAGAGTACGGCGGGATTTTCCGGACGGGGCGGCGTGGTGTCGGTGAAGAAGCTGTCGTACACGGCGCGGAACGCGGCGGCGGGCGTCGCCGCCTCCTCATGGGAGGGGGCGCTCCGGGAGACGCTGGCGGCGCGCTGGGCCAGCCGGGGCAGCAGATGCTCCGGCAGCAGCAGGTACAATCCCGCACCGGCAATGCATTGGCACAGCAGCGGCAGCAGGTCGGGGCCGTCCAGCAGCAGGTACACGGCGGCGGCCACGGCGCAGAATGCCAGCGGAGACAGAAGCCGTCCCCGCCGCTGCAGGGCGGAGGCAGCGGCAGCAGCGCCGCTGAGCACGGCGGTCAGCAGCACCGTATCACCG
>ERZ773116.2953-NODE-2953-length-12939-cov-15.051149_pt1 | contig 12939 bp, 33 predicted proteins | sample MGYA00580563_ERZ773116 | MGnify/ENA primary metagenome ERZ773116 (study PRJEB29015, sample SAMEA2737864) | human gut metagenome | biome: human gut; feature: human-associated habitat; material: faeces | place: China | collected 2012 ... | reverse complement strand
TTAAAAGACAAATATCAAAAATTCAAACAGCATATAACAAGATATTTACAAAAGAAGAAATGACAGTTTGGTATGAAGAATTTAAAAATACAGATAAAACAGAATTTGAAACAGCTATTGAAAGAACAATACAAGAAGTTAAATTTATACCAAAGATAGCAGATATAAGAGCAAGAATAGCAGTAAATCCAATAGATTATTATGTGAAAGACCCACGAAGAAATTTATATAAAAACTTGGAGTGGGGAGAATTTATAGATTAAAGGAAGTGATAAACAAATGAAGATAACACAAAAAGACAGAATTATAAATTATATCAGACAATTTGGAAGTATAACAAGTTGGGAAGCATATCAAGATTTAGGAGTAATGCAATTAGGAGCAAGAATAGACCAACTAAAAAAAGAAGGCTATGAATTTACAACGGAATGGGTACAAAAGAAAAATAGATTTGGAGAAGATGTAAGTTTTAAAAGATATTATTTAGCGGATATGGTAGCAGAAAATATGAACCATATACCAAAAATTTAGGAGGTAGTTATGATAATAGTAAGTCAAGATGAAACAAAAATAGTTAACTTTGATAATTTAACACAAATATACATAACACAAGTTGAAGAAAAAACAGCATTTTTTATAAGATATGAAACGGTAGATAGCTTATATGATGATTTAGGATATTACAAGACAGAGAAAAGAGCAAAAGAAGTATTAGCAGAAATAGTACAAAAGTATTCTAGTTATTTACAATTGACTGGAGGACCTGCAATAATGCAAGGCCAAATGGATATACAACCTAATATATTTAATATACCTAAAACTTACGAAATGCCAGAGGACTAGCCTATGAAACAAATAAAAAAGAATACACTATGTTATTACTGCTTAGGCTGTAACAAGCAAGAATGTGAAGAATATAAGCCAGTAGCAAGATGCAAATATTTTGTACCAGGAATAAAAAATTGGCAAGAAAAGTTAAGAAAGGAGCTAAAGAAAAGTGAATAAAATAGAAATACCATTTAGACTTCCAAGCTTGAATCAATACATAAACGAATGCAGAAAAAATAGATATGCAGGAGCCAATATGAAGAAGAATGTTGAAAAAGACATAAGCTGGTATATAAACTTATTGCCTACATATGAAAATCCAATAAAAATCCATTTTATATGGGTTGAAGAAAACAAAAGACGTGATTTAGACAATGTATGCTTTGCCAAAAAGTTCATATTAGACAGTATGGTAAAAGCAGGAAAATTAAAAGATGATAACAGAAACTTTGTAAAAGGTTTTAGAGATGATTTTGAATATGGAAAATCAAGTAAAGTTATCTTAGAGATAGAAGAAATTAAATGAAAGGAGTTGAAAAATATGTTATTAGGAATGTTTATAGGAGCAATGTTAGGAGTAATGATGATGTGCTTAGTATTTTGTGCAAAGGATAAGGAGGAAGAAAATGATAGTAAGTAATCAAGCAAACGAAAAAAGGTGTATAGAATTTATGAACAAATTTAAAGAATTATTAGAATTTATGGATACAATGACAACGGCAGATGCTGAAGCAATACAAATAGCAGTGAAAGAAATTGAAATAGAGAAAAAAAGAGAAAAAATTAAGTTTGAAAAGTAGGAGGAGAAGATGGAATATAGATATATGATATGGAATGATGTTCAAAAGGAATTTCAATTTCCAAGAATTTGTGAAACAACTGAAAAAGGAGCTATTACTTGTCTATTTAATTGCATAGGAAATGATGCAAGAAAAGATAGATTTCAAATAAAAAAAGTTGAAAAAGAAAAAGCAAAGCAAATAGTAAAAGAATTAAAACAAAAGTACAAAGCAGAACGCATACATTCAATGATTTCTAATATAGATTTTAATATTATTTTAGATTTAGTAAAGAAAAATGATTTAGGGAGAGAATAGATATGTTTTTATATAAAGATAGTAAATTAGAAGCTGATATAAAACAATTAAATAGTAATCTTAGTAAAACTGAATATGAAAAAGCAAGAGAACCATTACAAAAGCAAATAGCAATATTAAATAAAAAGTTGTATGAAAAAGATATTGCATTGCAATCGTTATATCAAGTATGCAAAGAATTTTTACATAATAATATAAAAAATAGACAAATAATAGTAATGAAAAACGAGCCACACTTGTTTTATGGAGCTGCTTCAGACATTGAATTTGAAGAACTAGAAACTATAAAAATAGATTTATCAGATTATAAAATCTTACAAGAATTTATTGATAGATTAAATGAAGTAGAAAAGCAATTAGAGGAAGGAGAATAGATATGCTAAAAATAAGAGATGATATAAATTTAGAAGAACTCAAAAAGTATCGGATACGAATTATTAGAATATGATAATTATTACAGAAAATATGAAAAAGATTATCGAGTTCAGATAAACATTTTTGATAGAAAAATTTTAGTATTTAAGAAAAGAAAAAATAGCAACTGGGGAGATTATATAGGGTATAGTGGAGAAGAAGAAAAAATAAAAGAATATATACAAGATTTAATCAAAGCAAATTTAGTGGTAAAGGAGTAAATAAAATATGGAACAATGGCTAAGAGATGCTTTAGCAGAAGAGCAAGGATATATAATCTGTCCACTTGCTCCAGAAACATACACTATTTGTAATGAAAAATGTGAAGAATGCGAATATCAAAAAGAGTTTATAGAAGCATTAGAAGAGAGGAGTAAATAAGATATGAGTTGTAGGGCTAGATTAAGACCAGATATAAAAGACAGAGGCAAGCCAAGTGTAGAATTTGTTTTTGAAGGCAAGCCTAGATACTTTTGTTATGGATATATAGACCAAAGTACAGAGGAATTAATAGATGAGTGTAGAGAATGCCCAGAAAACGTTTACAGAGCAGATGAAGTTATGCGAGATTTAAAAAAAGGAAGAAAAACTGTATATGATGGTTTAAGAAATAGAACGTCTAAAATTTTCAAGGAGAGGAGTGATACATAGTGAAAGAAAAAACAAATAAAAGAACAACTAAAGATAGTATTGAATATTTGGAACTACAATGTATTGTTAATAATAGAATACATGATTATATATCAAAGTATCATAATTACCCTAAATACATCAAATTACCTTTATGGATATTTGACTGCTTAAAACAAACAATGTGTGAAGTAGATTTAAAGATAGATTATAAAACAGAAGAGTTTACATTCTTTAATTTAAAAGTTTGTGAAACTGTTAGCATAGAAAAACCAGAAGAAATCGAGGTGTTTTAAGTGAAAGAAAAATTTGATATGATTTTCTACCCTAGCACAATAGAACAATTAAATTTAATACTAAATAAATTGACTGAAAATCCAGATTATATAGCAAAGATAGGAAATATAGAAATTGGATTAGCACATAAAACAGAAAATAGTCAAACGTTTTATATACATAGAGATATTAATTAGGAGGTGTTTTAAGTGAAAGAAGATAGTATAGAAGAAGCATTGAAAAAATTATCAACTGGTAAGAAAATAAAAATGTATGAGTTGTTGAGAACTTTTAAAAAAGAAGGTATTGAAAATTTTGTTATTACTAGAAAAAAGTATGTTGATGTTATTTTATCAGATTATAAAAGAGTATTGGAAATAAATGAAGTTTTATTAAAAGAGAATGAAGAATTAAAAAATAAAATTATGGATAAAGAACTAGAAATAATAGGAACAGAAGAGTATACAAAAGCTAGTATGGGAGAAATTATTGAGCAATATTATACAGCAAACGAAGATTGTATTACAAAGCAAAGAATAGAAGACATAATAGACAGAATTGATTATGATATAAAAAAGACTAAAGAGATAATATCAAATGACCAAAAAAACAACTATCAAATAACAAGATTAAAAGCAATGAACACAAAATCTTTAGATATAAAAAAGAGATTACAAAAATTGCTGGAAAGTGAGGAATAAATGAACGAAGAAGAAAAAGAAGATATTGAGTTAGATATTGAAGCAAAATATGTAGATAAAACAGAAAAAGAATTTTTAAGTAGAGTTACTTATGCAGAATGTCTATATATCTTAACGCCTAGAAATAAATACTGCGATAAAATAAGAGAATTATCAGTATTAAAACTATGTGAAATAATAGACAAATTACAAAAAGAAAATGAAGAATTAAAAAAAGATTATGAAAATTTAAATAATAGTGTAGTAGTTAAAAATCATTGTATAAAAAACAGTATTCCAGTTCAAAAAGTAAAAGACAAGATAGAAGAAATATTAAACAATGGAGAATATAGAATAATATTTGAAGGAGATGCAGAATTTCCAGACGAAGCAACGTGTATTGATGCACAAAAATATATAAAATTAGAGAAATTACAAGAACTACTAGAAGGAAGAAAATAAAATGAAATATAAAGGATATGAACTGCTAAAAGCAATAGCAGATGGAAAGATAAAAGAACGGAAGCAAAGTAATAGCACCAAATGATACACAATATACATACAACGGAATGCTTTTTAAAGATAAAAATAAAAATTTTATGAATGAAGAATTTTCAGACCGTGAGTATGCAATGTTAGATTTTGAACTAATAGAAGATGAAATAGATATAGATAGTATAAAAGAAATAGCAGTTAATGAAAATTATGGTTGTGAAATTATAAATGAAGATAACATACATTTATTATTTGAACAACAAAATAAATTAGTACAAGCAGTAAAACAGCTGAATAAAAAAGTAAAACAGTTAAAGAAGGACTAGCATATGACAAAAGAACAAGCAATAGAAAGACTAAAAAAGATGATACAAATAAATAATGGTGTTATTAAAGAAGCAAGAAAAAATGGGGACATATTTGCAATGCAATTAACAGCAGATTTAGATACAGATAGCATAGCAATAGAAAAAGTTTTATCTATGCTAGAAGAAAAAGACAAAACGATCGATTTAATGGCTGAAATAATAAATAATAACGATATAGACGAAGATATTTGCAAACAAATGGGACAAAAAGAAAATTGCAATGAATTTGAAGATAAAGAAAAATGCAAAGAGTGCATAAAACAATATTTTGAAAATAAAGCAAAAGAATTATTAAATAAATAAAAGAGCATACTACATCTAAAGAGTTTCTAAAGAGAATCTAAAGAGGTGTAGTATGCAAGATAAAGAGATAATTCAAAAATGGAAGCAAGGATTAAGCAAGAATCAATTAGCAACAATGTATAAAAGGCAATATAATCAAGAAATAAAAGTAATAAGAAGTACAGTAAGACACAGACATGATGGAAGATATATAAGCAATTATGAAGCATTAGCTTATGTAGAAAGAGTAATATATAAATATTTGAAAGAAAGGAAGAACAAATGACAATAAATCATATATACAACATAGTAATAGACACAATGAAAGAATTAGAGAATATAAACTTATTAGACATAACAAAAAGAAAACAAAATCAAACACAATTAAATAGAGCATATAAGATTTTAGATGACTTAAAAGCTGAATTAATAAGAGAAAATATAAAAAGGAGGCACACTAATGAATAAAGACTTTTTAGATAAAATAGAAAATACAAATAATGAACTGGAAAGGTTAAGACAAAGAATAAAAAAAATAGAAAATAAAGAATGCACAGTAATAAAAGATAGTGTACAAGGAAGTAGTACAAGCTATCCATACATAAAACATAATTGTGTAATAGAACGGTGTTGAAATACCAAAAAATGCAGGACTAAAAAGAAAATACAAAAAGATGATAAAAGACAAAACATATAAACTAGATAAAATGAGATTACAATTAGAGTATGAGCTAAATTATGTAGAAAATGCAGAGTTAAGAGATATAATAAGATACAGATATAATGATAATAAAACGTGGTTACAGATAATGTTTTTAATGAATTATAACAATGAAGATACAGCAAGAAAAAAATTAATAAGATTTTTAGAAAAAAAATAGAAATGTCCGTTTTGTCCGCTTAAAAGATGATAAAATATTATTAATGAAAAGTGTAATCGTTCAGAAATGAACAAGCCCAAGATTACAAAAGTATTAGCTACAAATAGTTTGTGTGTATAAGAGTAGATGTTTTAAATGTCTATTCTTTTTATTATGTTATTACCAGTATGCTAGGTAACTGATAATATAGATTAGCTGTTTGCACTTTGTTTATAATAAACCCCTTAAAATTATTATTACAGAACTTTCCTAGCGAGTTCTAATTAATATTTAGAAAATAGTATGTAGCAATATATAAAAATGGTTAAACTCCTGAAACTTTTTATTTGTTCGGTAACAAATATACTCTTTACTGGTAAAAGAGGGCGAAGGGAAAATCGCAATGTATGTTGGTTCGAGTCCAACTTTATATCGTTACATAGTGTTTTATAAATAAAAAAGGAGATGTACATATGACTAATCAAGAAAGAATAGAAAAGTATAAAAAAGAAAACTGTAGCACATGCACAAAGAACATAGATTGCAAAATATTAAGAAGAATAGACGACAAATTAACATGCACAGAAGAGGAATAGAGTATGATTCAATGTTTAATAGATAATAAAATATGCCCAAACGGGAATAAAAAGTGTAAAGTATGTAAATTTGACAGTTGTGAGGAAGTGCTAGAGATGATAGAAGAAGAGCAAAAATATAATGAAAAATGGAAATTAAAACAAATAAAGAGTGAATTACCAGAGCAGTGTAAAAACTGTTCTTTTTTAGAAATTACTAATTTAAGAGAAGGTAAAGTATTTTGTCCTTATAGGATTAAAGAGAGGTGCTTAATTAAATGAATATAACTAAAAACATAAACAAATTATTATATGCCTTATCTACAAAAGGACAGATATATAAAATAAATAGTTTTCAATTTTATAGTGAAAAGAATTGTAAATATTGCACTAAATACCAAATATTAAAAAGAGAACAAGTAGAAATATACAATAAAGAAACAGATGAATTTGAATTACAAGATAGATATAAGCAAAAAGAAGAATGCTATAACAAAATAGATGTAATGAAATACTTAATAAAAGAACACAGAAAAGGAAGTGAGGCAGATGGAAGATGAAAAAGATTATAATAAATTAACGGAAAAGCAAAAAAGATTTATAGATTATTATATAGAAACTGCAAATGCAACAGAAAGTGCAAAGAGAGCAGGGTATAGTTCTAAGACAGCAAAGAACATAGGAGCAGAAAACTTAACCAAACTTAACTATTTCATTCAAGAACGATTACAACAACTAGAAAATAATAGAATTGCCTCACAGGAAGAAGTATTACAATACTTAACAAAAGTAATGCGAGGAGAAGAAAAAGACCAATTTGGATTAGATGCTTCATTACAAGATAGAACAAAATGTGCAGAACTACTTGGAAAAAGATATGGTACATTTAAAGAAAAAGTTGAAGTTGCTGGAAATATACCAGTGGTGATAACAGATGATATTACAGAATAAAATAATAAATAAAAATACACAACAACAAGTAAATAACATATCATTACAAAGTATAGTTGGAAAAGGTTATGCAGAGTATTGGCATTGCAAATGTAGATATAGAGTATGTAAAGGTTCAAGAGCAAGTAAAAAATCCAAGACAACAGCTTTATGGATAATAAGTAACATGATGAAATATAAAGAAGCTAATACACTTGTAATTAGAAAAACATTTAGAACGTTAAAAGACAGTTGCTTTACAGAATTAAAATGGGCAATACACAGATTACAAGTAGATAGTTTTTGGGAAATAAAAGAAAGCCCATTAGAAATGACATACAAACCTACAGGACAGAAAATATATTTTAGAGGATTAGATGACCCATTAAAAGTAACCTCAATATCAGTAGATATTGGTGTTTTATGTTGGTTATGGATAGAAGAAGCATACGAAATAACAAAAGAATCTGATTTTGATGTAATAGATGAAAGTATAAGACGGAGAAGTACCAGAGGGATTATTTAAACAAATAACAATAACATTAAATCCTTGGAATGAACATCATTGGATAAAGAAAAGATTTTTTGATGTTAAAGATGATGATATATTAGCAATGACAACAAATTATCTTTGTAACGAGTGGCTAGATGAAGCTGATAAAAAAGTATTTGAAAGAATGAAGAAAAATAATCCTAGAAGATATCAAGTTGCAGGATTAGGTAACTGGGGTATAGTCGATGGATTGGTTTATGAAAATTGGAAAGAAGAAAAATTCGAATTAAATACAATAAGAAATCTAGATAGTGCTTTTGGGTTAGATTTTGGCTATACAAACGACCCAACAGCACTATTTTGCGGTGCAATAGATTTAAAAAATAAAAAGATTTATGTATATGATGAAATCTATCAAAAAGGAATGAGTAACAAAGCAATATATGAAGAAATAAACAAAATGGGTTACTCAAAAGAAAAAATAACAGCAGATAGTGCAGAGCCAAAATCAATAGATGAATTAAGAGGATTAGGATTAAGACATATCACAGGGGCATTAAAAGGAAAAGACAGTATAAACAATGGTATTCAATTCATACAAGACTTTGAAATAATAATACATCCTAGATGTGTGAATTTTATAACAGAAATAAGCAATTACACTTGGGATGAGGACAAGTTTGGAAATAAAATAAACAAACCAATTGATGATTTTAACCATTTAATGGATGCAATGAGATATGCAGTAGAAAAATATATAAATCAAAAGAAATTACAATTCGGTTATATAAAACCAATATAGGAGGAAACAAAAATGATACAATGGAATCCAGAAACATTAGAAGATGCAAATAGTGTTGCACAAATATTAATGTTAGCAGATAAAGAGTGGAATGCAAGGAAACAACTATATGAAAGAATAAGAAGAAAAACAAATAATTCAGAATTAGTAAGTATAAATGATGAAAAAATAAAAGTAGCATTTGAAAATTATATAAATTCAATGGTAACAGGTTATTTTGCAGGAAAAGCACCAGTATATGATGTTGAAAAAATATCTGATCCAACGAAATTAAATATAATAAAAAAGTTATTGAACAAAGTATTTAATGCAGATACAAATAAAGATGAAGAATTGAAAGTATTAATAGATTATATAAGTAAATATAACGATGATGCAACAGAATTTTTTGATTTGGCATTTGACTATTTTGGAATGAGAGGCTGTTATGAAGTATTATACGAAAACGAAGATAATGAAATAGTATATACAAAGCAAAGTGCATTAAATACAATAGGAATATTTGATTATTCAACACCAGTAAAACAAATAGGACAATTAAGAAAATGGACAGAGAAAAATAAAACTGGTGCAGATATAACAATAGTTGAATTAACAACAATAAATGGTAAAAGATATTATTCGCCAACACCAAATGATTATGCAAAATTGCAAGAAGACACACAAAAATTTGAAATAAGCAAATGGAATATGCTTCCTTGTATAGCAATAGAAAATGAAATGGGACTATCAAGCTTTGAATTGGTAGTCTCTTTAATTTGTGCTTATGAAAGAGTAATACAAAATAGTAGAAATACATTTCAGTATAATGATGATGCAAAATTAAAAATAACAGGCTATGAGCCTGATATACCGTTGCTTATAGAAAAGACAAATAAACAACGGAGAAGTCGAAAAAGATGAGAATGGAAATTCAATTATGATTGAAAATCCAGAAAGAAAACAAAATGATGAGACAATGCTAAAAATGAAAGTATTTTATACCCCAGACAATTCAGGCGATATTGCTTGGGTTGAAAAAAGTGTACAAGATACAGCACTAGAAAATCATAAAAAAACATTAATAGATTTAATAGCGATGATAAGTGGAGTACCAAATATAACAGATTTAGGATTTACAAATGCAGATAATGCAAGTGCATTAGATAGAAAATTCTTTGCATTAGAACAAATGATAACAGATGCAGACAAACATTTTAAACAAGCAATATTGAGAAGATGGGAAACAATAATAGATAGAATAAATAAAAGAAAACATAAATCTTATGATTTTAGAAGTATAAAAATAGATTTACAAAGAAATCTACCAACCGACAAAGATACTGAAACGGCAAGAGCATTAAAATTAAGGGGACTATTAAGCGATGCATCAGTTATTGATATGTTGCCAGATGACCTAGACAGTAATTCAGAACTAGAAAAAATAGATAAACAAAATGAAGAAAACATTCAAAAAAATTTAGAGAATATGTCTAAATTCGGACAAGAAAATAATAATGGAAAAGTAGGTGATACAAATGGAGATATGGAAGTATCACGACCAACAAATGCAAATACTAAAGAAAATATATCAAAAGATAAGCAAGCAAACACAAAATAGACTACAAGAACTCTTTGATACATTTAACTTTACATCAGAAAATATATATAATATAGCAGATAATAAAACTAAAAAAAGAATAAATACATACATAGAACAATGGAAAGAACAGAAACTATTAATAGGTTATTTTGGAGTATTAGCAAATAATATTTATAGAAGAACACGAGTAAAAAATAGTGAAATATTAGAATTACTTATTTATAGTGCATACATAGAAGAACAAAACAAACTTGAAGAGCAAGAAAAACAAATAATGTATGAAGATGCAAACTATTACTATGAAGAAGGACAAAAAGAAGTAAATAAAAAGAAAAAGCCATCAATAATTCCGATGGCTTTATTTCTTGCATTATTAGACCAACCTAATTATAGTCGGACTAACTTGGAAACAATATATTGAAACAACAATACAATATAATGCACAACAAATATATAAACAAGTAATTTTAAATATGCAACAACAAAAAGACCTAGAAATCGATTCTAGTGAGTTTCAAACTATAATAAATAGACAAAATAATCAAAAACTTAATATAAATAATAATAAAATATCAGGTGCAATGGACTTACAAATGATAGGATTAAATAATCTGTCAAAAGTAGAAGGTATAAAGTCAACAACAGAAGATAATTCAAAAGTTAGATTTATAGCAGTAGAAGATGACAAAACAACATTGATGTGTGATAGTTTGAATAACCAAGAATTTTATATTAACAAAGAAAATATATTTGATAGATATTATGGAGAAAATCAAAAAGAATTAAGATTACAAAGAATTAGATGTAATGGATTAGTTTTAGGTTTAAATCTTCCACCTATACAGCATCATTTTCATTACTGCCGTTCAACTATTATATACAATAGTAATTATACAAGTGAAGATTTTAGAAATGGAAATGTTTTAGGAGAAGAACAATATAAATCATTAGAACAATATCTAAAAAGTATGTCTTATAAAATTAACTCAAAATTATACAATAATGAAACTTTATCAGAAGAAGATAAGGAATATATACAGAATTTAGATAATGCATTAAAAGGAATGCCAATATATAAAGGCTGGGTTAAAAGATGTATATACGTAAGAGATAGTGAAGATGTATCAAAAGTATTATCAATATTTGATAATGAACAAAAAATAGGACATTGGAATAGTTATATATCTTCATCATTAGGTGTATATGACACAAGCTTCAAAATGATAATGAAAATAAAATCTAAAACAGGAAGAAATTTATCTACTTTAAATGATGAAGGTGGAGGAGAAATATTGTTTATGAGAAATACAGATTTTCAACTAATTGACATAAAAAATAAAAATGGTATAATATATGTTAAATTGGAGGAAGTATAGTATGGAAAATCCAGATAGAAAAATAAAATTAACTAAACAAGAAAAAAGAAGTAGTTTAAAAGCACAATTTTGGAATGATAAACAAGAAATAGATAAAAATACACCACTTATGAGAAAAATAGAAAAAATATGTAAAAATATAGATTTTAAAAATTAAAAATAGCACTTACTAAATAGTAGGTGTTTTTATTATGGAAAGAAGGTGAAAATATGTGGTTATTAGTTTTAATATTAAGTATTAAATTACAAATGCCAACTTGGTATTGGATTATATTTACTATAATTACAATACTAAGACCATTAATTATAGAACCAGTAAAATTTGAAATCTATCAAGGCATTTGGGAACAGAAAAAGAATAAATAAATTATACAAGGAGGAAATAAAAAAATGAAAATAATGATTAGTCAACCTATGAAAGGCAAAACAAACGAACAAATAAGAGAAGAAAGAGCAAATTTAATAAAAAAATTAGAAGAACAAGGGAACAAAGTAGTAGATACAGTATTTGAGAATGCACCAGCTAATGAAGATATTGCAATATATATGCTATCACAATCTATAAGATATATAGGAAAAGTTGATGCTTTATATTTTATGAAAGGTTGGGAAAAAGCAAGAGGGTGTAAGATAGAACACGAAGTAGCAGTAGAATATGGAAAACAAGTATTTTATGGCAACTAAATAAGTTATTAACATTTTATAATTATAAATTTTAGACATAGACGTATGTCTATTTTTTATGCCGTTTTTATTGTAGTTAGGCTTTATAAAATAAACAAAATAATTTGTAGTAACTTTAGGCAGAGAACTAAAGGGACGAGGAGGAAAAAATGGAACAAGAAAATAATTCAAATGTTAACTCTGAGGCAGAGAACTCAAAGGGAACAGAAACAGCAAAAAATGAAAGAGCTAATTATGAAGAACTTATCAAAACAGATAAAGAACTTCAATCTTTTTTAGATTCAAGAGTATCAAGTTCAAATAAGACTGCTATTGAAAATGCAAGAAAACAATGGGAACTAGAAAGAGATACACAAAAGTCAGAAGCTGAAAAATTAGCTCAAATGAACGAAACTCAAAAACTTCAATATCAATTGAAAAAACAAGAAGAGGCAAATCAAGAAATTCAAAGAAAGTTAAATGCTAGAGATTTAAAAGATGAAGCATTAAAAATAGCAACAACACAAGATACTGCATTTGACCCAGAATTTTTAAATCTTTTTGATTATGAAAATATGACAGCAGAGC
>ERZ773116.2950-NODE-2950-length-12956-cov-3.290365_pt1 | contig 12956 bp, 9 predicted proteins | sample MGYA00580563_ERZ773116 | MGnify/ENA primary metagenome ERZ773116 (study PRJEB29015, sample SAMEA2737864) | human gut metagenome | biome: human gut; feature: human-associated habitat; material: faeces | place: China | collected 2012 ... | reverse complement strand
AAAAGTTGTATAAAATAACCACTTATAATATAATTAATAAATATTTACAATGTGATAAAAATGAATAAATAATTATTTGATTTACTAAAAATATAGGAGGACTAAAATGGCAGAAGGAAAAGATTTATTGCAGGTACTATGGAGTGGGGCAGATGTACTGCGTGGAAAGATGGACGCCAATGAGTACAAGACATACTTGCTTGGATTGGTTTTCTATAAATACTTATCAGATTCGTATCTATCAAAAGTGTATGATCTGCTGAATGATGCGAAGCCGGAGAGTCTGGAAGAGGCACAGACCGCCTACGAAGAAATTATGGAGAGTGAAGATGCAGAGGAGCTGCTGGAGGAATTGAAAGAATCTTTGCATTATACATTAGATCCGGACATGACTTATGTCAGCATCTTAAAGGATGCGAAAAACAACGCATTCAATCGAGAGAAATTACAGGCAGCATTTAATCGGATTGAAGAGTCTGATGAACTGTTTCATGGACTTTTTGCAGATGTAGATCTGTATTCAAATCGATTGGGAACCGGAGATCAGAAGCAGAGTGCGACGATCGCAGAAGTAATTAAGGTGTTGGATGATGCAGATCTGATTCATACCGAGGGCGATGTACTGGGAAATGCATATGAATATCTGATCGGTCAGTTTGCTTCGGAAACGGGAAAGAAAGCAGGAGAATTCTATACACCACATGGACCGGCACAGATCTTATGTCGGATCGCGATGACCGGACAGGAAAATAAAAAAGGATTGCAGGTATATGATCCGTGTATGGGTTCCGGTTCATTGATGCTTAGCTGTAGAAATTATTCCACAGAGCCAGACTTTATCAAATATTACGGACAGGAACTGATGCCATCCACTTACAACCTTGCTCGTATGAATATGTTCCTGCATGGCGTACTGCCGGAGAATCAGCATCTGCGAAATGGAGACACCTTGGACGCAGACTGGCCAACCGATGAAGAAACCGAGTTTGATGCAGTTACGATGAATCCACCGTATTCTGCAAATTGGTCGGCGGCAGAAGGCTTCAAACAGGATGAACGATTTATGGATTACGGTGGAAAGCTGGCACCGAAATCAAAGGCAGATTATGCATTTTTGTTACATGGTTTCTATCATCTGAAACAGACAGGAACTATGGCAATCGTGTTGCCACATGGTGTGTTGTTCCGTGGAGCAGCGGAGGGGAGCATAAGGAAGACATTGCTGGAAAATGGTTCGATCTATGCCGTGATTGGTCTGCCATCGAACATGTTCTACAATACGTCGATTCCTACTTGTATTATCGTGCTGAAGAAGCACCGCGAAGGGCGCGATGTGTTATTTATCGATGCATCCAAATTGTTCGAAAAAGAGAAAAAGCAAAATGTGATGAAAGAGGAACATATCGATCACGTTCTGGAATTATACAATAATCGTAAGACGGTAGAGAAAGAAGCATATCTCGCGTCTTATGATGACATCGTGGCAAATGATTTCAATCTGAATATCCCAAGATATGTGGATACAACGGAAGAAGAGGAAGAAATCGACTTAAATGCATTGACACAGAGTATGCGCGAGACAGACAAACAGATCAAAGAGGAAAATGCAGCGTTAGTCGGAATGATGAAAGAACTGACCTTTCAGGATGATGCGACGAAAGAGGCTGTCGAGGCATTTATTCGTGTGCTTGAGGAGGTGTAAAATATGAATACACCGAAGATTCGATTTAAGGGATTCACAGACGATTGGGAACAGCGTAAGTTGGGAGAAGTGGTTGGCATTTATGATGGAGTTCACCAAACACCACAATATCAAGACTCAGGTATTATGTTTTTATCTGTTGAGAATATTACAACATTAAAGTCAGAGAAATATATATCTGAGGAAGCTTTTGAAAGGGATTATAAAGTGTATCCTGAAAAGGGGGATATTCTTATGACCAGAATAGGTGATGTGGGAACTACAAATGTTGTGCAGACTAAGGAAAAAGTGGCATTTTATGTTAGTCTAGCGTTGTTAAAACCGAAAGAAATTAATTCGTATTTTTTAAGCAATGCAATGAAAACATCTGTATTTCAAAAGGGGTTGAGAGAGCGTACTTTAGTTACTGCGATACCACAAAAAATCAACAAAGATGAGATTGGAAGAGTTAATGTTTTTATAACTAATAATGCTGAAGAACAGAAGAAAATAGGAGATTATTTTACTGCCCTTGACCACCTCATCACTCTTCATCAACGTAAGTGTGAAAAACTAAAAGAATTGAAGAAATTCATGTTGCAGAATATGTTTGTTTAATATGCAAACGCTGGTTTTTAGAAGCGATTCCTTGCAAATATGTATTGTATATACATTTTTTCTTTAGATAGTATAATTAAAGCAGAAGTGTAAAAGGACTGATTGGCTAATGGAGGGATTTCGGAATGGGTAAAATTATTTTATATCATGGAACACAAAATAAAATAGTGACGCCTGCCTTTGGTGGTGGAAATGATAAACATGATTATGGTCGTGGATTTTATCTGACGGAAGTATTGAATCTAGCCAAGGAGTGGGCGGTTTGTGTACCGAATAGCGAAAATGGATGGGTACATAAATATGAATTGGATTGTACAGGATTGAAGATTCTCGATTTTCAAGAGAAAGATGTACTGAATTGGTTAGCAGAGCTTATGAAACATCGGGATGCAGCAGATTCAAAAAGATATAGAATGTTAGCGGCGAAGTTCATTGATAAATACGGAATTGATACAAGCGACTATGATGTGATAAAGGGTTGGAGAGCCGACGCATCGTACTTTTATATTGCAAAAGAATTTGTGCGAGACAACATAGATATGGATATATTGGAGGAACTGTTATCATTGGGCGGTTTGGGAATCCAGTATTGTATCAAATCAGAACGGGCATATGCACAATTGCATGAAATCGAGGAAGATATGATCTCAGTTCCATATAGTGAATTCAATGAACAATACAATCAACGAGATATAGAAGCCAGAGATAATATGAGAAAACTGGTTGATTCAGAAGCCAATAAGGTAACGAAGGTATTTAGTACATTATTGTAGAGGTGATAGGGTATGGGAGCATACGCAGAAGCATATTTAAGTGATGTAGTTGAGAATCAGGGAAAGTTATTCGATTATGTTGCGGAAACATTCCCAGATAAGGACACAGAGGATTTTATCAATTTTTATATGCAGAGTAATACACGGAAAAGCATCGATGAATCACAGGCATATGTGAACACGATGGATGCAAAAACTTTGTGGGAGTATTTCTGCAAAACAGAAGAATATGCATTGAAAGACGGGAAAGCACTTGCTGGATTCCTTCCAGATTGGGTAGGTGAATTTTATGCATACTATCAGTGGTTTTATAATATTCCCAGCCGGGAAGTTGTGAAGAAAATTCCGCTTAGTTTCTTGAAGAAGGCATATCCCGGATTGCATGATTTAGAACTCGATTTAGCAGTACAAAAGGTGGGTGAACCAGGGTGAAAGTAATAACATTTCACAATCCAGATGAGGAAAATGGATGTTTCAGTAATTGGTATCTGTCTGATTTTACAATTGGTGAAGTGAAATATACTTCGTTGGAACAGTATATGATGCATCAAAAAGCTTTGCGGTTTCACGATGCAAGTATTGCGGCACAGATACTTGCAACGGATGATGTAGCTTATATCAAAGAGCTAGGACGTAAGGTATCTGGCTTTGATAATCATGTTTGGAATGGTATGAGACAGATTATCGTCTATGAAGGGTTAGTGGCGAAATTCACGCAGAATCCAGAGTTAAAAAAAGCGTTGCTCGGTACAGGCAATGCAGTTCTTGCAGAGGCAGCAGTAAATGATAAGATCTGGGGCATCGGATTGTCTATGAGTGATCCCAAAAGAGTAGATCCAAGCGAATGGAAAGGACAAAATCTGATGGGATATGCATTGATGCTGGTAAGAGAGAAATTAAGATAACATAAACAATGAATAGTAACATTATAAATGTTATTTTAATAAAAAAATGTTATCAAAAAAGGGACTTTTGTGAAAGATGCGACAAATATATCGTCTGATATGAAAAATTTACTTACGCTTGGGAACAGCGTAAGTTGGGGGAACTTTGCAACATTACTACGGGCAAACTTGATGCAAATGCTATGGTTTCAGACGGTCAATATGATTTTTATACATCAGGAATTGATGTTTTCAAAATTGATGTCGCCGCATTTGAAGGACCTGCAATAACTATCGCTGGCAATGGAGCCAGTGTCGGTTATATGCATTTAGCTGACGGAAAGTTCAATGCATATCAAAGAACCTATGTATTAACGGACTTTTTGGCAGATAGACAATTCCTTAATGTCGCCATAGGGAATGAATTACCTAACAAAATTCAAGAAGAAGTGCGTGGCAGTGGTATCCCTTATATTGTCCTAAATATGCTCACTGATTTGGCGATTCCATTTCCTTCACACGAAGAACAATATGCTATTGGAGTCTATTTCCAACAACTCGACCACCTCATCACTCTTCATCAGCGTAAGTGTGACGAGACAAAACAACTCAAAAAATTTATGTTGCAAAAAATGTTTCCGAAAAATGGTGAGAAAAATCCAGAAATTCGATTTAAAGGATTTACGGACGATTGGGAACAGCGTAAGGTTGGAGAAGTAACAAAAGAGTTATTAGATTATGATAATTTTAGTTCTGGATTGCCGTTGTTGACTTCATCAAGAAGTGGATTAATGTATCAATCAGAGTATCGTGGAAATGCTACAACCGAAAATGAAAATACGTTATTTAGTGTAGTTCCTTTGAATGCTTGTACGTATAGACATATGAGTGATGATAGCACATTCCATTTGAATATAAATACTCTTGAAAAAGGCTTAGTTAGCAAGGAATATCCCGTTTTTCAGGAAAATGAAAGTAACTTAAAATTTATAGTTCAGTATATAAATTCAAGCAATTCTTTTACTAAATTTTGTACAGAACAAAAGAAGGGTGGAACCAGAACAAGACTTTATTATAAAACACTTTGCGAATATAAGTTGATGATGCCATCTATTAAAGAACAGAATAAGACTGCCAATTTTTTTGATACTCTCGACCACCTTATCACCCTTCATCAACGTAAGTGTGAAAAACTAAAAGAATTGAAGAAATTCATGTTGCAGAATATGTTTGTTTAATATGCAAACGCTGGTTTTTAGAAGCGATTCCTTGCAAATATGTATTGTATATACATTTTTTCTTTAGATAGTATAATTAAAGCAGAAGTGTAAAAGGACTGATTGGCTAATGGAGGGATTTCGGAATGGGTAAAATTATTTTATATCATGGAACACAAAATAAAATAGTGACGCCTGCCTTTGGTGGTGGAAATGATAAACATGATTATGGTCGTGGATTTTATCTGACGGAAGTATTGAATCTAGCCAAGGAGTGGGCGGTTTGTGTACCGAATAGCGAAAATGGATGGGTACATAAATATGAATTGGATTGTACAGGATTGAAGATTCTCGATTTTCAAGAGAAAGATGTACTGAATTGGTTAGCAGAGCTTATGAAACATCGGGATGCAGCAGATTCAAAAAGATATAGAATGTTAGCGGCGAAGTTCATTGATAAATACGGAATTGATACAAGCGACTATGATGTGATAAAGGGTTGGAGAGCCGACGCATCGTACTTTTATATTGCAAAAGAATTTGTGCGAGACAACATAGATATGGATATATTGGAGGAACTGTTATCATTGGGCGGTTTGGGAATCCAGTATTGTATCAAATCAGAACGGGCATATGCACAATTGCATGAAATCGAGGAAGATATGATCTCAGTTCCATATAGTGAATTCAATGAACAATACAATCAACGAGATATAGAAGCCAGAGATAATATGAGAAAACTGGTTGATTCAGAAGCCAATAAGGTAACGAAGGTATTTAGTACATTATTGTAGAGGTGATAGGGTATGGGAGCATACGCAGAAGCATATTTAAGTGATGTAGTTGAGAATCAGGGAAAGTTATTCGATTATGTTGCGGAAACATTCCCAGATAAGGACACAGAGGATTTTATCAATTTTTATATGCAGAGTAATACACGGAAAAGCATCGATGAATCACAGGCATATGTGAACACGATGGATGCAAAAACTTTGTGGGAGTATTTCTGCAAAACAGAAGAATATGCATTGAAAGACGGGAAAGCACTTGCTGGATTCCTTCCAGATTGGGTAGGTGAATTTTATGCATACTATCAGTGGTTTTATAATATTCCCAGCCGGGAAGTTGTGAAGAAAATTCCGCTTAGTTTCTTGAAGAAGGCATATCCCGGATTGCATGATTTAGAACTCGATTTAGCAGTACAAAAGGTGGGTGAACCAGGGTGAAAGTAATAACATTTCACAATCCAGATGAGGAAAATGGATGTTTCAGTAATTGGTATCTGTCTGATTTTACAATTGGTGAAGTGAAATATACTTCGTTGGAACAGTATATGATGCATCAAAAAGCTTTGCGGTTTCACGATGCAAGTATTGCGGCACAGATACTTGCAACGGATGATGTAGCTTATATCAAAGAGCTAGGACGTAAGGTATCTGGCTTTGATAATCATGTTTGGAATGGTATGAGACAGATTATCGTCTATGAAGGGTTAGTGGCGAAATTCACGCAGAATCCAGAGTTAAAAAAAGCGTTGCTCGGTACAGGCAATGCAGTTCTTGCAGAGGCAGCAGTAAATGATAAGATCTGGGGCATCGGATTGTCTATGAGTGATCCCAAAAGAGTAGATCCAAGCGAATGGAAAGGACAAAATCTGATGGGATATGCATTGATGCTGGTAAGAGAGAAATTAAGATAACATAAACAATGAATAGTAACATTATAAATGTTATTTTAATAAAAAAATGTTATCAAAAAAGGGACTTTTGTGAAAGATGCGACAAATATATCGTCTGATATGAAAAATTTACTTACGCTTGGGAACAGCGTAAGTTGGGGGAACTTTGCAACATTACTACGGGCAAACTTGATGCAAATGCTATGGTTTCAGACGGTCAATATGATTTTTATACATCAGGAATTGATGTTTTCAAAATTGATGTCGCCGCATTTGAAGGACCTGCAATAACTATCGCTGGCAATGGAGCCAGTGTCGGTTATATGCATTTAGCTGACGGAAAGTTCAATGCATATCAAAGAACCTATGTATTAACGGACTTTTTGGCAGATAGACAATTCCTTAATGTCGCCATAGGGAATGAATTACCTAACAAAATTCAAGAAGAAGTGCGTGGCAGTGGTATCCCTTATATTGTCCTAAATATGCTCACTGATTTGGCGATTCCATTTCCTTCACACGAAGAACAATATGCTATTGGAGTCTATTTCCAACAACTCGACCACCTCATCACTCTTCATCAGCGTAAGTGTTGCGAACTGAAAAAATTAAAACAATATATGGCAAATCATATGTTTGTCAACCAAAGTACAAAATGCGATAGGAATATCGCAACAAACCATAAAAAATTACAAGAAAGGACGAAAGAAATGGGAGAATTAGAATCAGTAATTGAGCAGAGATTAATTGACCAATTATGCGGTGGGGATTCACAGTGGACATATCGGAAGGATATTCGGACGGAGGAGCAGTTGTGGGATAACTTCAAATACATATTGGAGCAGAACAACAAGGCAAAGCTGAACGATATGCCACTCAGTGACAGTGAATTTGCAAAGATTAAAAATGATGTATCGCATGCTTCTTTTTATGATGCAGGCAAATGGCAGGTCGGTGAGAACGGAAAAGTCTATGTGCATGTACAAAGAGGCAATGAGACATTGCATTTGGTTGTGATGAACAACGAGCATATTGCCGGGGGAACGAGCGTCTACGAGGTAATCAACCAGTATCAGGCATTCAAGACAGATGAGGTGGATGACAAGCGGGACCGAAGATTTGATGTGACGCTGTTGATCAATGGAATCCCAATGATACATATTGAGTTGAAGAACAAGGATCATTCCTATATGGATGGGTATCGGCAGATAGAGAAGTATGTTTCGGAAGGAAAATTCCGCGGACTTTTCTCAAATGTGCAGATGTTTGTCGTGAGTAACGCCGTGGATACGAAATATTTTGCGGCGGCTACGGCAGCGGAGTTAGACAAAGGTAAAAAATTCATAACAGGCTGGGTAGATGAGGAGAATTCCCCGGTGTGTGATTATCTGGACTTTGCAGAAGCGGTGTTACGGATTCCACAGGCACATGAGATGATTGCAAAGTACATGGTTCTCGATAATGAAAAGAAGAAATTGCTGATTCTTCGTCCGTATCAGATTCATGCCATTGAAGCGATGCGGGCAGCCTCGAAACGTGGCATGTCAGGATTTATCTGGCATACAACCGGTTCCGGCAAGACGATGACGTCCTACAAGGCGACGCGGAATCTGTTGATGGATATTCCGTCCATAGAAAAAACGGTATTTCTGATTGACCGGAAAGATCTGGACATGCAGACGAAGATGGCATTTCAATCCTATGCAGACAATGATACGATTGACGTGGATGATACAGAAAATGTAGATGCGTTGATCCGGCGGATGGCAGATGGAAACCGGCAGATGATTGTTACGACGCGGCAGAAGTTACAGACCATGATTACTAAGAAACTGCAGGAGGGAACGAAGGAATATGAGAAGATCCGAAACCTTCGTGTTGCATTTGTGGTAGATGAATGTCACAGAGCGGTTACCCCGGAGACGAAACGCAGAATCGAGCGATTTTTTGCACATTCGTTATGGTATGGATTTACCGGTACGCCGATTTTTGATGAAAATAGATATGAGCAGAAAGGCGACCTTCCACAGACTACAGAAGAACTGTATGGATCATGTCTACACAGTTATACGATAAAAGAAGCGATACATGACGAGGCGGTTCTTGGTTTTATGGTGGAGAATCTCGGACCGAAAAAAGAGGATGTGGACGATGCTGTGTTTGAGACAGAGGAGCATATGCGACAGGTCCTGGATGTGATACTGAATCAGTCTTATACGAAATTAGGCATGCAGAATGGAAAGGGAAGAACATACGAAGGCATTTTAACCGTTGGATCGATTGCAAAGGCACAGCGGTATTACGAGTTATTAAAGCGGATCAAAGAGGGAAAAGACGCGTTAAAAATCAATGAGGAAATCTGCAAAGTCGTTCCGGATTTCCCGAAGTTCGCGATTACATATTCCGTGACAGAGAATGATGAGGCGTCAACGGTAAATCAGGATAAAATTCGGGAATTCATGAAGGACTATAACGAGATGTTTGGCACGCATTACGATGTGGAGAACATCAATGCCTATAATAGTAATCTGAACGACCGGCTGGCACGGAAGGAGAAGCGATATCTGGAACGGAGCCAGCAGTTAGATCTTGTGATTGTTGTCAATCGTTTGCTGACGGGATTTGATGCGCCATGTCTTTCGACCTTGTATATGGACAGACAGCCAATGAGTCCGCAGGATATCATACAGGCGTTTTCTAGGACGAATCGACTGTTTGATGCAAATAAGACTTATGGTCAGGTTGTGACATTCCAATCGCCGAAGGAATTCAAGAAAGAAATCGACCGGGCGCTGCGGTTATATTCGCGTGGTGGCGAAGGCGTTGCCGTTTCGGAAGATTGGAATAGTGTGCGAGAGACATTTTCGATTGCAGTTAAGACGATACATGCTATGGGACGGACACCGGAAGAGATTCATCAGTTGTCGCGGGAACAGAAGAAAGCGTTTGTTTATGCATTCCGAGGACTGGATAAGAGCTTTGCACATTTGAAAGCATTTTCCAGATATCGTGAGGAGTTGCTTACAGAATATGATTTTTCACAGGAAGAATATGAGAACTATGCGGCAATGTATAAAAATGTCATGGAAGAGCTGAAGGATCCGAAGGACAAAACTGAAAAAGAGGATCCGGTTATGGACGACTATGATCTGATTGCATACAGCAAAATGCGGGTGGATTTTGAATACATTGTAGAGTTGCTTCAAGGGTTGGTCAATTATCTGGATCAGACGCATGATGATTTTCAGGATGCGATATTTGCAAAGAACATTCTGGCATTGCGGGAGATCTCAAAGGAGTTTGCAGAGGATAATCAGCAGCTCGGTGCATTGCTGCAACAGGTGATTGATAACATCGAACAGGATAAAGCCCGATACAAAGGGCAGGATATTGGAGTCGTTATCAACCAGATGCGTTATGATGCGATTGACACGGAAATCAGGACATTTGCGAAATTGTGGAACCTGAATGAGGATGATGTGCGGTATGAGGTGTATCATTACCGGGATGGAAAAATGGAAAATGAGAATACGTTTAAAGATCGCGCGTATGCATCGTATAAAGAAGGCGTGGAGGAACCTATGCCGCCATTCAAATTCCGCAAGATTATAGTGGAAAAATTCAAGCATGATCTGATGGAGAATGTATTGCCATTACGTGATTAAAAATGGGAAGGCCGGAAATTCCTGAACAGGAAAGTCCGACCTTTCATTTTGTATCGACGTGCAAGGTATATGATTTCTAATTCAGGTTGGAAAGTGATCGCATGATGAGATCAATGTCCTTGCTTTCTAACTCCTGAATAATATGTAAATAGGTTTTCTGAGTGGTTGTCATACTGGCGTGTCCGAGACGTCTTGCCACACTGGCGATAGATACCCCGGCGAAAAGCATGAGTGATGCGTGGGTATGTCGTAAACCATGGATGGATATGACAGGGATTCCGGCATTTTTACAATGCCGCGTCAATATTGCGTTTAAGGTGGAATTGTAAACCTTTCCTTTGACGAAGATGGGTTCCTCCTCCGGGAGCTTTTTTACAAGTCCGGCAAATTGCATGACGGTCAGCCAGTCAATCTGTATCTTTCGAACAGAAGATTGGTTCTTGGTAGGAAGGAAACCGCCATTCCCTTTGTAATCCCATGTCTTGGAGATGGTTAGTATCTGTCGGGAAAAATCGAAATCCTTTGGTGTGAGTGCAAGTGCTTCAGAGAACCGCATTCCGGTTTTTGCAACCAGAAGAATAAACCAATCCCAGGACACTTCCTGCCCCAGATCAAGGTCCTCAATTAGTTTGTGAAGCTCAAATTGATTGAGAAATTTCTGCTTTTTCTCGCGAGGCTTTTTCCCTTTGATGATCGCCTTTCTGGTTGGATCTCTTGGAATCAGCCCTTCGTCGACAGCATCCAAAATCGCACATTTCACATGGTGGTGAAAATCCATCGTGGTCTGATGCTCATGCACTTCTGCATATTCATTTAATATTTTTTGATAAGAAATCCGATCCAGATCGGAAATCGAAAGATCAGGGGCGAGCTTGGTCAGCCATTGGTGTGCCATGGTGTATTTGCTCATGGTGACCGGGCGGATCGCTCCCTCTTTGTAGACGTTGATCCATTGCTTGTAATAATCACAAAACAGCATTGGATTTTTTAATGTTGGTGTGTTCATTTGTAAAGCCTCCTTTTTGATAGTGGTGCACGTCGATGTATGAATGTATTAAATTAAATCGTGTCGTATCGGAGTTTAATCTTGTATTTTTTGTAGAATATTGTAATATAAATATATGGATTTGGGTTAATGGGGATAAATAACTAAATGGGGATTTATGTTATATAGTTTTTCTGGCATATGTCTTAGTTTCTGTTACTTAATCCATAAGATATAGAAATGTGATAGGGGGGAGTTTATGAACGCGTTAAATTTATATTTGTTATGTCAAAATCCAGAAAACTATGATATATCAGAATATTATAGAACGTTAGCCAATGTACATAATGATTCTAAATTGAAGAAATGTGAAATTGATACGTTAAAGCAATTTGTTGGCGAATTAATAGAGAATGATGCACAATTAACGCATTTAGATAATTTTTTCTATGATTTTTCAATTCCTCATATATCCAAAGAGTTTGATTTATTAAAGATATATGAGGATGATTGTATAGTTAATATTGAATTGAAAAGTAGGGAAGTGGAAGAGGAAAAAATAAAAAAACAATTAGAAAAAAATAGATATTATTTATCACATTTGGAGAAAAAGATAATAAGTTTTACATATGTAAAAACAGGAGATACTGGAATAATTTACACTTATGACGAAAATAGTGGATTAATACAGGTTCAAATTAATGATATTATTTCGGCGATAGGACGAGCTGTTCCCTGTGTAACTGAAAAAATTGAAGAACTTTTTAGAGCCAAGGAATATTTGATATCTCCTATAAACACACCAGAGAAATTTATCTATGAACAGTATTATTTAACGGACCATCAAGAAGAAATTAAGGTAAAGATTATTAACAGTATAAATTCTGGAGAACATAAGATGTGGGGAATACAAGGAGGTGCAGGAACAGGAAAAACATTGTTGCTATATGATATAGCGAAAGATTTGAGCTCCCAATATAAGTTGTGTATTGTTCATTGTGGCATATTGTCACAAGGACATGAAGAATTAAATAAAATAATGAATAATGTCGATATATTGCCAGTTAAGGTGTGTTCTTTTGATACATTAAAAAAATATCAAATTATATTAGTTGATGAATCACAAAGGATTTATCCGGGAAACTTGGATATCATTAGGCGGGCTTTTCAGATTGGAAAAATGTGTATTTTTTCGTATGATTATAAACAGGTGTTATCAAAAACGGAGATGGAAAATGATATACCTACTAAATTGAGGGGTGAAAATGATTTTTTTGAAGAATCATTATCAATAAAAATACGAACAAACTATAATATTTCTGAATTTATAGAATGTGCATTAGACTTAAAAAGAGAACCGCACAAAGATGCTAGTTTTGAAAATATAGAAATATTATTCATAAATTTTATATCTGATTTTTGATTATCCGCATAAACACTATACTTTCAAGCATT
>ERZ773116.2942-NODE-2942-length-12979-cov-3.947307_pt1 | contig 12979 bp, 8 predicted proteins | sample MGYA00580563_ERZ773116 | MGnify/ENA primary metagenome ERZ773116 (study PRJEB29015, sample SAMEA2737864) | human gut metagenome | biome: human gut; feature: human-associated habitat; material: faeces | place: China | collected 2012 ... | reverse complement strand
TCGTCAAACAGACCGGATTCTTCAACATCCTGTGCATCAATGCTGGATGCCGTCGCTAACTTTTTCCCGTCCTTCGTAAACAGGAACGCACTGGAGCCAACCGTATCTACTCCGGGAATAAACTCAGTCATCGGATCGCAGCCCTCTGCTGTGATAATTAAATACAGATCAATATCCGACTCGTTTAATTTTGTAATCACATCATCTATGACTTTTTTATGATAGCTATAGTCTTTCATTTCTTGTCTCCTTTTCGTTCTTCTTTCAGACAGTTTTTCTGTATAACCTCATCCAGCACCTGCGCGCCAAATTCATAGGATGTCTCCAGAATGCTTTCATCCTTTCCGTGCACCTTGGGCAGGATCGCATCGAAGGAATCTCCCATCAAAAGCGGAGAGCAGCCGTAAACCATGCTGCCTGCACTCCCGAAAAATCTTCCGTCCGTTCGTCCGAGCGCAAGCATCGGCAATACACCGCCGTCAAATCCGAACCGCCTGCAGGCCTCTTCCAGATCATTTACAAGCTGTTTTAAATGCGAATTTTCAAAATTACTTTCAAATCCGGCTTCATAACTCAGCACTTCCATTTCAAGCGGCAGACCGGCAATCTGTTTTCGGACAAATGTCTCGATTTCTTCCTGACTGCCATAAGGAAGTACTTTGAACTCCAGCACTGCTTCTACATGCGCAGGAATGACATTGCTGCGTTCTCCTATTTTGTAGTTTCGCATTCCGATGCTGTTCTGAGAAGCATACGCAAAAATGTCAGCCCCTGTTGCATTATCCCAGCTGTCACTGCCAACAATTCTGCGCATTGTCTCCCAGGTGCGGCGGCTGCCGCAGGTCAGTTCTTTTTCCGCTGCAAAAATTCTCCGTAATCCCTCTGCAAGCTTTAACAGTGCCTGATTTTCTCCAGGAGCACTCGCATGTCCCCCGGTTCCTTCCGCACTTATTTTTATTTTGCAGACTGCCTTTTCTCCGACCGTCAGCATCATATAGTTTTTCCCGTTAATATGTAACGGGAAGCCACCGCCTTCATTGATCACCATCGCATTTTGAAACAGGTTTGGTCTTTCCTGTCTGACATATTCCATGCCAAAACTGCTCCCTGCTTCTTCATCGATAGTAGCCAGAAAATACACATCCCTGTTCAGATGGTTTTCCTGTTTTTTGAGATTCAGGAACGCATACAGCTCCATCATCGTCAGCTGCTTGGTATCCAGCGTTCCTCTTCCGAAAATTCGCCCGTCTGCTTTCTGGGCTCCGAACACCGGATGTGTCCATTCCTCCTGTATGCCAGGTACGACATCTATATGGGAAATCAGCACAACCGGCTCTTTTTCAGCCCTCGGTGCATGAATTGCTGCAAGAAGGTTTGGTCGATGCAAGTCTTTTGCAATCCGCTCCGTTTTTATTCCGTTTTCCTGCAGAATATGTTCCAGAAACGCACAGGCCTTTTCTTCTCCATCTGCACCGCTCCCGGTTACAGACGGGATTCGGAGCAGTTCCATAAATGCCTTCTTATTATCCTCCAGATTCATAGGCTGCTCCTGTTATGCTTCCTCACCGGTACGGTAAGGAATTTCAATCAATGCTGTCTGCCGTTTGCTGATCAGAACACAACCATCCTCCGTCAGGAGCACATTATCTTCAATAATTGCGCTGCGCTTATCGCGGTCCTGCAAAACAGTCGGCTCCAGCGCATAAATTTCATTTTTCCGGAGAATTCCAGAAGCAGAATATCTCTTTTTGGGTCCAAGTGTCGTACCGCCATCATGCACCTCCAGTCCTACCTGATGTCCGGTCGCATGCGGGAACGGAGGAAAACCACTGTCAATGATCGACTGTCTGCCAATTGCATCCACTTCATAGCCTCTCATGCCGGGTTTGATCTTTGCCATAACCGCTCCTACTGCATTGATAGCCGCATTTGCACAATCAACCGCATCCTTGGGAGCATGCTCTTCGCCTGGTTTCAGGAAATACATGGTACGTGCAATATCCGATGTATAACCGTTATAACGAATGGAAAAATCGATCACCAGCATATCTCCGGCTTCGATTTTGTTGATGTCGTTAGGGTCTCTGTGGGACATTCCTCCCTTCGGATTCAATACCAGAGGATATTCCGGCGGATTTCCAAATGCAGTCACAACGTTTCGCTTTGCACATTCCTCCATCATCATCTTTGCTACACCAACCTCTGTCAGACCAACATGAATCCGCTTAAAAAGTGCATCGTAAATATCTGTTGTAATACGGCTGCATTCTTTCATAATCTCGATTTCGCTCGGTGTCTTTACCGCTCTTAACTCCTCCAGCATAGAGTAGCTGCAGCATTTCACTTTCGCCATTGTTTCTGCACCGATCGCTTTTTCCAGTCTCTTAAACAGACCAACCGTCAAACCATCGCATCTGGTATCAACAGTAGAATCATTGACTGCAAGACGTTTTACCTGATATTGATCGAATTTTTCTTTGAATACTTTTTCAAACCCGTCACCGGATACTTCAATTACTTCTGTATACAGCCCGGATTCTTCATATGCTTTGGTATCCGCAGCGGTTGCAATCGCAATTCTGTCCCCGCTTTTCGTCAGCAAAAACATCACTTCATTTTTACTGTCCGTATTGAACATCAGTTCCAGTGCAGTATCTGTTTTCAGCCGCGCATAAAATACCCACATATCGATATTGTTATCCTGCAGCATTTCTGCAGCGCGCTGCATTTTTTCTCTTGCTACTTCGTTTCTGTTAATCATGTTTACCTCCCGCTCTGCCGTATGAACCGGCAATCTCTCGTGCATTTTTTCGGCAATTGCCGTTTTTCTTTATATTCCGCTCTGTGCTGCCCGGCAGACTGCAAGCGTCAATACTTTACTTCCAAACACGACCGAATCCCTGTGGATTCTTTCATTTATGCCATGAACCATTGTTACAGCACTGTCAAATGTCATATCCCAGGCATAAACCGGGCTGTATCCGTATACTTTTGTATCCAGGTCTGCCAGGAAACGTCCATCACTGGAGCCCATCGACACAAACGGAAGAATTTCCGCTTCTTCTTTTGTTTTTCCCAGAATCTCCAGCGTTGCTTCTTCCAGAATTTTTAACATTTCTCCATCCGGGCTGCTTTCATACCCCTGGCTGAGAGAAACAATTCTGTAACTGCAGTCCCATTTTTCTGCAAGATTTTTTAAAACTTCCTCCAGATATTTCTGTCCGAAACCAGGGAGAAGTCTCACATCGCAAACCAGTGTCACTTCATTTACATTTTTCCCTGTAATCATCGTTACCGTCATGGAATTTTGTTTCATGGCTGTCAGTATTTTCTGCATCATGGGAGACAGCTGTACTCCTGCCAGCTTTTGTTCAAACTTCTTTACCGTATCCAGAACTCTCCCGTCAAGCTTCTGCTTTCCGATGTCCTCAGCAAGCCCCATCGCCCGCTCCATACCATCTCCGCTGGTAAAAAATGCACCTTTCGCGCCTTTTGCTTTCACGGTAAATTCCACTGTACCGCAGGATTTCTGTCCGGATTCGCAAAGGTAAAATTCCCTTTTTCCTCCAACTACCGGGAATCCGCCGCCCTCGCTGATCACATCACTGCCCCGAAAGAGCTCGCGGCCTGTTTTTGTCGTTTCACCAACTGTAATCTCATGATCCAGAAACCACTGGAGCCCATATGCACTTCCGCTTTCTTCATCCGAGGTTGCCAGAAAATATACATCCCGTTTTAACGGAATTTCTTTCTCCTTTAACGCCAGAAACGCTGTCAGCTCCATTGCTGTCAGCTGTTTTGTATCCACCGTACCCCGTCCATAAATATAGCCATCTACTTCCTGTGCTTCAAACGGAGGAAATTTCCACTGACTTGCCTGCGCGGCAACCACGTCGGTATGACTCATCAGGATCAACGGTGCCTCTTCTGCCTGATCTGCCAGCTGCCATGCCAGCAGATTTCCGCGTCCCTTTGCACTTTCCTGATACACATAAGGAATCCCGTGCTCCTGCAAAATACGTTCCAGATACAGGAGAAGCTTTTCTTCTTCCCCCGGCGGGTTTGTCGTATTGATCCTGACCAGATCCTTTAACAAAGCAGCTGGTTCTATCATTTTTTCGTTCCTTTCTTTTCCTGTATCAAACAACTGTCCATTTATACTTCAGGGGTCTCGGACAGTAAGCCCGAAACCCCTGACCTGTTAAAAGTCTGTCATTTCTTTTATTCTGCAATATTCCACTTTTCAATCTGGAAGGTAATACCGCGGTAATCACATACAAAGTTCTGTACTTTGTCACTTACGCCTGCGATACCAGCCTTGTTATACAGCGGAATCCACGGAAGATCCTTGGAGATCAAATCTGCGATTTTGTGGAAGCATTCCGCTCTCTCATCAGGATCTGTCAGCAGCAGCTGATCTTTAAACAGCTGATCCACCTCCGGATTGCTGTAATGAATAAAGTTCCAGGAACCAGCGCCGGTAGAAGTGGAAAAGTACTCATTATATTCATTCGGATCTGCTTCAACGCCAAAGCCCAATGTATAGCACTGGAAAGAATCTCCGGTTGTCTCTTCTGTTGCTTCACCAGGAAGCAGCTTTGTATATGCCAGTGTTGCAAAATCCTGTTCAATTACTTCCATCTCAACACCGATCGCCTTCCACTGCTGCTGGATCAAAGCAGCAACTGCTTTACCATCTGTGCTGGTGGACATATCATAGGTCAGATGCAAGGTCTTTCCGTCTTTTTCATAATAACCGGTTGCATCATTCATGGTATATCCTGCTTCCTCCAACAGCTCTTTGGATTTTGCAGGATCATAATCATAAACCGTTACATTATCGCTGTGAGACCAGTGGTTACTCGGAAATACATCATCACAGACATATGCATTGCCGTCACCATAAACTGTATTAATGATTGCCTGCTTATCAATGCCATATGCCAGTGCCTGACGAACACGCAGATCACTTAAGCTTTCTGTCAGCTGGTTTAATCCAATATAAGTAACCGTCAGCTGCTCGTATTTGTAATCGGATACACCATCCATCGCTTCTACATTTTCTACCTCTGCAGAAGGAAGATTGTACAACACATCGATTTCACCGTTCAGAAGCGCTGCAGTCAATGTTGTGTCATCACCGAACTGCACGGTTACATTCTGAATAGAAGGCTTTGTGCCATAATAGTCATCATTCCGTTCCAGTGTGATGTACTGACCAGATTTCCATTCTACAAATTTGTACTTACCTGTACCAATCGGAGCGCGATTGAAGTCATCATTGCCCCATTCTCCGGGATCCTCTCCTTCCAGAATATGCTTGGGAAGAATACAGGTATACATATTAGAAAGAAATGCCGCATTTGCAGACTCCAGTGTAATCTCTACCGTATAGTCATCTACTTTTTTGATACCGGAAACACTGTCTGCATTACCGGCCTGATAATCAGCAGCACCTACAATCGACATAACACGTCCGTCTGCGCCGCCGTTATAATTCGGGTCAGCCAGAGACGTCAGAGTAAATACCACATCGTCTGCGGTAAAGTCTTCTCCGTCATGCCACTTTACGCCTTCCTTTAAATGGAACGTATAAACTGTTCCATCATCGGAAATATCCCAGCTGTCTGCCAGATCACCTTCATAATTCAATTCTTCATCCGGAACAACCAAGTAGCTGAAAATCATGCTCTGAACATTGCTATCGGGTGTTCTGGGCTGAATCATCGGATTCAAATTTGCTACCTCAGAAGACTGACCGATTACTACGCTGGTATCAGTTGCTACTGTTCCATCTGCGGCAGTGCTTTCCGCAGTTTCTGCTGCTCCCGCGCTGTCTGCACCAGAACTGCCTGTGCTATTGCTGCTCCCGCATGCTGTTCCAAATACCATCATGCCTGCAAGCAGTAATGCAAGGGGCTTGGACATTTTTTTCATAATGTTTCCTCCTTTGTCGATTTATCACTTTTACTCATTAAAGTGCCGTCTTATAAAAAAAGCAGAATCCTATTCTCTGATCCTGCTCCTTTGCACTTCACAGTGTCATAATATCACGCACCTATTTGAGTGTCAATATTTTTTTGAAATATTCAAATATTTTAGTTATTCAAATATTAAAAGTCTATCAAAACCATATGTTTTTATTCCGGTTCTCATCCGCACAAACTTTATTATAAGTTTTTCTTTTTTTCTAAATTTTCCAGTTGACTTTTTCAGAAAAATTCGTTATGATAATAAGGCTTGATGAAGCAATCGAAGCGTGGCTCAGTTTGGTAGAGCGCTGCGTTCGGGACGCAGAGGTCGCGTGTTCAAATCACGTCGCTTCGACTTTTAAAGACTGTTGAGATTTCAACAGTCTTTTTTGCTACATAAATCACATAAAGCGCCCATAAGCGCCGTAAAACACCCAAACGATGGAGGATTTTATGGAACAGGATATGACTCAGGGCAAACCGTTGTCCATCATACTCAAATTTACCCTGCCGCTGTTAGTCGGCAATATTTTCCAGCAGTTTTACAACATGGCCGATACGATCATCGTCGGCCGCTTCGTCGGCGCGAACGCTCTGGCTGCCGTGGGCTCCACCGGCACAGTCATGTTTCTGATCATCGGTTTTGCACAGGGCATTACCGCCGGATTTACGATCCTGACCTCACAGCGTTATGGAGCAAAGGATGAAAAAGCCGTCCGCGCCAGCGTGGCAAACGGTATCCTGCTCTCTGTTCTTGTCACAATCCTTATAACCGTGGTCGGTCTGAGCACCATGAAGCCTCTGCTTCTCCTTATGAATACACCGGAGGATATTTTTGCCGATGCGTATACCTACAGCATGTTGATCTGCAGCGGAGTCGTTGCCTGTATTTTTTATAACCTGTTTTCCTCACTTCTGCGGGCCATCGGCAACAGTAAGGTTCCGTTGTTTTTCCTTGTATTTTCTGCCTGTCTGAATGTGGTGCTCGATCTGCTCCTGATCCTCTGCTTCCATATGGGTGTGGCAGGTGCTGCAATTGCAACCAATATTTCACAGGGCGTTTCTGCGGTACTGTGTCTGATCTATATTTATAAGAACGTTCCCGTGCTTTGCCCGGAGCGTACCCAGTGGCGACTTTCCGCATCAGACACGGCATATCAGATGAGAATGGGCATTCCAATGGCACTGCAGTTTTCCATTACTGCATCCGGAGCAATGGTGATGCAGGCTGCCATCAATCTGTTCGGCTCTGTAGCAGTCGCTGCCTTTACTGCTGCCAGCAAGGTGCAGAACCTCGTAACACAGGGCATGATGTCGATGGGACAGACAATGGCAAGCTACGGCGGTCAGAACTACGGCAAGGGCGATTATCACCGTCTGGAAAAGGGCGTCCGTTCCGCTCTCCTGATCAGCGTCATCTACTCGCTGCTCGCTGCAGCTGCCGTCGGTCTGTTCCTGCGCCCGCTGCTTTCCCTGTTCTTCTCCGGAGACATCGATATGGCTTCCCTGATGCCCTGGGCAAAAACCTATATCTATATGTGTGCGGTCTTTTATATTCCGCTTTCCACGATTTTTATTTTCCGAAACATCATGCAGGGCTGTGGCTACAGCTTCCTGCCGATGATGGGCGGCGTAGTCGAGCTGTTTGCCCGCATGATCACAGCACTGATCGCCATGAAGCTTGTAAGCTTCCCCCTCGCCTGCTTCTGCGATCCTGCTGCATGGGTCGGCGCGGCGCTCTTTACCGGATTTTCCTGGTTATCCGTCAAGAAAAAGCTCCGTGCTTCCCTGCTGCCGGAGGATACCAGTTCTTCCAGCGAAGCAAAATGATACCCCATTTCCTCCCACTTTGTTAAAACCTCATCCAAAATTTCACCGTTCGTCCGGGACGTATTGTGCAGCAGTACAATCGCTCCCGGATGAACTCTTTTTAACAGCTTTGACATCGCCTCTTCGTGGGTCGGCTGTTCCTCCTGCTTCCAGTCCACATAGGCAAGGCTCCAGAAAATCGTCCGATACCCAAGCTCCTTTGCCAGCTGCAGATTGTTGTCGCTGTATTTACCCTGGGGCGGGCGATAAAACTTCGACATCTTTTCGCCGGTTGTCTGCTCGTACAGGTCTTCCAGCTGCGCCAGCTCCTTCTGAAACTCTTCTTTTCCCATCTGGCTCATATCCGGATGATGGTAGCTGTGGTTCCCGATGATATGTCCCTCCGCCCGCATCCGTTTGACCAGGTCGGGATTTTTTTCCAGATAATTCCCTACAATAAAAAAAGCCGCCGGCACATGATGCTTTTTCAATGCGTCGAGAATCGCCGGCGTGTTTCCATTTTCGTATCCGCAGTCAAACGTCAGATACAAAACCTTTTCCGTCGTATTCTCCGCATAAAACGCATCATATTGCGCCAGCTGCTCCATATTTTCGTCCGCCACAGGCGGTTTGTTGTCCTCCTGAAAGGAAAGTCCCCAGTCCTTCTGTGCAGGACGCGCCATCACCGCCTGATCCCGTACGCGCACCGTATGCCCCACAACGCTTCCGAGGCAGAACGCCATGCCGAAAATCAGACACAGGGAAAGCATCGCTTTTAATTGTTCCATTCTTTCCATGCCGTTGTCCGTCCGAGTCTTTTTATTATGTATATCGGAAAACGGCTTTTCCTATGCAGGGGATTCAACGACTGATAATGTACTTGCAGATCGGATTGCCCTGTGCTGAAAACCGTTCCTCATACTCAGTCATGACGTTTCCCTCGTTTAAGCGCGCATCCGCGTGAAGGTCAAAGGTTTTTTCCTTCAAGGTCCATCCTGCTGCTTCCACCTCTTCCAGTGCAAAATCAAACAGGGCGCGGTTGTCCGTCTTAAACTCGATCGTTCCGTCTTTTTTCAGGATTTGATCGTATCTTGCCAGAAACTGTCTGGACTCCAGGCGTCGCTTCGCGTGGCGGTCCTTCGGCCATGGATCGGAAAAATTCAGGTAAATGCGATCCAGCTCTCCCTGCGCGAAAACATTTTCCAGATCTTCTGCATCCATGCGGATCAGGCGAACGTTAGGCAACTCTTCCTCCTCCAGCTTCTGAACCGCGCGCAGCAGCACGCTGGAATATTTTTCGATACCGATAAAGTTGATTTCCGGGTAAAGGCGTGCCATATCCATCAGGAAACGTCCCTTGCCCATGCCGATTTCCACATAAACCGGATGGTCATTGCCAAACGCTTCTCTCCACTTCCCTTTCATCGTTTCCGGTTCGTGTACGACAAACTCGCTCTCCCCGATCATTTCCCGACAGCCTGTAATATTGCGCAATCTCATGAATTATCCTCACTGTTTTTCATTATTATTTTATTGGGTTTTTGTCTTTCTCCCACCCATGAGCAAGCTCATGTGGGCTTAGACCTTTTGACCCTGGTATCAATTTATTTTACTATATTTCGAGATAAAAAGGAAGCTTTGCATTTTGGCGGCGCTCCCTTCGCAGCATCCCGTGGGCAAATTCTCATGCAAGCATGGAATTCTGCCCACGGGATGCCACGAGGGAACTGTAGTATAAATTTTAAAAAATTTTGAATTTTGCTGTTCTGCCCTTAAAATCTGTCTGGAAATAGTGTATGATGTTACTATCTTTCAATAAAGGACGGTACATTACATGAAATTTTTCCAGAAAAGATCCTTCTTTTCTTTTATGATAGCACTTGGAGTCGGCGCCAATCTGTTTTGTGGCGCTGTTTTAACGGCTCGCGCCGAGGTCATCGATTACCAGGCGCTGGCGGAGGCCAACCTTTCGATCCCGGTTGAGAGCAACGAAATCAAAAACTGGCCGGAGGGTCCGATCCTCAATGCTCGCTCCGCGATTTTGATGGATGCGGACAGCGGTGCAATCCTTTATGCCAAAAATATTCACGAAAAGCTCTATCCCGCCAGCACAACCAAGATTCTGACTGCCTACATTGCGCGTCAGAACAGCGAATTAAATGAGATGATCGAATATTCCGATACCGCGGTGCACAGCATCGACTGGCGAAGTGATTCCAACATCGGCATCAAAGCCGGTGAAGCGATCACGATGGAACAATCCCTCTACGGTCTGCTGGTGGGCTCCGGCAGTGAATGCGGCAATGCCATCGGCGAACATATCAGCGGCAGTATGGAAGCGTTTGTAGATTTAATGAACCAAACCGCAAAGGAGCTCGGCTGCACGGATTCCAATTTCGTCAATACCAATGGCAAGCATGATGACAATCACTATACCTCCACCCATGACCTCGCTCTGATCGGGCAAAAGTTTTTCTCCGATGACGTGCTTTGCCGCATGTCTGACACGGTAAGCTACAAAATCCCGGCGAGCGCAACGCTGTCACAGGATCTGATTCCGAACAGCAAAAACAAGCTGCAGCCCGGTAAAACCTACGCTTACGAATATCTCGTCGGCAGTAAGACCGGCTACACCGCAAACGCTCGCTCTAACCTCGTTTCCTGCGCCCAGAAAGACGGGCTGAAGCTGATCTGCGTCGTTATGATGGAGGAGTCCCCGCAGCAGTTCAAGGATACGATAAGCTTATTTGATTACGGTTTCAGCAACTTTTCTTCTGTTACAGCATCCAAAGAAGACACCACCTATCAGGTAAAAAACGGCGACCTGTTCGCAAATACGTTCAATCAGTCCGACATCCTTTCTATCGACCCGGATGCGAAAGTTCTCCTTCCGGATACGCTCACCTTTGCCGATCTGGATTCCGAGCTGAGCTATGATAACCTGAAGGATGGACAGGCCGCTGTCATCCACTACTCCTACGAAGGTCAGGATCTCGGCAGCGCGCCGATCCTCTTTTCCAGCATAACGCCCTTTGATTTCAGTGCAGAACCGGTTTCTGAAACGGAAAGCGCAGCCATCGCAACAGCGGATGGCTCTTCCAAGGCAGATGCGAACAGCGTACAAAGCAGCGCTTCTAATGCGCAAAGCAGCACAGACAGCTCCGACACGGATGGCAATGCGAATGCTTCCAGTGCAAACGGTTCCTCCGGCACACAGGGCGCCACGAGCGCGCAGGCTGGCACTGCAGCGTCTGAATCCGTCGCTTCCACAACTTCTCCGACCGCAGTTTCCACACCGGGGGGAAATGTTATTTTCTTAAACGTCCGTAAAATTTTGCTTGCAGTCAGCATTATCGCGGTTATCCTGATCGTCATTCTGGTGATCCGTTCCATTCTGATCGGACACAGCCGCAATCGCAAACGCCGCGATATCATGAAACGACACCGCAGCCGCAAAGATGAAATCATCGACTTCGACCGTTACACCGATCCCTTCGCGTAAGACACAGGACGGGATGCACAAAAATGCCGCAGACCATTTCTTTTGAAACCGGTCTGCGGCGTTTTTTTCGTATTATTTTATTATATGGGCTCCCCAGCGTGTCTCCGATGTCAGCGTCCCGCCTCACCGTTTCCCGAGCTTTTCCTGCGCTTCGCGGTGTCTGTGCTCCTTACGCAGCTGGCGGATGTGATCTTTTCTCTCCATCAGGGCGGCAACCTCTTTCTCTCCGACCAGCTTCGTCGTCTTGACGGCGTAAACCATGTCATCGTCCGCTTTTTTCACGCGGATTTTTCCTTTCATCCAACCGTGCTTATCGCACCACGACAGGCTGTAATAGTGCTTGCCGTTTGGCGAGAACCAGCGGACTTTTTTGCGAAGGTTATGATGGCACAGATAACATCTGGTGGAAAGAACCTCTTTATCCGCCATCAACGCCTCCTTATCCGGGAACGGTCGGGAAATATATTTTGCATAATTATCGAATACGACATGCACCTCGCTGCGGTGGTTTTCCGGCAGCTGGAACGTGTCGAAAGAAACCCGATGCAGTGCAATCGGGTCTTTGATCATCTGAAATACCCGTGCGGTATACACCGCGTCGCTGATCGCCCGGTGAAACGGAATATCCTTTGGAATCTGCAGATAATCTACTGCATATTCCAGGCTCCTTCGCACCTTCTGATCTTCGTAGGCGACGGAAAACAGCTTCTGAATATCATAGAACCGGACAGGTCCTTTTCCAAGGGGCTCCATACCGAAAAACCGCATATTTTTCTGAAGCTCCGTCAGATCCTGCGGTCCCCAGGTACCGAACATGAAATCCTCGCCACACCACGCCAGAAAGTCCTTCATCACGACATCAAAGGTCCGACATCCGGAGAGATCTTTCATATGGATGCCGATCAGCTTTTCCGTAATATGGTGCATGGTATCATAAACCTGCGGACGGATCAGCTCCTCAAAGGTATCCACAATTTCCATCCGGCTGTTTAATTTTACCGCACCGATCTCAATAATTTCAAACGTAAGCAGTCTGTTGCGGGCATCGCGGCTATCAGATGCCTGATTCCATTCCAGATCCAGAACCACATAATCCATTGATCGTTCCTCCGCCCACTACAACATCGCCATCATAAAGTACAACCGACTGTCCACAGGTAATTGCCCTCTGGGGCTCGTCAAAGACCAGATGAATGCTGTCCGGTCCGGTGATCTCTGCGTTCGCCCACTGCTCCTGGTGACGGTAACGGATTTTCGCTTTGATGCGCTGCGTGCCCGTCGGCACCTCACCGCTGATCCAGTGGAAATCTTTCGCCGTCAGCTCTTTTGACCACAGATCCCGGTCGCGTCCAAGGACTACCGTATTGGTCTTTGGATCGATCCTGCACACATACATCGGCTCCTGCAGGGCTAGTCCCAGCCCTTTGCGCTGTCCGATCGTATAGCAGATAATTCCCTTATGCTGCCCCAGCACATGTCCTTCCTGATCTACGAAATTGCCCGGCTCGAAGTTTCTTCCGGTGTAGCGTTCAATAAACCCGGCATAATCTCCGTCCGGCACAAAGCAGATATCCTGGCTGTCATGCTTGCGCGCATTGATCAGTCCCTGTTCTTCCGCCATTTCCCGGATCTGCGGCTTCGTCATGCCGCCCAGGGGGAACAGCGTATGTGCAAGCTGCTCCTGTGTGGCTTCTTT
>ERZ773116.2931-NODE-2931-length-13006-cov-5.451317_pt1 | contig 13006 bp, 8 predicted proteins | sample MGYA00580563_ERZ773116 | MGnify/ENA primary metagenome ERZ773116 (study PRJEB29015, sample SAMEA2737864) | human gut metagenome | biome: human gut; feature: human-associated habitat; material: faeces | place: China | collected 2012 ... | reverse complement strand
GTACACGAGACCGAAGATAAACAGGGCCTGCGAAATATGCTTACACTGCTTATGGCAAGGGAGGATGTTTCAGAAATAATCTGTGCAACAGATGCCGGACGTGAGGGCGAGCTTATCTTCCGCCATATCTATGAGGCTAATCACTGCACCAAGCCCGTCAAGCGCTTGTGGTGCAATTCAGTGACAGATGAAGCCATAAGGTCGGGGCTTAATTCGCTCAAACCAATGTCGGATTATGACAATATGTACACGGCTGCACTTACACGGGAAAAGCTTGACTGGTATATCGGAATAAATTTGTCTCGCCTTTATGGCATTATGGATAAATACAGCCACAAAATAGGCAGAGTCAAAACTCCTTTGCTCAGTATTATTGTACAGAGAGATGAAGAGATAGAAAATTTCATTTCCAAAACAAGTTACAGGCTTGTGCTTTCAAACGGTGCTGTATCACGGGAGGTGTTTGACGATAAGTCTGCGGCGGAGGAAATGCTTCATAACAGCTCAGGAAAGCTTGTGAATGTCATATCCGCAGAAACAAAAGAAAAGACTGAAAATCGTCCTGAACTTTACAACCTGGCTGCATTGCAGATGGATGCAAATGATATGATCGGGCTTACAGCCGCCGAAACGCTTGAAATAGCACAAAAGCTTTATGAAAAGAAGCTTATCACATATCCGAGAACAGACAGCAGATATATTTCGGATGATCTTATACCTGATGTGAAAAAATTTATAAAACTTATCAGCGAATCCGGCAAATACTCGGACAGAGCAAAAACTCTTTTGGATAAGGGACTTAATCTTGACAGCAGGATTGTTGATAACACAAAAATCAGCGATCATCACGCTTTACTTCCTACACTTAACGCTGCGCAGGATATATCTCTTTCAGAGAATGAGAGCAAGGTGCTCGATATTATAATCAATCGTCTGCTAATGGGTGTAGATTCAAAATACAGATATACAGAAACATCATATGAATTCTGGTGTGAGGATATTACATATGACCTTGTATTCCGAAAAGCTGTTGATATGGGATGGAAAGCATATTGCCCCAATGCTGAAAATGATAATGCTCAAAGCCTTCGATATGAAGAGGGCAGCAGCTTTGAAGCGGAGTTGTCATTGAAAGAATGTGTTTCTCAGCCGAAGAAACATTTTACTGATACCACACTCATATCAGTTATGGAAAATATTGATAACCGAATTGACGATAAAAGCCTTAAGGCTGCGGTAAGCGGTAAGGGTATCGGAACGTCTGCAACCCGTGCGGCGATCATAGAAGACCTTATTGCGGCGGATTATATATCCCGAAAAGGCAAACAGGTAATTTCAACCCAGTTCGGGCGTGAATTTATCGCATCAATTCCTGACAATCTTAAATCCGTTGAACGCACTGCTGAATGGGAACAGTATTTTGATGATATCCAGTCTAAGGGAAAATCTCCTGAACAGCTCGAAGCAGATGTGAAAGCCTTTATCAAAACCACAGTTATTTACGAAAAGAGCAGCGGAAGAAAGCCATTATCACACACCAATCCCAATGCACCTGAACGCAAAGCTCTTGGCATTTGCCCCCGATGCGGAAAAAATATTTATGAGGGTAAACTCAATTTTTACTGTGAAGGCGGCAGGGACTGCGGCTTCTCTCTTTGGAAAAGAAATAACAATGTCACAACTGAGATAACAGCTGAAAAAGCCAGAAAGCTTTTATCCGGCGAAGCAGTTCCGCTAAAGGCAGTAAGCAAGGAGGGCGAAGAATACACTGCATCGTACAAGTTAGAAGATAAAGGAAAATATATAGATCTTGTCCGTCAAAAAGCAGAAAAGCTTCCAATAGGAAAATGCCCCAGATGCGGAAAAAACATTTATGAGGGAAAACTCAATTTTTACTGTGAAAGTGGTAAAGACGGCTGCGGATTTACTCTTTGGAAAGAAGATAAATTCAATGGCATTACAATATCAGCTAAAAATGCTGGAGAACTTCTTACAAAAGGTAGTTCTAAAATAAAAAAGAAAACTCTTGACGGAACCGAAACAGCTGAGTATAAGCTAAAGGATACAGGCAAATACATCAATCTTGTCAAGGGTTAATAAAAGCTGAACAGCGATAAACTGTTCAGCAATTATCTGCATAAAAAAGCAACAAAATATTAACACACATTTAAAGATAGGAGGAATCCGCTTTGGGAGTATATCGTGATTATATATCTGATGACACTGATATGCAGACCATGCTTTTTCGGTATTCCATAATGGTTGATGTCTTTAATGCACATCTGCCAGCGGAACTCAAGTGTCAGTATCATTTATCAGATGATCTGAAAAAGAAAATACTGAGGCAGCCGTATTCCGAACAGAATGACAGGTTGATTTTGCTGTTCGGAATGGGCATCATCGGAGAAGCAACCCTTAAAGAGCTTGTACTTCACAATAAAACTGATTTTCTTTCAGATGTTATAAAGCTTGAAGACAGGGTACGAACTGATGAAGATAAGAACGAATCCGAAAGGCTCTCATATGAAACCCTGGAGCAAATCATTTTACTTTGTGCCAACTCTCAAAAATTTGATGAGTTTTCTCCTTTGCCCTTTGAGCAGGCAGAAAAGCTTATATCAAACAGTCATATCTTCATTGAAAATGGCTTTGTAAAGTGTGATAAAGATATGGCTATGCTCGTAAATGAATCCGGAGGGCAAATGGGATATTATGACGAGAACAGTGACAGTATTTTTATCGAAAAGCCTGAATATGTTGCCGCTTCCCTCGCTGATAATTATGATGTTTCTTCGGAAACTGCTCCTATTGTAACCGACTATAAAGCCCTTTTATGTTATTCATATGTTTATGATCTGCTCTATGGCAGGGAGTTTATAAAGTATGCCTGCGATAACCATATTCCCTACGATGAAAATTACGCTGCTGCATATGAGAAATATCTGAAAAAGATAAAACTCACATTCAATATTAAGGCATATACGAAAAAGCGCAATATTTGTGGTAACAAGGTCAATTATTTCGATTATGCCTTTAATACAGTGGAAAACAATGAGCTTGTGCAGACCGCTTTAAATGCCGATGAGGCATATTCCGCAGAAATTGTGCTTGATGTCAATGAAAACTACACTGATGCAGAATTAACAGTCAAGGCACTGAACAAATATAAAAATTCCAGGCAGCTTCTTGATAAAACTGTTATCGAGATAATGCACGGAAACAATATACTTCTCTATATTTACGACAGTGGTAATTTCACAGCTATTGACAGTACATCATTCAGGAACCAGTTATTTGACTTCGATAAAATTTGGAGCGTCATACAACTGTGCTCACGTGATGGAAGTCTCAAACGTGTTAATAACACAATTACCATTCCTCAGAAATATCTCGATGAAATCGAACCAAATCAGAGGGAATATGCTGAACGTATGATATCCGAGCAATATTCACGAATGCTCAGAAATAGAAGGGTTAACCCACTTGTACAATCGTTGAATGATCTTAAAGTGGCTGCCGAACAGAATATGGAGGCTATTCAAAAGGAAAAGGCGGAAAAAGCAGCACTTAAGGCGGCTGCCCTTCAGGCAAGAGCAGGAAGAAAGCCCGGCATATCATTAAATGAAAATTCAGAATCAGAAAATAATGGAGGTTAAAAGAACTATGAAAGTATTTATTTATGGATTTAACAGGAATGCAGAAATATGTATTTACGGAATATCCGGCGAGGAAGAAACTGAAAAGTTTCTTACAAAGTTTTTTGCTGACAAAGGGTTATATCTGTTGTCAGAGGAAGAAAGAAAAAAATATAACACCGATGCCGAATATGCGGTCAGCAAAGAAAGCTATGAAGCTCTGGCTCAGAACATTGAGCGCATACAGGCAGCACTTGATGCAATCGCTGATGATGTTATCAAAACAGAATGCGACCCGAATGAGGTTTACCAGATAGATGGAAAATGCTATGTAGTATAAAAAAATTCCCCATTGGGGAATAAATGGAAGTGATAAATTGCAATCATTGGTTGAATTAACGCAAGAAGAAAGCGAAAATATAGTCGTTAATCATAATGAAGACTTAGAATTTGCTCAAAAGATCGACGAATTCCTTAATAACAATAATTGCAATACTCAACCCTTACGGGTAGGACATACGCCATTTTCTTTGATAATATGCGGTGCAAATGCAAACTTGGAAGTTGGAATTAGTCCTGAAACAATTATTAAATGTATGAGCAATTCTGATGACCATTATCACGGACACGAATTAACCAAAGAACTGATTGCAAGTTTGCCTCAGTCTATTCGTGACCCAATAATGATTTTCAAAGGGTCACACAACAACTCTTTGTTGCTTGTAACTGAATTAAAGGATAAATACAACAAAGAAATCGTTGTTCCAATAGAATTAAGCAGCCGTAAGGCACGAACATTCATAAACAGAATAACAAGTGCTTACGGCAAGAAAAATATTGAAAACTATATTTTCAATCAACTGCAACAGCAAAATCTTTTGGCTATAAATAAAGAAAAAGCAAATAAATTGATTCAGTCTTTAGGGCTCCGATTGCCCCCAGAGGAATCATTTATTTGCTATGACAATAGTATAGCATACTCAATGAAAAATGTCAAGTATCCGATTGAAAAAGAGGAGGAAATAACGTTGAACGAACAGGAAATGATGGCTCAGATCGAAGCCAAACTTCGTAGGGAATTTGAAGCAAAGTTCCAGAAAATGGAGCAGAAGTTTGCAAGCCTTGAAGACCAGGTGCAGACGATAAACAAGTTTATGGCTGCTATGACTGAGGCTCAGGATCTAAGCAAAACTATGGCTGAAATTGAAAGCGTCACGAAGCAGATTACCGAATGCGACAAAGCAGCGTTTTACTGTTATGACAGATTCACAGACAAATTCTTTGCTCAGGGCAACGATTATCGTGAATGGCAGGAAGGTCAGTCGGCAGAGACACTTAAAACCGCATTTGATGACAAGCGGATAATGTCCGAAGGCGATAAAACCATTATTCCTATAGTATCATCTGACGGCGGTGCTCTTGGTGTAATTACCGCTGAAAAGGAAAATGGGCTTTCGGAAAAGGAAATTGAGTTCTTCAAGCCTAACAGTCAGATAGTCAATACCATAGAGCTTGCATTGAAAAAGGAGTTCGAGCATCAAGGCAGAATCACCGATGAGCTTACTCATCTCAAAAACAGACAGGGGCTCAATGAATATGCGGCTGATACCATTTGCGGCAGAATAAACGATAATCTTCCCGTGAACATTGTAATGTGCGATATTGACCATTTTAAGAGCGTAAATGATACATATGGACATGATGCAGGAGACACCGTATTAAGAGACGTGGCAGCAATACTTCAGGAAGGCACACGCACCGGCTCTGATTGTGCTTTCAGATTTGGCGGTGAAGAAATGATACTTATTCTTAACTGCGAACCTGAAAAGGCTTACGAAATAGCAGAACGTCTGCGAATTTCCGTAGAAAATTCCGAACACACTGTAACAGCTGCTGATGGGCAGGAAAAGAATATAAGTGTAACTATTTCTATGGGCGTATATCAGATGGCTCCTGAAATAGAAATGACACCTGACAATGCAAGAGCTGTTTTTGATGCAGAATTCAAGTGTGCTGATGAATTGGTCTATAACGCAAAGGAAACGGGCAGAAACAAGGTCGTTACCACTGCCGACATTATGGACAAGGTCATCGCACAGAGAGAAAAATCAGCTGAACAGGGTGAAAAATCAGTACATACCCCTCACAAGGATTATAAGATATTCGGCACTATTTCATATAAAGATATTGTCGATAAAAAGCGGATAAATGGAATAACTGCCGAACATATTGATTCTCTTACTGACAGCCTGAAAAAATCAGGCATAGACTTTTCAGGTATAAAAGATGAGACTACCGGGAAATATTCTGTTTCGGTTGACGGCTGGGACAACCTCAAAGCAGCGAGAAACATATACAACAGTATAAAATCACAATCTACTGCCAAGGAAGCGCTCACCAGTAATATAGAATATCAGCTTAATTTGCGTAAGGACTTTGGATATCTTACTCAAAACCAGTATGATACACTTATGTCCGCAAAAAATGACATAAGAGATACTTATATCAGCAAATTTGGCGAAGAATTTGACAGTACTAAGCTGGATAAAGTGATCAGCGAAATAGTCAGTGAATGTTGCCCGCTGGCTAAAGAGGTATCAGAAAAATTACAGTCACTTTCTGAAACAGAAAAAGATGAGATATTAAAAGCTCATGCTGATTTTGAAGCTACTGCTGATGAGTTTGATGATGAAGAACTTCTTTCATACTCATTAAGTCAGGCAATCACCGATGAACGTAAAAGCACTAAGGAATTTTGTGCCGAATTAAAAGAAATAAATAATTGGGCTACTAAGGTAGAGCAAACAGCAGCTGAAAGAAGCCGCAATGATAACGAGCATGAGCAAAGTAAGTAAAGCAACTCTTCAGATAGCTTATATAACAGATTTCCCCATTGGGGAATAAAGAAAGAAGGTTAAAAAATGGGCGAATACAAACGCTATACGGACGAGCAAATTGAACAGGCAAAAAACGCTGATATAATTGATTTCCTTAATATACATGGCTATGAACTAAAACAGACAAGCAGAGATGCAGTGAAAATCCCTCATTACGGTGGATTGATAATAACCCCTTCCAAAAATGCGTGGTCATGGTTTTCAAGGCTACCTGCCCCTGATCAGAAACCGGGTGCAAAATGTTTAGGTGGAGTTGGGGCATATTCTTTTTGTACTCGTGCACTTGACATGAGCTTTAAAGATGCTATGCAGTCTATTGTTGGTGATGCTGCAGAGGTAAAGCAATTCGTCCCGAAGAATACTGTCCCTCAGAAAGAACATCGGGAATTTATTATGCCCGAAAAATCGGATAACTGCAAGAAGGTATTCGCATATCTTATCAATCAACGTCAGCTTGACCCGAAAATAATAAGCGATTTTGTAAATTAGGGAGTATTGTATCAGGGATATGCTCAATTCGGTCAGAACGACGATGCTCCAAAGCACGAAAATGCTATCTTTCTGCATCTGAATGAAAATGGCGAGCCTTGCGGCGCCGATGTTCAGGGTATATATTCAGGCACAAGATTTAAAGGAATAGTCCCTCATGATGATACAGATAACGGATTTGTATATATCAAAGGAAATGCCAATACGGTTGATACTGTTTATCTTTTTGAAGCCCCTATTGACTTGATGTCATTTGTGGAGCTGCACCCTGAAATAGAAAATGCAAAGTTCGTTTCAATGGGTGGGGTGAAACCCACAATCGCTATGCACTACATTGAAAGCAATATGACAGTTATATCGTGCGTTGATAATGATTGTGCCGGTCAGAAATTCAATGATAAGATCCTGAAAGAAAAAATGCAGGATTCGCTTTCTATGGCAGGCGGTTCCGATATAGACAAACGAACATTCACCGATCGGGAACCCCCGATAGAATACATAATTGCTGATATAAACGGTAAGCAGTGCAGCTTTTTCCTTTCGGCAGATGATTACAAAGATGCAAAAAATTCAAAAGCGGAGATTGCGCAATCCTCTTTTATTTGGGCAAACCGCAGCAATTTCCGGGTGAATCGTGAATGTGCCGAAGCCAGAGTAAAGGACTTTAATGACCTTTTAAAGCTTACCAAAAGCGGAAATTTTGCGCAAGAGGTGAAAAAGGTTACTGAATGGTCAGAAAAAGCACAGGAGAAAGCACAAATGCGCTCACAGGAACGAAGTGCGGCTATAAGTAAATAGATGTGGAGGTAATTCAATGTCACAGTCCAAAAAAGAAAATCTGCATAAAAAGATATATTACCCAGACTGTCGGGCGTATCCATCAAAAGATGCTGTGCTTGCTGATATGAAAAAGCGCAGAGATCGGCTTAGACAGCTTATCGGATACGCTGAAAAGGAACTTGATACACTTAAATCCGCAGAATCGTTTATTTCTGCAAGAATATGCGATATCGAAAATGATATAAGGAAAGGAAAAATATAATTATGGAACAGAAGAAGTCATCAGAAAAGGTCAACAAGCTTGCAGTGCTTAAGGCAGAACAGACAAAAAGGCTTGCGGCAGTTGCGGCAGCGGAAGCAAAGGCAAAGGCTATTGCCGAAAAGATTGAAGCAGAAGAACGCAAGCAGCACGAAAAGGAAGTCAAGGAGCTTGATACACTCTGCAAAAAGAATAAGATATCCTATAAGCAGATAATATCTTTTTGCAAGTGCATTTCTGAAAAAGGCTTTACTGTCGATGACATCATATCACTTATCAGTGATGATAACAAACCTAAGGAGGGAAAATCAGAATGAGAAACGTTGTAATACTTACAGGCAGGCTTACGGTGGACCCCGAACTCAGGCAAACTCCTGCCGGAAAATTTGTATGCAGCTTCAATATTGCCGTTCAGCGTGACAAATCACCCGAAGAAACTGATTTTATCAAGGTTGAAGCTTGGAACAATACAGCTCAGTTTTGCTCGAAATATTTCCACAAGGGCCAGCTTGTAGATATTTTGGGCACACTTCGCAGCAGTAAGTGGGAAGATGCCAATAAGTCCGTACACAATGAAAGGACTGTATTGATAAAAGAAATATCATTTGCCCCTACAAATAATCGCAAGCCACAGGAAAGCGAGCAAAAGAGTGATTTTAACAATCCATTTGCTTCACATGAAATGGAAGATTTTACTGAGGTCGATACTGACGATCTTCCGTACTGATTCCCCAAAACGTTGACAGGAGGCATAAGATATGAATAATATCATAGGAAATACCCCTTACTAAGAGACAAACGCATGATTTCAATGGACGCTGATGTCGTTAATAAAATAGCTGCACGTCTCAATGTACTCGGGCATTATGCAGACATGACCGGCTGCTTCTGCTATCGGTCTCAGCATACACCTTTTATTACACTATTTCGTGTTTACACAGAATTTGGGATTGACTCGTTGATACATACAATAATTTCTATTTATGTGTGTGCAACAACTTTAATTGTTGTTTCTTTGTATAGACAATTTTACCTAACATATTGACAATATCATAACAATGAACTATAATTAAGGAGAGAATTAGATTATAGTTATATAATTTCATAAATGTAATTATAAATGATGATGGGACAATAAACACTTTAAGATGTTAATTATTAAATATCTGATAATTTGAATGTTTTCAATAGTGATGTTTTTTATGCTTTCTACATTGTATTTATAAATAAAAACGAAGGATGTGTAATATATGGGCGTTGAAGAAAATATAAAATCGTATAATGAGACATTTAGAATCTTAAGAGAAGCTCAAAATGAAAATAGACTGGTTCTTTTTATTGGCGCAGGTATATCAGCTGATTCAGGTATGCCTCTTTGGTCTGAAGCAATAGATAAAATTTCAAAGGCATTAGATTTACAAAAACAAAATGATGATACGTTGAAAATTCCTCAATACTATTATAATTCAAGAGGAAAAAAGGAATACAACGAATTCATGAGAAAAATATTTAAATATGGCGAAGATCTTAAAACCACAACTTTGCACAAAAAGTTAATTGGTTTAGGAACTAATACGATTATTACAACCAATTATGATCATTTAATTGAGAAGGCGGCTCAAGAGAATGGTGAAGTAATGCAGGTAGTAAGCCAGGACATTGATTTGCCATATCTGCGATCTGGCAGGCAGTTAATAAAAATTCATGGTGACTTTGAACATGATAATTACGTCTTGAAGGAAGATGATTATTTACATTATTCTTCTAATTTCAAATTAATTGAAACCTATATTAAATCTATCATTGGTTCCAAGATAGTGTTATTTGTTGGCTATTCTTTAAGTGATCCTGATATAAAACACATATTTTCATGGGTAAAGGAAATCCTTAATCAAAATTTTCAAAGAGCATATATAATTGTAACACGTGAGGAACCAAATGAATTAAAAAAAGATTATTTTAAAAATTTAGGAGTAAATATCATTTATGCTTCTGAGTTTGTTGAAAATAAGAATTGTGGTGATTCTGCACAGATAATTCAGGTCATAAGACACGTAAATGAAAAAGAAGCGGGTACGAAAATTGAAAAATTGTATAATCAGATAAAACAACTGAAAGATTTAAATTATGTTTATGGAAAATATATTCGAAGAACATTTTATAAGTATGGAATAATATGTAGTGGTAATAATATAAGGCTGTTTTATAGAAACAATGACGATGAAGGAAATAGATTTCTCGATACGATTTGGAACTATTTTGAAAAAGATGGAAAAAATGAATGTCCCAAAAATATTGACAATAATTATTTAAAATTAATCAAGCAAGTGATAGTCAAAAGTCAATTTAGTATAATGGAACGAAGATTTGATTTAAATAAAAAGGTGGAAATTTCAAATGAAAAGACTAATGATATAGAAGAAAAGATAATTAATTTTGATTATACAGCGCTACATACAATAATGGTTAATAACTTGAGAAATGTTTCATTAACCAATCCAGAAATTTGTATGCAACAAGCTTATATTTGCTCTATATTTGGAGATTACGTGTTAGCATATAATTTTTTGAAAACTGCATCTACGGTTTTTTATTCCAGTAAATCATATGTCTGGTATTATATAGCTATGGTTAATAAAAAATTTGTAGGGCAATTATTAGGTAACAACCTAATAGGAAAATTAAGTGACGAAGAACGACAGGCTATAGCATCTGAAGCCAAAGCGATTGATCTTGATAAAATAATGAATAGCATACCCAATACAGATGATAGTGATTATTATTTTCTAAAGGAATTGGGTAGCTTTAATGTTGCATATACATTGTTTTATGATGTTTTCAAGGACTCTGTTAAATCGGCAGAAGAGGCTAAAACATACTATTCTGTTTATACAGGGATGACTGCAGATCAAAAACTTCAGATTGCTGTTAAGGATTATATAAGCTACTTATATAGAAATTATATTATTTTAGATAGATACACTGAGACAATTTCTATATTTGTTCTGTATATTAGAAGCATTTTATCATCAGTAAATTCTGCGGATATAGAGCCTGATCCAAATGAAAAATTGGCTGTAGGAAATGTACACTTAGATAAAATAGGTAAGTTTGAATTATTTATAATGATTAAGTATCTTAGTGTAAATCAAATCAAAAAAATGTTTAAAGAGTATGAAATTAAAATATTACCGATTGATAAGATGGGGCAGGATTATATAGAGCAAATTTTTGCATCTGTAAGTCTCTATTCCAAATATGTTAAAATAGAAGAGGATATATTTTGGAGATATTTAGAACTTGTATCGCATATTGAAATAACTTCTGATTTGACAATCAAAATCTTTGACAAGATATTTGAAACGTTATCTAAAGCAAATCCGAGGATTATAGCTGTGAATGAGGATACTGTTGTAAGATTTGTAATCAATGTGTGCAATCAACAATTATATTCTAATATAAAAATATGTGATGCCGCAAAAAAAATAATTGACAAGATGATCGACGAGGACTTTTATATTGATTTAAGTAACTTGTTAAAACATTTATTATATTTATGCTATAAAGGCAATAAAGCTTATAATAATGTTAAACGTATTTCTAAGTTGGCAAAGCAAGGAAAAATAAAGTTACTTATAAATATATATGATAAATTATCTGTAAAACCACAAAACCAAATAAAGAATGCTATTGATTGTTGGAGACCAGAATCATTTTATGATTATTGTTATTATTGTGAAGCTGCTTTAGTAGGAGCACTTGAGTGGAATGAAAAGGTTGAAAATGAACTATATGATTTAATCAATAAAGGGAAAGAAGGACAAGATAAAGATGAACAAAGTAATAATATTATAATAGATTTATATCCCAATTACAATGAATCTGATCTCATTAATGCTCTTTGTAATTTATACTTAAATAAAAAGATAATTAATGAATCCAAATTAAAGGAGATTGCTGATAAATCCTCCATGGAATTACCAAAATGGTTATTGAATATGGACACTTTTGATTATTCAAAATTTGATTGCCAATGGCTTGAAACAAGTAGTCCGAGTTTACTTAAATCAATTTCCAAAAATCCTATTGCAGTTAAAGGAATTCTTGAGGCGTATAAAACGCAATATGAAAGTAAAGCAATTAGTACTGATGTGACAGATATAATAATTAAATATTTTATTATCACTTAAAATAGTGCGTAAATTATGTGTTGAAATGATAAAACAACTCATTAACTTGTGATTCGACGAGTTAATGAGTTGTTTGTGTGTAGCGTGTATATTCAATTAAAATAACATAAACCTTCATTACAAAAAGTGGGTTATAAAGTGGGTTATTTAAAAAAACAAAAACCACGCAAACAGTTTGTTTACGTGGTTTTTGTTGGTGCGCTGCAAGGGACTCGAACCCCTGACCTACTGGTTCGTAGCCAGTCACTCTATCCAGCTGAGCTAGCAACGCATTGCTTTATTCAGCTTTATTATTATATCACTTCTATTCTCACTTGTCAAGTGTTTTTTCAAAAAAAATAAAAATTTCCCTGTGATGTGATTATTTTTCCAAGATAAGCCAATATTACTGACAGATCAAACATGACGGAAAGGAACCTGTATTATGAAAAAGAACTACATAGCATCTGACTCGGCTGTTATTGCGGCGATAATGGCAATATCTCTTCTTATAAGCGGCATATTCACCGCAGTTTCATCGGAAAAGCACATTGAAGAAAGCCTGGTGCGCCTGCATATACTTGCAAATTCTGACAGCGAGCTTGACCAGCAGCTAAAGCTCAGGGTGAGGGACGCCGTTCTTGCATCGTCAGATGAACTGTTTGAACCATATTCATCTTCCGAGGAAGCAGAAGAGGCGCTGTCCGGCCAGCTTGATAAGATAAAAGCCATTGCCGACAGCACCCTTGCGGAAAACGGCTGCGATGACAGAACAGT
>ERZ773116.2913-NODE-2913-length-13072-cov-3.937082_pt1 | contig 13072 bp, 9 predicted proteins | sample MGYA00580563_ERZ773116 | MGnify/ENA primary metagenome ERZ773116 (study PRJEB29015, sample SAMEA2737864) | human gut metagenome | biome: human gut; feature: human-associated habitat; material: faeces | place: China | collected 2012 ... | reverse complement strand
CGACCTCATGGTCCCAAACCACGCGCGCTACCAACTGCGCTACACCTCGAAATAACCTGAACGCTAATATAATATACCACAAAAAAAACGATTTGACAAGAGATTTTGAAAAAAAATTCAAAAAATTCCAAAAAAGACTTGAATAAAAAGAAAAATCAAAGTATAATAGAACAAGTGAAAGAAGCAAAAAGAAAAAGGCAAAAATAAAAAAAACAATAAAATTCACAAAAAATGCGCCTGTAGTTTAGCTGGATAGAATATCAGGCTACGAACTTGAAGACCGGGGGTTCGAATCCCTCCAGGCGCACCAAAGACATAAGCTCTGTAATGTTGAAACATCAACGATTTGCAGAGCTTATATTTTCATACATATACAGCAATTGACGACTTTATGTAAATATGATATAATACGGATGTGGAGGTAAGTTAATAAATGGAAAAAGTAAGAAAATTTTATTTAGACAAAGAAAAAGATATAATAGTAAACTTATACAAAATATCAGAAGACGAAATAGAATACATATTAGAAACGCCGAACCATAAAAAAGGAACCCTAATAACAAATCTAGCAAAAATCTGCAAATTAGAAACAGAAAAAAATGAGCAAGACATGAAGATAATAAAAGGCAAAATGAAAGCAATGATAAACGGAAACAACGAAGAAGTATATGTATTTAGACTAGGAGGAATAAAACTAGCCAACATATATAATGACAGAATAGAAATAAAAGCCCAAATACCAGCAATAAGTAAAACATTAATGTCACAAACAAAAAATTACAAATTACCAATAGAAAAAACATTTGTAAAAACATACATATTAAAACAAAGCAAATTCAGAACAGATTTACATACACATATGAATGCCATATTAACACCAGACTGTTTAATAGCATTAGGAATAAAACACCAAATAAAATACCCATTATATTACATAAAAAAATTAAACTTAAAAATGTCAGAAGAACAAGAAAAAGAAATCACAAAACAAAGAAAAGAAGTAGAAGAACAATTTAAAGACTCAAAACTAACAGGAAAATATTTAACAAGAAAAATAGATGACAACACATTTATAAACTTTGCAGACTTCATATTAAACAACTTAGAAGATGCAAGAAGAAACATAGAAAAAATCAGAGTAAGTTTATCAATATTAAAAGATGGTCAAGCAGTATTCACAAACCTAGAAAAATGCTATATATATAGATATGTATTTGCAAAAGGAACAGAATCAGAAAACAAAATAAAAGTAGATGAAGAAATAGCAAAAAAAATACCAGAAAAAGACATAAAAGAAATGGTTGTAAAAATGTTACAAGACAGCAAGCCAGGAAGTCCATATAAAAATAATGTAATAAGACAAGACAAACTATTATGGATAGCAAGAGAATATCAAAAACAAAGAATAAAATATGTAGAAATAGCAAATACAGATTTAGCAAAAGTAGGAGAACCAGCAATAAAATTACTAGAAGAAGTACACGAAATTTTACCAGAAATCGAAAAAGAAACAGGAGTAAAAATAAGATTTTTAGCAGGAATAAGAAGAGTAGCACTAACAATAATAAAAGACCAAATAACAAGTGACAAATATCTAAGAGAAAATTTATGTGTGTTAAAAGCAGTAGCAAAAGATCCATATGTTGTAGGAAGTGACTTCCAAGGAGAAGAAATAAATGACATAGAAGACTTAAAACCAGCAATCAAGCAAATTGTGCAAGAAATAGCATATTATGACAAAGGATTCACAGTAAGAATACATGCAGGAGAAAATGACAGCTTAAAAGACAATGTAGGAAAATCAATAAAATGTGTAGAAGAATCACTAAGACCAAATCAAGAAATGCCAAGAATAAGAATAGGACATGGGTTATACTCAAAAGAACCTAACACAAAAGAAGGAAAAGAACTAATAGAAAAAATGAAAAAAACAAATACAATAGTAGAATTTCAATTGACATCTAATATAAGATTAAACAACTTAAGCAAATTAGAAAAACATCCAATAAAAAAATTCCTAAAAGAAGGAGTAAAATGTGTACAAGGAACAGACGGAAACGGATTTTATGGAACAGACACATTTGATGAGCAATTAGCATTACAAAATCTATTAGGTGTAACAGACAAAGAATTTGAGAAAATGAGAGAAGTAGAAGAACAAATCATAAAAGAAAACGAAGAATTTTTTGAACAAAAAACAAAGAAATTCCAAGAATTCTTAAAAGGAAGAACACTAAGAGAAGCATTACTAAAAATAGAAAATGAAGAACTAGAAAAAATAAAAGATGAAGAAGGAGATCTTAGAATAACAAACACAGAAGAATCAGAAAAAGTATTAGGCACAAAAATAGCAGAATTACCAACAGACAAAATTCCAATAATAATAGCAGGAGGAAGCTTTAACAAAAAAGGAAGAATAACATATGTAGACGAATATGGACGAAAAATAATAGAAAGTCTAATAAAAAAATTAGACAACAAAAAAGTATTTTTTGTAATAGGACACAAAGTAGAAGGATACGAAAAAGCTGTAATAGAAGCAATGCAAAAATACAAAAAACAATTTGAAATATATGCAATAATTCCAAAAATGATAAATGAAAAGGAACAAGAAAGACTAGAAGAAAAAGAAATAACAGGAATAAGAATATCAACAGAAAGTGAAGAACTAGGAATATACAAAAGCTTCAATTATGAAATATTTGAAAGAAGAAAATCAATAGTAATAGCATTTGATGGAAATTCACCAGTCTCAAACTTAGTGCAAGAAGCCAAAAACGGAAAAGGAAAATCAAAAATATATGTAAATAAAGGAAATGAAGTATTAAGCGAAAAAATGAATTACTTAGAAGGATATGTAACACCATTTTCATTAGAAGACAACATTATAGACAAAATAATAGAAGACAATGAAGAACTATAAAAAATAAATATTAAATAGAACTAGATTGCTTTTTGAAGAAATCTAGTTCAATAAACAAAAAAATAAATAAAATAAACATATAAATATATGAATATTACTAGCATTGTAGCAAAAAAAAGCCAGCAAGTCAATAAAAAACGAGAAATTAATGTAAATTAAAAATTTCTAAATCTTTAAAAGCAGGATCATACAAATTTTTACCATCAAAACTAAAGCGAGAACCGATGGCAAGGGCAATCCCAAGTCTTATCAACATCATTCCAAGAAAGCAAACAACCAAGATGGGTACAAAAAGGTTTAACAGCAAAAATATCATCATTAGAATCACGAAAAATTCCAATCTTTTGATTATTAATCTCAACAATAGCACCAGAATTCAAAGGAATAGAATCAAAACTAATATTAGATTTTTTAATTTTATCAATAACCAAAGACTTAGTAGACTGAACAATCACATTTTTAAATTCATCCATATTTTTAATAGGCTGTAATCTATCAGAAGAATACACAGAAAAATATGGATTTTCTTTACCAGTAATCATATCAACAATAATATTTGCAGCAACATTAGAAAGAGACATACCCCATTTTTTAAAACTAGTAGCAACAAAAAAATTAGGCAAAGAATCAGAATACTGACCAATATATGGAATTTTATCTAAAGAAATACAATCACGAGTATTCCAACGATATAAAATATCACAATCAGGGTAATATTTTTTAGCAACATCTTCCAAAATTTTATAACTAGAAGCTTCAGTACAAAAAGAACCAGTTTTATGATCAGAACCAGCAATCAAAAGCAAATTTTTATTACCAAATTTAGCAGTCCTAAAAGAAAAAGTAGGAGTACCAGCACTTAAGAACATACCATTAAACAAAGATTTTTTAGGGTCAATAGCAATAACATAAGAAGTAGATTGATACATTTTAGTAAAATAAAATCCAGGAAAATTAATAAAAGGATAATGAGAAGCCATAATAACATATTTAGATTTTATTTTATAACTAGGAAAATCATTATTATTAGAAGAATATTGAACAGGAGAAGAAGCGGCAAAACACACATATCTATCATCAAAATCCTTACGAATATCAGTAACAGTAATATTTGTAAAAACATGAGCAGAATTCTTAATAGAATTATAAAGTCCCAAAACATATTTAGCAGGATTAAATTGAGCCTGATTTTTAAAACAAACACTACCACAAGTCTCAAAAGGCAAACCAACAGTAGAAGCAAATTCACAAGGGAAATTTAAAGAACGAACAGCCTCAACTTCAGCTTTAACATCATTTAATTCCTGTTTAGTTGTAGAATATACATAACTATTTTGCAAAGAAAAATCGCAAGAAATTTTTTCAGAATTAACTATATTTTTAATATTTTCAATAGCATCTTCATTAGATTGTAAATACAACCTAGCAAAATTATAACCATAATCATCAATCAAATGTTTATAAAAAAGTCCATGTTGACTTGTTATTTTTCCAGTAGTATGACCAGTAGTTTTACTGCAAATAGTATCTTTTTCCAAAACAACAACATCAAGACCAAGTTTAGTTAAATAATAGGCACAAGTCATGCCAAAAATACCAGCACCAACAATGCAAACATCACACTCAACATCAGAAACATTCAAATTATTATTATTAAAATTAACAGAATCAAGCCATAAAGAATTCAAAAAAATCACTTCCTATACATATTTTTAATAGTATTAGCATAAAATACAAGCAATATACAAAAATGTAGACAAAAAAAATAAAAAGTGATATACTGAGGCAAGAAATACAAAGAAAGGATTGTGATAAAATATGGGAGAAGAACTAAAAGAAAAACTTTTTACAAAAAAGGAAGATGGATGGAAAAACTTAACAACAAGTCAAAAAGAAGAACTTGTTATAATAACAGAAAACTATATGAAATTTTTAAACAAATCAAAAATAGAAAGAGAATTTATAAAAAATGCTAAAGAATTAGCAGACAGAAACGGATATACAGACATAATGAATAAACAAACATTAGTACCAGGAGACAAAGTATATTTTATAAATAGAGGAAAAAGCATGTATTTAGCAATAATAGGAGAAAATGACATAGAAGAAAATGGAATGCATATTATAGGATCACATGTTGACTCACCAAGATTAGATTTAAAACCAAATCCATTATGTGAAGATGGAGGACTAGCATATTTTAAAACACATTACTATGGAGGAATAAAAAAATATCAATGGACAACAATACCATTAAGTATACATGGAGTAATTGTTAAAACAAACGGAGAAAAAATAGAAATAGAAATAGGAGAAAAAGAAACAGACCCAATATTCACAATAACAGATTTACTACCACATTTAGCACAAGACCAAATGGAGAAAAAACTAAAAAATGGAGTAGAAGGAGAAGATTTAAAACTTCTAATAGGAAGCATACCATTTTCATGTTGCAATAAAGAAGAAGGAGAAAACAACAAAAAACAATGCAATGTAAGTGAAAAAGTAAAATTAAATATATTACACTTATTAAATCTAAAATATGGAATTACAGAATCAGACTTATTAAGTGCAGAATTAGAATTAGTACCAGCTTTTAAAGCAAGATCATTAGGATTTGATGAAAGTATGGTAGCAGCGTATGGACAAGATGATAAAGTATGTGCATACACATCATTAGCAGCAATGATGAATTTAGAAAAAGTAAAAAATACAGCAATATGTATTTTATCAGATAAAGAAGAAGTAGGAAGCATGGGAAATACAGGAATGGAATCACATATGTTTGACTTCTTTGTATCAGAAATCCTAAACAAATTAGGAATAAACAAACCAAATTTATTAGACAAAGTATTTTGCTTCTCAAAAATGTTATCATCAGATGTAGATGCGGGATTTGATCCAATTTATGCATATGTATCAGATACAACCAATGCAGGATATCTAGGAAGAGGAATAACATTAAACAAATACACAGGAGCAAGAGGAAAATCAGGAGCATCAGATGCAAACGCAGAATATGTAGCATGGATACGCAACATATTAGAAAAAAATGAAATAAAATATCAAGTTTCAGAACTAGGAAAAGTTGACATTGGAGGAGGAGGCACAATAGCATACATCTTAGCAAATAAAGGAACAGATGTAATTGACTGTGGAGTTCCAGTACTTTCAATGCATGCACCATATGAAGTAACAAGTAAATATGATATTTATTCAGCATACAAAACTTATGAAGCATTTTGGAAAGAATAAGAAATAAAATTTATATATTAGTAAAATTCTAAAATTTTCTTAATATATAAAATAATCTAAAAATCCCACAATTTTAGAATAAATTTTTCTGAATTTGTGGGATTTTTTAAGTATAATAAAATCAACAAAGTCTCAAATAAAAGCAAATATAATATAAAATTACAAACGCTTAAGTTCATCAACAATTTTATTAATAAATTTTTGTCTGTCTTTAGGCAATTCACTAATTTTTTGAGACAAATTAACTTGAAAAACGACATCATTGTTTTTCATTAAATCCTTAAATAAAACATCAGGAGCAATTCCCAAAGTATTCATATAATTTATTAAAGTTTCAAGTTTAACACCACTATTACCATTTTCTAATCTAGAAATATATTTTTCTGAAATACCAAGTTTATCAGCAACTTGAGTTTGAGTCAAATGATATTTTTTTCTATAAGATTTAAATACTTTACCAATAGCAGAATCGATTGAATTTTTCACATTAGATTTCATAATGTACACCTCCATATTAACTAAAATAAGTATAACAATTTATAAGTAAATATAGAACAAACTGGGAATATGAAAATTGCCAAATGGTAAAAGACCGAGTAAACCCACCCAAATTCGACAAAAACCGACAAAATCCACGAAAAACAAATTCATACTATTAGTATTACACGAAATAAAAAAGTTATTCACAGCAAGAAAAAACATAAAAAAAAGAGGCTAATTTTACATAAAATTGGTCAAAACACTAACTATAAATTAGTTCCAATTGGTAAAGATATGGTAGTATATTATATAAGAGTAAAAAAAGAAAAGAGGTAAAAAAATGGAACTATTAATAGGAAAAAGACAAAAATTTAATGTAGTATGTGATGAATGGTTGGAATATAAAAAAATGCGAATAAAAGAATCAACATATGCAAATTACAAACTAAAAATTACAAACTATTTGAAAAAAGATTTTGGAGACAGAAACTTAAGAGAAATAGCAAATATAAATCTAAATAGATATGTAGAAGAATTGCAATTCAAATTATCAAGCAAAACTGTAAAAGATACAATAACAGTCTTAAAATCAATATTAAAATATGCAGAAAGAAAATACAATATGGATTTTAAATTAGATTTAGTATCAACACCAATAACAACAACTAAAGAAGCAGAAGTATTTAATGAAAGAGAACGAAAAAAGATGGAAGAGTACATATTAGACTCAGATAACATAAGAGATCTAGGAATATTAATAAGTATGTACACAGGATTAAGAATAGGAGAGGTATGTGCACTAAAATGGTCAGATATAGATTTTGAAAGCAAAAAAATAAGAATTAGACATACAGTACAAAGAATATACATGAGCAAAAAAAATTCAAAACTTGTAATGACTTCACCAAAAACAAAGAATTCAGTAAGAGAAATACCAATAGCACCAATATTATACAAAAAACTAAAAGAAATCTCAAAACAATACAAAAAAGACACATTTATACTATCAGGATTAAAAGAAAAAACAATAGAGCCAACAGGATATAGATACACTTATAACAAAGTATTAAAAGAATGCCATATTCCATACAAAAAATTTCACTGTTTACGTCACACATTTGCCACAAGATGTATACGAGTAGGAATGGATGTAAAATCATTAAGCGAAATTTTAGGACACTCAAATGTAAGTGTTACACTAGGAATCTATGTACACTCATCATTTAAAATAAAAAAGAAATTTATAGATAAATTATAGTAAAAAATGAATAATTTAAGTAGAATTTAATAACATATATAACAGAAAGAAATACAAATAACATACTACAGTCTAAAAAAAGATAAAAAATACATTTTTTTCGAGTATGGACAGAAAAACTTTACTAAATATAAAAAATTGCTATTGCATTAATATACAAAATAAAACCATACAAATATTGAGATATCAATATTTTGTATGGTTTTACGATTTTGGTGGGCCAAGAGGGATTCGAACCCCCGACCCCACGCTTAGAAGGCGTGTGCTCTATCCAACTGAGCTATTGACCCATAACCTGAACAATATTTATAATAACACAAAAAAGTACAGCTGTCAATAAAAAATGGTAAAAAAATTCAAAATTTTGTATATATACCATCAAATGTGAATTTTTTGTGAAAGGCTTTACAAGTAAGATATAAAATGATATTATACTAGGGAAATAAGGAAAACAAGAAAAATCCAAAAGAAGGAGGAAGTAACCGTGATAGAGGTTAAAAATGTAACAAAAAAATACGGAAAAGTTGTAGCCGTAGACAAAATCAGCTTCACAATAAATGACGGAGAAATAATAGGGTTATTAGGGCCAAATGGAGCAGGAAAAAGTACAACAATGAACATGATAACAGGATATATAGAGCCGACAGAAGGAACAATCATAATAGACGGATACGACATAAGCAAGAAACCAAAAAAAGCCAAAAAAGAAATAGGATATATGCCAGAAGGAGTGCCATTATATACAGACATGACAGTAAAAGAATTTGTAACATATATGGCAGAAATCAAAAAAGTAGATAGAAAAACAAGAAAAGAAAAAGTAGAAAAAATAATAGAAGAAACAGGACTAAAAGATGTAGAAAAGAAATTAACAAGAAATCTATCAAGAGGATACAAACAAAGAGTAAGTATGGCAGGAGCATTAGTAGGAGAACCAAAAATACTAATATTAGATGAACCAACAGTAGGACTTGATCCAAAGCAAATAACAGAAATAAGAAATCTAATAAAAGAATTAGGAAAAACACATACAATAATACTAAGTTCACACATATTATCAGAAGTAAGTCAAATATGCCAAAAAGTAATAATAATAAATAAAGGAAAAATAATAGCAGTTGACACACCAGAAAACTTAGAGAACAAGGTTGCAAACAAAAATGATATATATGTAACAGTAGAAGACTTAGAAAACAAAATAGAAGAAGTTGCAAAAAAAATAAAAGAAATAAGTAAAATAGAGTTAGTAAAAGAAAACGAAGACAAAACCAAAAAATATTTAATAGAATCAGAAAAAGATGCAGATTTAAGAAAAATATTATTCCAAGAACTAGCAAAAGAAAACATAACAATATTCGAAATGAAAAAAGCAGATACAACACTAGAAGACGCATTTATGAAGCTAATAGAAGGAGGTAATTAAGCCATGTGGGCAGTCATAAAAAAAGAGTTAAAATCATATTTCACAACACCAATAGGATACATATTTATAGGAGTATTCCTAGTAGCACTAAGTATATCATTTTACTTTAGTGTAATAGGAGCAGGAAGTGTAAACTTAGAACGTATATATTATTCATTACCAACAATAATAGTTTTAGCAGTAATAATACCATTATTAACAATGCGCTCATTTGCAGAAGAAAGAAAATCAGGAACAGAACAATTGTTATTAACATCACCACTTAGTATAACAAAAATAGTATTAGGAAAATTTATATCAGCAGCAGTAGTAGTAATAATAACAGAATTAATCAGCTTTATGTACTTTGCAATAACAAGCCACTTTGGAGCACCACATGTACAAACAGCACTAGTAACAATGTTTGGATTTTTACTATTCTGCATGACATACATAGCATTTGGAATCTTAGCATCAAGTATAACAGAAAATCAAATAATAGCAGCAATAATATCAATAGCATTTTTCATAATAACATGGGTATTACCAGACTTTAACACAAATTTAAGTGGATTATCATTTGTAAACATGTTATATAAATACACACAAGGAGAAATAGATATAGCAGACACAGTAACATTTGTAACATCAGCAATAACAAGCATAATATTAACAATAACATTAATGCAAAGAAGAAAAAGCGTAAAATAAGGAGGGAAAAGTTTTGGAAAATAAAGAGCAAAAAGAAAAGAAAGATAAAAAAATAAAAGAACAAAAAAACAACAAAACAGTAGAAAAAAATAAAACAAAAGATAGCAAAAGAAATAACAAGCCAGTAAAAGAAAAGAATAAAGAAAAAAAAGACAAAAAGCCAAACAAATTTATAGAAATAATAAAGAAAAAATGGTTAATAAATGGAACGAAAACATTAATATTAGTATTAATAATATTAGCAATATTCTTTGGAATAAATATAGGAATGCAAAAAGCAGAAATTACACCATTAGACTTTAGTAAAGAAAAACTATTCACATTAACACAAGCAAGTAAAGACAAGGTAAAAGACATCCAAAAAGACATTAACTTATATTTTGTAGAATACAGTGATGATGATTCAACACTAGACCTAGCAAAACAATACAATAAAGTAAATGAACACATAAAAGTAGAAGCAGTAAAAGCAAATGACAGACCAGACTTAGTACAAAAATATGGAATAGAAAGTGGAACAACAGCAATAATAGCAGAATGCGGAGAAAAATATAAAATATTATCATCACAAGACTTAGTAACATATGATTCAACAACATATGAAAGCATAAGTATAGCAGAAGAAAGATTGACATCAGCAATACAAACAGTATCAACAGACTATATACCAAAAGTATATTTCTTATCAGGATACTCAAAATTATCACTAAGTAGTGGATTGCAATACTTTAATGCATACTTAGAAAACGAAATCTATGATGTAGAAACAGTAGATGTATTAACAACAGGAAAAATTCCAGACGATTGTGACACATTAGTAATAACAATGCCATCACAAGACTTTGACGAAATAGCAACAAATGCAATAATAGACTATATAAATGCAGGAAAAAATATTTTATGGTTCCAAGCAGCAACAGCACAAAGCACAGAAATGCCAAATGTAAATAAAATATTAGAAATGTATGGAATAAGCCCATTTAGCTTAGGAATAATAAGAGAAACAGACACAAGCAAAATGTTATCAGGACAACCAGATTTAATATTACCAGAAATACAAAGTACAGATGTAACTAAAAAATTAGTAAATTCAGAAGGAGTAATATTTGTAAATGCAACAAAAATAAATGTAATGGAATCTGATAAATTATCAGAATTAAAAGTTGAAGAAACACCATTATTAACAACAAGTAGCAAAAGTTATTTCAGAACAAACTTCTCAAACTCACAAGACACAGCAGAAGCAGATGATGAAGTAAACACATTTACAGTAGGAGCAATGATGACAAAAACATTATCAGAAGCAAATGAAGAAACAGGAGAAAAAGCAAAAACATCAAAACTAATAATATATGGAGAAAACTATTTTATATCAGATATGGCATTAACATCAAGTACACAAGCACCAGTTATCCAATATAGACAAAACAAAGATTTAGCATTAAACTCAATATCATATTTAGTAAATAGAGAAGAAGACATCACAGCAAGAAAGAGCACAGGAACAGTAACATATACAGCAACAGAAACAGAAAATAGAATAATACTAGCAATAATATTTGCAGTACCAGTTGTAATAATAGTAGCTGGAATAGTTGTATGGACAATAAGAAGAAGAAAAAAATAAAACATTAAAGATTTTTACATGAATGTAAAACATGAATTTATAATAAAAAGACCTCATATAATTTAATGGGGTCTTTTTGTATTAGAATATTTTAAAGTCCGCGTCTTTGTTCGCACGCGAAATTTGCATAAAAGGAGGAATTCATGAAAAACTGTATAAAAATAGCACTAGTAATAATAGGAGCATTAATAGGAGCAGGATTTGCATCAGGACAAGAAATTTACTTGTTCTTTTTTTCGTATGGAAAAAAAGGAATATTAGGAATAATAGTATCAAGCATATTACTAGGAATTATAATTTATAAAACCATAGTAATAATAAAAGAAAAACAAATAACAACATATAAAGAATTCTTAAAAAATATAATACCAGAAAAAAACAGAAAAGAAAAAATACTAGAAATAATAAACACAATAATAAATACATTTATCTTAATAACATTTTATATAATGATAGCAGGATTTGGCGGATATCTTGCAGAAACAATAGAAATACCACAAATAATAGGAAGCTCAATATTAGCAATAATATGTATAATAATAATGTCAAAAGAAACAAAAGGAATAGTAAAAGTCAGTGAAGCAATAGTACCAATCTTAATATTATTTATAATAATAATAGGAATATATACCTTAAGTTCAACAAACATAATAAACAAAATAAATGAAATGGAAATCGTAAAAGGAAGCAACTGGCTAGTAAGTGGGGTAATATATGCAAGTTATAATAGCATACTTTTAATACCAGTACTAATAAGTGTAAATAATATAATCAACAAAAAAGAAATATCAAAAACTGCAATAATTATAACACTAACAACATTTATTTTAGCAACATCAATATTTGTATCAATGCTGAAAATAGATGTAAATATAAGAAATTTGGAAATGCCAGTATCATATGTTATAAATACACAATTACCAAAATTAAAAATAGCATATGGAATAGTAATATTGACATCAATACTAACAACAGCAATTTCACTAATAGCAGGATTAATACAAAATGTAAAAAAACAAAATAACAAAAAAATAATCTTATATTTAATATGTATAAGTTCAATACCAATATCTCAAATAGGATTCTCAGCACTAATACAGCTTTTGTATCCAATATTTGGATATATAGGGATTTTACAAATAATACTTATTAGCACAAAAGAAAGAGATAAAAAATAATCATAAAAGAACCATTTAATAGTCATAAATTCTTAAAGAAAAAACATTGATATTTTAAACAATTTATAGTAAAATAAAAACATCAAAAGAAAAACAAAATAAGGAAGGAAGAGAAAGAATTGAAAGATTTTTGGAAAGAGCCGGAAACCAAAAAAATAAACAAAAAAAGAAGCCACTCGCATGAGTAACTTCTTTCGTGTTGGCGCTACCTATCTTCCCGGGCCGTCTCCAGCCAAGT
>ERZ773116.2908-NODE-2908-length-13088-cov-12.217832_pt1 | contig 13088 bp, 27 predicted proteins | sample MGYA00580563_ERZ773116 | MGnify/ENA primary metagenome ERZ773116 (study PRJEB29015, sample SAMEA2737864) | human gut metagenome | biome: human gut; feature: human-associated habitat; material: faeces | place: China | collected 2012 ... | reverse complement strand
ACGAAGGAAAAGAAAAAATTGCTGAGTATAAACCGCCAAAGACATATATGCAAGGTGTACAGCAGGGAAAGAAATCACTCGCCAGAGAACTGTCGCACATCATAGATACACACTTGCAAGTTTCCCTGAAACCGGAGAAACAGAGTAACAAAGTGTCAATCCGGGCTTTTGAAAAGTTTCAGAACTTGATTGATGAGAAAACATACGAATAAAAAATGAAAGAAGCTTGCCTTCATATGACGCAAGGGTGCACAAAATGATAGAAGAAATATGGAAAGATATTCCAGGATATGAAGGACTATATCAAGTAAGTAACAATGGAAAGATAAAAACAATATCTCACCAGACCAAAAATAATCCAAATGGCGGTGTAAGAATGACTGTGGGGCGAACATTATCACTGTACAAAATGCCTAATGGTTATCTCCAAGTGCAGCTCAGTAAAAACGAGAAGCGTAGAAAACTATATGTACATAGGTTGGTAGCAATAGCGTTTTTACATAACGAAAGAAATTTTTCAGATGTCAATCACATTGATGGAAATAAAAATAATAATGGTGTAGAAAATTTGGAATGGTGTAGCCATAGAAGTAATCAGATTCACATGGTAGAGAACAGAATGACGCGAAAGGCATTTCCTGTAATATGCGTTGAAAGTGGAATTGTATACAGAAGTATTTCTGATGCGGAAAAACAAACTGGAATAAGTAGATATGCAATTAAGAAATCGTGTGAATGTGGCAAAAAGTGCAAAGGAGTTCTTTGGAGATATGAGTAATCGGGTGAAATGTGAAATATACAGAGACAGTTTCCAGAATAGAAAATGTTACAACATACCAAAAGCACAATTAGTTATAGCAGATATTCCTTATGTAGTTGGGAATAACTTTTATGGGAGCAATCCTATGTGGTATACGAATGGAGATAATAAAAATGGCGAAAGTAAATTAGCCGGGAAAGCTGCATTTAATTCAGATTTCAATTTTAACCTATATGAATATTCCACTTCTGTTCAAGAATGTTAAAAAAGAAGATACAACACCTGTGCCAAGAGGAAGAAGTAGCAATTCTCCATGTATGATTGTATTTTGCTCGTTTGAACAAACGCAAACATTGATTAAAGCTGCTGAAAAACATGGTTTTGTACATTATATCCCACTTGTTTTCATAAAAAATTACAGCCCTCAAGTATTAAAAGCGAATATGCGTGTGGTTGGAGCTACGGAATACGCATTATTGTTTTACAGAGACAGGCTTCCTAAGTTTAGGAATGGTGTTCAGACTGATGAAAACGGGAAAACAATCAGAGGGACAGGGCACATGGTTTTTAATTGGTTTGAATGGGAGAAAGATGGAAAAGATATTCCTAAAATTCATCCGTCACAAAAGCCGGTCAAACTTTTAAAAAGATTGGTTGAAACGTTTACTGATCCCGGAGATGTAGTAATAGACCCATGTTGTGGAAGCGGGACAACGTTAAGAGCTGCGCATAAAATAGGAAGAAATGCTTTCGGCTTTGAAATTGATAGAAATTTCTTTAAGAGAGCAAAAGAAGAAATGCTTGTTTTTGAGGAAAACAGTCAGATAAGCATAGAAGATTTTTTATAAAGGAATCGTAAAAATGGATAATTTTAGACATTGGAAACATATGGAATGGAAGCAGAACCGCCGGGATATTTATTATTTTATTTTGAAATACTCAAAATCGCATAAAGGCACACCTCCGACAAGAATTATATCTGATGAACTGGAAATTAGCATGACAGCCGTTCAAAGGCATCTGAGGCAGTTTGAGGACGATGGACTGATCGTATTTCATGGAACTGGTTCGCACAGGACATACGAACTGATAGGAGTAAAGAAACATGAAACTGTATGACGTATACGACGGTTCAAAGTATATCGGGGAGCTAACGCTTGCTGAAATATCAGAATTGACAGGAAAGACAAGAAGTCAGATATCGCAGGCAATCAGCGGGGCATATGACATTAACGGCAGATATGCGGTCATATATGATGGGCAGCAAACAATCGCATACTCAAACAAGAATGATCGCAGGATGTTAATGGAATTTGACATTCTGACTCAGAAGATAAGGAGGGTTGTTGGTTGGGAAAGTTGAAGATTAAAAATCCAAAAAATCAAAGAAGCTTAATCCCGGCACCACTTAACATAACTGGCTTTACAATGGAGCAGGCTTCCAGACAGACTGGCGTAAGAATCGAATCTCTTAAAACGTATTTGGATTCAAAAGAACAGGAAATTAGAGAGCAGCTTATCAAAGAATCACAGGAAAAACTGTGGAAAGCAGAAGATTATATTGCTGTGGCAAATATTTTAATTTCTGTTATTGCAATCAAGAAAGCATGGGGATTCAAGAAAGCAAACCAGAATTTTATTGATAAGATTACCGAAGCAGAAAGATATGTTGAGGAAATCGGCGTTGAAGCAGCATATAAGGAAGTTCAGGAAGAAATGGGTTTGCAGATTGAATTTGATTCTTTTGATATTAACAAGGAATTTGGGTTTGGAGAAAGCGAGGTGATGCCAGATGCAGAAACAGTTAATAATTGATTGTTTCGCAGGCTGAGGCGGAAAACCAGAAAGAAAGAGGGTTAACAACAGGAGGTACAAAGAATGAAGTTTCTGGACTTTTTCGCCGGAATAGGTGGATTTAGAAAAGGGATGGAAGCAGCGGGGCATGAGTGCGTCGGATTTTGTGAATTTGATAAATGGGCGGTAGCAAGTTACACGTCCATGCACCTGATAACAGAAGAACAACGACAATATTTGTCAACGCTGACACTGAAACAAAGGCAAAAGGAGATATTAAAAGATGAATACAGAAACGGTGAGTGGTACGCAAATGACATTCGAAGAGTGTATGCCGAAGACATTCCCAAAGCAGACTGCTGGTGCTTCGGATTTCCATGCCAAGATATCTCAGTCGCAGGAAAGCAAGTCGGATTTCAAGGAAACCGTTCAAGCCTGTTTTTCAGAGTTATGTACCTTGTCGGACAGCTCAAAGAAGAAGATAAACCCACTTACCTTTTCATTGAGAACGTTAAAAATCTGCTTAGTGTTAATGGAGGATGGGATTTCGCCAGACTGCTCATTGAAATGGAGCAGCAGGGGTATGATGCAGAATGGCAGGTGCTCAACTCCAAAGATTTCGGAGTGCCACAGAACCGGGAAAGATGTTTTATTATCGGACATCTTAGAGGGAGAAGTACCTCAAAAGTGTTTCCTATCGAAGGAACAGACGGAAAAAATAGTGTTTCGTTAAATCTTTTCGGTTGTCTTAATGGCAGAAATTCACAGCGAGATAGAGTTTATAGTGACGATGGATTAGCACCAACAATCAGTACGAAGCCGGGAGGAAACACAGAACCCAAAGTATCTATAAAAATTATCGGTGAAATAAACTCATCTCAGGACGGCAAAATTCTTTCAACTGATGGTATTGCAAAATGCCATTCCGCAGGACATAACAATAATCCAAAGATTGCAATTCCAGTATTAACACCAGATCGTGCAGAAAAACGTCAGAATGGACGGAGATTCAAAGAAGATGGCGAGCCAATGTTCACATTAACATCTCAGGATAGACACGGGGTCGCAATTGATCCGCTCGGAGTATTGCGTAATGTTCGCACAGAATATGGAAAAGAAGTTGCCAATACGCTAGATACAAGCTGCAATCAAGGCATATTTGTGAAAGTTTCCGATGAATTAATTGTATATGCAGTCTGGTATGAAAAATATCAGCGTTACATAGCAATTCGGAAACTGACACCGAAAGAATGTTTTCGATTACAAGGGTGGTCCGATAATTATTTTGAAAAAGCACAGTTCGTAAATTCTGACAGTCAGTTATACAAGCAGGCAGGAAACGGAGTAACAGTGACAGTTATAGAAGCCATAGCAAGGAAAATGAAAGTGGAGAGCGTAAAGCTGCGCCGGTGATTTATTTGCAGAATAACGGGCAGGTAGCATTTGGATAGGAAAAAAATGAAGTTTAAACATAGAAAGGAATAACACTTATCCTTGTGAAACGAGGTTCCACCTAATCAGAATAGGTTGGGTAAAATTTGATAAATGCTAGACCAGAATGCCTTGGTTCTCCTGCACAGTGCAGAACAGACTAACGGTCAGAGGTAATAACTCCCAAGGCTATAAAGCAGATTGTAAAATTGCCATACGGATATTTGTAGTATAGCGTGTGAAAGAATTAATTGAAAAATCCATAGATAGATTGAAGCTAGCAAGCGATATTTCATTGAAACATTATAACAAACCACTTGTATGCGAGTATTCCGGCGGAAAGGATTCGGATGTACTTCTGGAACTATTCAGAATATCTAAAATCCCGTTCGAGGTTCATAATTCGCATACCACTGTTGATGCACCGCAGACAGTAAGGCATATCAAGAATACGTTTTCTGAATTGACGGACAAAGGCATCAAATGTGAGATTGACTATCATGTACAGGAAAACGGCAACCGTCTTACAATGTGGAATCTCATTCCTAGAAAGCTAATGCCGCCTACCAGAATCGTTCGGTATTGTTGTTCAGAACTGAAAGAAGGCGGGAATCCCAACAGAATGATCGCAACAGGCGTTAGATGGTCTGAAAGCAGTAAAAGAAGCAACAGAAGCCCATTTGAAGTATTGGGGCAGACAGCAAGCAAAAGCATCGGTGTTTCTGATGAGAAAATGCTTATCACCGACAATGACGATACCAGAAGGTTGTTTGAAAATTGCCAGATGAAAGCAAAAACAGTAGTCAATCCAATTATTGATTGGACAGATCAGAATATCTGGCAGTTCATTGGTGAGAAAAACATTCAAGTATGTGAACTGTATCAATGCGGATACAACAGGTTAGGCTGTCTAGGCTGTCCACTTGCATCAAAAAAGCAGAGGGAAAAGGAAATGTATGATTTTCCAAAGTACAAGCAAGCCTATATACGTGCTTTTGACAGAATGATTGAGGAACGCAAGCGGCGCGGAAAAGATGTGAAGTGGAGTTGTGGCGAAGAAGTCTATTTATGGTGGATGCAAGACAATAATGTAGTTGGTCAGATGGAATTATCTGATTTTATCGAGTATTAAAATCATGTACTAACTGCACAATAGCGTGTCAGTTACTCACATGGGGAAAGTGAGGGCGGCAAGAGAATGGTAATAGTAAAATTAAGCCCGATAAATAAAGATGATTTAAAAGTCGGAGATGTGGTTGGGGTTGCAAGAGAAGTACGGTGCGGATGGGGAGCAAGTTTTAGACACGTCATGGTGTATCCGGCAAAGATTATTCGTATAACTCCTAAACGAACCAAAATCGAAACCGACAAGTTCGGAGAACACGATAAATATGAGACATTTTATAAATATGATTCCGAAGCCATAAAAGAAAGCGAAATGGCAAAGAAATTTAAGGAAATCATAGATGGCGTATATGCCATTGAAGATTTTCAGTCAAGACGTGGACTGAGAGTAATTAATGACGAAGATTTAGATGCACTGTCAGAGCACATTAATGCGGTTGCAGAAATTCTGAAAAGTTATGGAAAGCGAGGACGTAATGGATAAATTAAAACCGTGTCCGTTTTGTGGAGAAGAGGCGCAAATTTTTACCGATGATGAAATAGGATATTTAGGTAATGCTCAGTATCTTGTAAAATGTGGTAACTGTCTTTGCGGTACAGGACATTATAACAATCCCGAATATGCAATAGAAGCATGGAATAAAAGAGCGAACGATAAGGAGGACACAAAATGAAATTATATTTCTACATTTTAGACAGTGACAGAGAATTCAATCCAGAAACTAGAACATTCGGAGACTCCACTTTTAAAGTCAGAGTTGAGGAATGCGAGGTAGTTGAAAAACCAAAGACGTACAGAGCAGTAACACAGTTTCCAGAAAGACTTTACATTGGATATGTGAAAAAAGAAGATATTGGAAAAATTTCTGGTTCTTCAACACCGTACATTGTGTTGGAAGAACCTAATTATCAGTTCGTAAAAGAAACATTCTTGGAAAAATACAATAATGATATTCGCAGATTTAAAAACATAATTTCAATGTACGAAAATAAGATAGCTGCGATTGAGGATTATAAGGAGGACACAAAGTGTTAATCAGAAGTCAGAACAGAGAAGTATTGATTAATCTCAATTCTATGGCAGGCATTGAAATTGCGGAAGGACCTATAAAAACAATTATAACATCATACATAACCGGATGCAGTTATCTGCTAGGAGAATATTCGGATAAAGAAAAAGCCTTCAAAGTACTGGATATGATTCAGGAAGCCTATGTAAATGGACATATTGATTACCAGATACCAGAGGATAGCGAGGTGGTTGTATGAAGTACAGAAAGAAACCAGTTGTAATTGATGCTTTTCAACTTAACGAAAGAGGGTTGGTTGGAGAAGATTGGTTCTGGGATGCGGTCAGCAGAAATGACATTATAACTCACCATTTTGGAAAATACCATCCAGAGCCAGCGTGGTGCGAGATAAAAACACTTGAAGGAATCATGGTTGCAAAAGCAGGAGATTACATCATCCGTGGTGTTCATGGAGAGCTTTATACATGCAAACCAGATATATTCAAGGAAACCTATGAGAAGGTGGAAGGATGATTCTAAACCAGAAAGACCAGAAAATCTGCGATAAATATAGCGCCTATGATAATTCTGGACGCGTACATTGCTGGGAATGCCCTTTAATTAAGGGTGACCCGAGTCAATATGATTTTCGGTGCAAAGCAAACAGCAATTATAACAGGAAAACACATGAATGGGAATATGACGAAAACGAGCAAAGTAGAAAGTTTGAGGAATTTCTTAAAAGATTATGAGGAGGGCTGAGACCATGATTACATTCTTATTAGGATTCACTCTTGGAATCATATTCGGAGTGGTTGGCCTTGTATGTGTAGCGATCATGTACGACAAGCATCATCCAGACGAATAGAAAGGAGAACAGTATGCTGACAAGGAATAAAAAACTGAAAGACTACGGTATTCCGGCAGAGGACATTGAAAAGCTGAATGCGATGCTGAAAGACTTCCCGGCAGAGTACGGATATCTGCTTTCCAGTGCTGCCTTGTCAGCTTGCCCGAAAAACACGGTGATAGCGGATATGGTTATTGAGAATATCCTACACCGGAAAAGTTACAAGAAAATCAGCAAAGAAAGGTATATCCCGATGAATCCGAAAGACTTCTACGGATACAGACGCAAGACCGTCGCTGTACTGTATGAGAGGATGCGGTTGTTGGGAGTGTGGGAGGATGAATAAATGCGTTTAATTGATGCAGACAAAATAATTGACTCTCTTGGAAATTCGGATATGGATTTTGCAATAGGTGCAGTTATTGACGAACAGCCGACAGTTTTTGATGTAGACAAGATTATTGAGCAGTTGGAAACAAGAAAGACAAAAGCTGCTGCATTACAGAAAAAATATACATCAGAGTATTTCGAGGGTGAAACTGATGCGTTTGAATTTGCAATCAAAATCGTGAAGGAGGGTGGAACTGAGTGAGAGAAATTCTTTTCAAAGCAAAGCGGGATGGCAGTGGCGAATGGGTTGAGGGATGCTATGCGGAATGCAAGGGCAAGACATTCATTGGCATCGGTACATCTATTGGTATTGATGCGCTTAAAGGTTTTTGTGTTCCTGTGATCAAATGGTTTGAAGTTGACCCAGAAACCCTCTGCCAGTTCACAGGGCTTTACGACAAGAACGGTAAAAGAATCTGGGAGAATGACATTGTGTTTGTGACTGACGAAAATGATTGTTCCGGACAAATTAGTACCGGTATCGGAAATGTGATCTTTATCGAAGGAATGTGGTACATAGATGGAAGACCCCAAGAAGGATTGTACGACATTAATAAGGTATTCCAAATCGAAGTCATTGGAAATGCTTTTGATAATCAGGAATTATTACAGGAGAAATCAGATGAGTAAATCAATATTATTGATAGATACACCAAAATCTTGTGAGAATTGTTATATGCTTTCCCATAATTATTGCAATTTTCAATGTTTGATAACTGGTGAATTAATTGAAAAATCAACTAATAAGCCTGATTGGTGTCCATTGAAGCCATTGCCGGAGAAAAAAGAGTATATCGTTCCAATCGACAATGTTGAAGCGCAAAAAGATATTATTGCGGTTGGTTGGAATGCTTGCATTGATGAGATTACGGGAGGAGAATGATGCATGGCAATAAATATAAGCGAAACTGTGAAAAAGTGTAGTGTTTGTGGCAAATGGAAAGTCACAGCATACGAACCGGATTATCCGATACTTAATGATAACCGCTTTAGGTATCCGAAAGCAATTTTTATTTGCGAAGAATGCACAAACAAGCGTGAAGAAAAGAATATATTTTTGTGAGGTGAAGCAGATGATTAATTTAACTGGGAAAAGCGTATTTGTAAAGACACAGGAAGAATATGAAAATATTCTTAACATTGCAAGGTTACAAGGTTTTGATAAATGGACTGATAAAGTCAGCTTGTCGTCTAGGAATATCAAACTGCCAAATATTTTGATTTTTAAGGATAATGGAACAGTTGTTTATTGGAGTGATAAAGGAGTGTTTGAAGCATCCGAAATTATCGAAGATGAAGAAAAAATCAAGGATGCAGTAAAACTTGTCAGAACATTTGCTAAATACCCAGACAGAACAGCATTGACGGACTCATTTATTAAGTCATTGAAGTTGCTTGCAGATACTGTAGAAAGTCAGATGGAAGAGGTGAAGTAGATGAGCAAGAAAGTAAAGTGTTGCGAATGTGATTCTTTTATGGGCTGGGCTTTGCCAGTAAGGGTAAATAAAGACAATTACGAATATGCGAAAAGAGTTTTGAAGTTAGCGTCTACTACAGGAGTATGTGAATACACCATGAAAACCAAGGCGAGAACGCATGAGCAGTATTGTAGAAAATTTAAAAAAGACGAGTTTTTAGAACAACATAACGATTTTTTTAAAGACGAAATTTTAGAACTTGAAAACATGATCAAGGAATATGAAAAAGAAAATTTTGTAGAAGTAGACGAATCGTGGAAAGCTCATTTTATGAGAAGATTTCAAGAGGTGAAGTAGATGGAGAGATTAACACTTGACAATGCTATTAAATACATCAAAGAAGTAGCGAGAAAGAACAGAATAAACAAAGAGAAAAATACCATCATTCTTCCTAACAGTTTTATCAGTAGCAATGATTGTGCAGATAAATACGGACAAGTTGCTAAATGGTTGGAAGAATTGAAGTCTTACAAAGATTTAGAAGAACAGGGCTTACTTGTGAGATTGCCGTGTAAGGTTGGAGATACGGTATGGGATAACGATTTTGGATATCCGGAATCGTATGAAATAAAAGCATTTTCATATGGATATTGTGACAGCTATGTAGAACCAGGTATGGGAATAGAAGATGAAATTATATTTTATTACGAAAACTATACCCATTCAATATCAATAACAGGAGCTTTTCCAATGAGCGAAATTGGTAAAACCGTATTCCTCACCCGCGAAGAAGCGGAGGAGAAGTTGGGGGAGATGAAAAAATGAAACCAGAAGAAGCAAGAGACATCCTTTCCGATATGAGAGACCAGCATTTGCAGTTCGTTGACGGAGCTGAAAATACAGGAAGCTGGGGCGAAAATTTTTTAAAAGAAGCATGGGCGTGTGATTTTGGGGAAAAGGCATTAGAAAAACAGATTCCGATGAAACCAAATAATATAAAATCTATTCTTGATTTTTCCGGCAGATACTATACGACAAAAGGTAACTGTCCAGTTTGTAACAGTGAGGGACTTTATAAGGCGGATATTTATTGCAACAAGTGCGGGCAGAAATTAGATTGGGGTGAGGAAAATGGCAGATAAAACATGCAAAACTTGTATTGAAAGCGCCAACGGGTTGTGTGACCGCAAAGGCATCCTGATAGAGAAAGATGATAGCTGTTGGTAAGGGCGTCCTTACCAGACGGGAAGGTGGCTAAATGGCAAAGGTGAGTTGGATTCGATTAGAAATAGATATGTTCGATAACAAAAAAATCCGGCATATCAGAAAACTTCCAGAGGGAAATAATATTGTGCTGATCTGGATGATGCTTCTGACGATGGCAGGACGTTGTAATTCAAACGGGATTATTTTTCTGACAGAGAATATTCCATATACAAATAAAATGCTGGCTGACGAGCTGGACTTTGACGAGAGTGTGATCGAACTCGCGCTTACAATTCTTGAAAAGTTTGGCATGATAACCAGAGATGGAACATTGCTTTCAATCCCCGGATGGGAAGAACATCAGAACATTGACGGACTTGAAAAAATCAGAGAGCAAACCAGAAAACGGGTCGCCGAACACAGGAAACGTCAGAAAGAACTGCTTGAGGAAGAAAGCCTTCCGAAACTCACAGATCAGGATACTGAGGAGAAACCTGTTACAGCAAAAGATTCAGTAAAGCCCGGAGATGTTCAAAAGGTTATTGACGAATGGAATAAACTTCAGAAGTTAGGAATTCAGCCGGTTATAAGAATGACGCCTAAACGTTCACAACTTCTGAAAGCAAGAATTCGGGAATATGGAATGGAAAAGATTATGGAAGCAATTGAAAAAGTCAAAAAAAGTGATTTTCTGACAGGAAGAAAGAAAGATTTCATAATAACTTTTGATTTTTTTATAAACCCTAATAAATTTATAAAAATACTCGAAGGGTTCTATGACAATAGAGACGAGGATGTACATAATGGATTTAACGGAAAAACTCAAAGAGATGTCAGCCCACTTATCCCACTTGGAGAATGGAACGGAGAAGAATCAGACACCCCGTTCGCTTGAATGCCCTGAATGTGGGGACAGCGGGTGGAGATGGGTAAGAGATGCAAGTGGTATTCCCTATTGTGAGGAATGCCCTTGCGGAATTAGAAAAAGAATAATCCTTGAAAATCAATTGAAATTTGCAGAGCTTCCAAACGTGTTTAAAGGCTCAAATTTCAACAATTTGAAGTCAAGTGTATATTTGAATGCTGAGAGCCGAAAGGTATTTTCTCAGGCGGCTCAGGCGGTAAATTACTGGTTTAAAAATCTTCCTGATATGCAGAAGAAGGGAATAGGACTATATCTTTTCTCAAACGCAAAAGGTTCTGGCAAAACCAAAACAGTATGCAGCTTGGCGAATGAAATCATGAAGAAATACCAGAAACCAGTCAAGTTCACCACATCTCTAAGAATCCTCGATGAGATCAAGAATACATGGGGAGACAAAGGGAATACGGAGGGAAAGTTGATAGAGGATTTGTCCAGAACAGAAATCCTTATCATTGACGACTTCGGTGCTGATTCTGGAAAAGAATGGATTAATGAAAGATTCTATAGCATTATCAACGGGCGGTATGTCGACAGGAAAATCACTATATTTACGAGCAACTGTCAGATATCAGAACTGAAATATGACGAGAGAATCACCAATAGGATTTTAGAACGGTCGCTCGAAATCCCATTTCCGGAAGAATCCGTCCGGGCACATATGGCACAGCATATCAGAATGGAAATGGTACAGGGAATGCAAAAATGAGAACGATAAGTGAAATGTACAAACGTTCCGGTGGAACTGCATATCAGCATACATGTTCAGAATGCAGATTTTTCCGGGATGGGAAGAGAGGAAAATGTCTGATGTACGGCGCTGATCGGTACTGGCATGGAAATTTTATTGCCTGTAAATTCTTCAATCTTGAAGATGATATGCCGGAAGGACAGATGAATATTTTTGATTATGTGTGAAAGAAAGGAGGAACGAGGAACCGCTGGCCAGCGAAAGGATATCCCGGTTCCTCCTTATTTTTTATGAATAATGACGACTTGAAATATGCAATTGAGAATGGTATCATCAATTTGTCTCACATACAAGAGCAAATTGAAATGAATAAAAGGGAAGAAATTTTAAAAGAATACAGGGACAGCATGTGGAAAGCATCGGACGGATATTGGAAAATCCGTATGACTTATGATGAAACCGGGCAAAGGAAAATGTTCAAGCGTAAGTGTAAGCAAGACCTGGAAGATTTGATTGTAAAGACTCACCGGGAAAAGATTGAGAATCCAAAGATCAAAACCATATTTGAGGAATGGGCGCAGCGTAAATTTGACTTAAAAAAAATATCTGTGCAGACTTACCAAAGATATCATCAGGATTTTGTTCGTTTTTTTGGAACACTTGGTGAGCAGAAAATCAGAAACCTTGAACCGGGTGATATCAGCAATTTCTTGGAAGAACAGATCAGCAAACACAATTTGACCGCTAAAGCCTTTTGTAATCTCAAAACAATTACCAGAGGTACCCTAAAATGGGCAAAGCGCAACAAACTGATTGACTGGAATGTGCAGGAATTATTCTATGACTTAGATGTCACCGATAAATCTTTCAAAAAAATCATCAAAGAAGACTCTAAGGAAGTTTTTAATGATGCAGAGATGAGAAGAATCATAGAATATCTGAAAGAAAACCAGGATATTGTAAATCTTGGAATATTGCTTATGTTTGTAACCGGCCTGAGAGTTGGTGAGTTAAGTGCTTTGAAGTGGGAGGACTGGGATTCAAACACCGGAATAGTCAAAATCCGAAGAACCGAAGTCAGACATTACGAAAACCACAAGGGAATTTTCGAAGTCAAAGATTTTCCGAAGACCGAAGCCGGAATAAGAAATGTAGTAATTCCACAGGGGTGTGCATGGATTATTCAAAAGCTCAGGAATATGTCCGTATTTTGCGAATATATATTCTTTACGGACGGGCACAGGATAAACACCTATTCATTCAGAAACCGGCTCCGGACAGTATGCAAGAACACTGGATGCGTTCAAAAATCACCGCACAAAATACGAAAAACCTATTGTACAATCCTCTTAGACCACAGCGTAGATAACCAGATGGTAATATCACAAATGGGTCACGCCAATATCTCATGCTCAGAAACTTATTATCACCGAGACCGAAAGAATCTTCAAAAAAAGCAAAAAATCATGGACAGCATAGATGAATTTATGG
>ERZ773116.2903-NODE-2903-length-13094-cov-4.041721_pt1 | contig 13094 bp, 9 predicted proteins | sample MGYA00580563_ERZ773116 | MGnify/ENA primary metagenome ERZ773116 (study PRJEB29015, sample SAMEA2737864) | human gut metagenome | biome: human gut; feature: human-associated habitat; material: faeces | place: China | collected 2012 ... | reverse complement strand
GTGTTACTCTAAATTAAGTGATTTATGCTTAATCTCACCATCACACGATGTGTGCATCTTTCGATGATGCTGAAAAGCGGTGCAAAATTACGGCTTTTCGTCGGAATGGCCAAATGTTGCGGGCGTTTTTTCATATTTCTGCCACGCGGTACCGGTTTCCGTAATGTGTGTGTATTTTCTGTACTCCTGCGGCTACGAGGGCTTGAGCCAGCTTGGGCAGCGTTATGCTTGCCATCGCTCCGGGTTCCTGCCGCCGCAACCGTGCCACTTCGTCAGCCTTGGCCCAGAGAAAACGCTCAAGCAGCATGGAGGACCCTCCTTCCCAGACCGGCACGTACGGCTTCGCGGGCACGGGCCATGCAGACATCCAGCGGCATGCTCTCTTCCATGAGGAAGATGGCCAGCCCCACGTTGAGGGCCACCATGTCGCGCATGGGGCGCGGGCCTTCACCGTCAAGCAGGCGCCGCAGCACGGCCACGGCTTCTTCACGGCTCTCCACCGCCAGCTCTTCCGGGGTGCAGCTCTGGAAGCCGAAGCTGGCGGGATCCAGCTCAAGGGGCCGGACGCTGCCGTTGTGCAGCAGCATGGCCGTGGCCGGGCCCATGGGCGTCAGCTCGTCATAGTTGCCGGCCCCGCAGACCACCGCCGCCCGGTAGAGCGCGGACTGGGACAGGGTATCGGCCAGCAGGGGCACCAGCTCGGGCCGGGCCACGCCCATGAGCAGATGGCTGGGCCGGGCCGGATTGATCATGGGGCCCAGCAGGTTGAACAGGGTGCGCACCCCCAGTTCCTTGCGCAACGGGCCGATATTCTTGAACGCCGGATGAAAATGCGGGGCGAAGAGGAAGGCGAAGTTGCGCCTGGCCACCATGTCCGCCACTGCCGCGGGATCGGTATCCAGCGGGATGCCCAGGCTCTCCAGGGCATCGGCACTGCCGCAGGTGGACGAGACGGCCCGGTTGCCGTGCTTCACCACCTTGTAGCCCATGCCTGCCAGCACCAGCGAGGTAGCCGTGGAGCAGTTGAAGGAATGGCGGCCGTCACCGCCGGTCCCCACCACGTCGATGCACGGGCCAGGGATGCCTTCCACGCGCACGGCACGGGCCAGGGCCGCCCGGGTGGCATGGGCCAGCTCCAGAGCGCTTTCGCCCTTCATGCGCAGCCCCATGAGGAAGCTCCCGGCCTGGGCAGGCGTGAGCTTGCCGTCCATGAGCGCCCCAAAACTGCGTGCCGCCATGTCTGCCGTCAAATCCTCCCGGCGTGCCAGATGCTCCAGCACCTCGGCCATGCCGCCGTCCCGTCCCTGCCGGGGCAGGATGGCCTGGGGGAAGTTGCCCAGCAGGCGCAGGCCGTCCGGCGTCAGGATGGATTCGGGATGGAACTGCACCCCCACCCACGGCCTGTCACGGTATTGCAGGGCCATGACCTCGCCCTCGGGGGCCCGGGCCGTCACCTTGAACAGGGCATTGCCATCCTCTTCCCCGGTACGGACCACCAGCGAATGATAGCGGGCCACCTTCATGGGATTGGGCAGGCCCTCGAACAGGCCGCTGCCGTCGTGCACGATCTCGGACTGTTTGCCGTGCATGATGCAGGGGCCCACATCCACCTGCGCCCCGGCATGCAGGCCCAGCAGCTGATGGCCCAGGCAGACGCCCAGCACCGGCACATGATGCGGCAGGCGGCGCAGGAATTCGGGGCAGAAGCCTGTTTGCGAGGGATGTCCCGGCCCGGGCGAGATGCAGACCATCTCCAGGGCGGGGTCCACGGCCATGTCCAGGATGGCGGGGTCGTCGTTGCGCAGCACCACGGGCTCGTGCCCCAGGGCATAGAACGCCTGGACCAGGTTGTAGGTAAAGGAGTCGTAATTATCGATGAGCAGGAACATGAGCGTCACCCTCTTCAAGCACAAGGCGCATGATGGCTGATTTGTTGCAAACTTCTTTCCATTCCAGAGCGGCGTCGGAATCGTGGACGATGCCGCCCCCGGCCTGCCAGAACAGACGGCCCTGACGGCTCCACATGCTGCGGATGGCGATGCCCATGTCCAGGTCCACACTGTCCTTGTCCAGTCCCAGCCAGCCGATGCACCCCGCATACGGCCCGCGGGCGCGCCCTTCCAGGCTGCGGATGATCTCCATGGCCCTGACCTTGGGCGCACCGCTCACCGTCCCCGCCGGGAAGGTGGCCGCCAGCACGTCCAGGGCATCGAGCCCCTGGGCAAGGCGGGCCGTGACACGGCTGGTCAGATGCATGACATGGGAAAAACGCTCCACATCCATGCAGCGCTCCAGGTTCACGCTGCCGGGCTGGGCCACCCGCCCGAGGTCATTGCGCCCCAGATCCACCAGCATCACATGCTCGGCCTGTTCCTTGGGGTCACTGCGCAATTCCTCCGCCAGCCGGGCATCTTCCAGATCGTCCCGGCCACGGCGCCGCGTCCCGGCGATGGGCGACAGCTGCAGGCGGCCTTTCTGGCAGCGCACCATGACTTCCGGCGAGGCCCCCCAGAAGCAGAAGTCTGCCAGCCGCATGAAGAACATGTAGGGCGAGGCATTATAGCGGCGCATACGCCGGTAGAGCACGAAGGGATCCCCTTCGCAGGCCACGGAAAAATTCACGGACGGCACCACCTGTATGGCCTCGCCCTGATGCAGCATGGCCTTGATCTTTTCCACCATGGCCTTGTAGCCGGCTTCCCCGGGATCGGCGCGAACGTCGCCGCTGACGCTGAAGCTGCCTTCCGCATCGCGGCTGCCCCGTACCTCGCGGTGTTCGCCCAGGCTGATCTGGCACAGCCGATTGTACAGATGGTCGAAGACCAGCTGCGTCCCGGGCAGCACCAGCATGCTTTCCGCCTCTTCCGGCGGCATGACCGTGGCCAGGCGGGGCTGGAACAGGGAGGCCATGCCGAAGCCCACCCAGCCGTAAAGGGCGCGGGTGATGGCCGGAAGGCCTTCGATCTGCGCCGGGGCCTCCAGGTACAGGCCCTGCATCAGGCGGCGCAGGCCTTCCACAAAAGGCAGGCCCTGCAAAACGGCAAGAGGGGCAAGGCGTGCATCCTCGATGCGCAGGTCCAGCCGCCCTTCGCGGCAGCGGACATACAGGGCCATATCGCAGGCAAGGACGCTGTAGCGCCCCCAGCGGCCGTCCACCTCCGCGCTTTCCAGCAGGATGCCGTCCTGCCGGCCCACCATGCCCAGATAAAGGCTGATGGGCGTATCCATGTCGGCGGGCAGCCAGCGGGCCTGCTGCCGCAAGGAGACAAGTGGAGCCTGGGGAGCCGCGTCGGAAGAAGTAGTGGTATTCATAAGGTCCGTCCTTCAAAATAAAAAAAGCGCCGTTCCCCGTGGGGGGAACGGCGCTTGCTCAATGCATGTGACGTATCAATCGCAACAGGCTATGCCTGCACGTCCCCCGTACATTGACTCACGCGCCACCAGAAGGTGCGGAAGCATATATGGGAGAAGGTGCACGACATGGAAACTATCCTGATGGTTGAAATTTCTTTGAGTAGAAAATCACAATTCCTTCCGGCTGTCAACTACTTTCCGAAAAGGATCTCCTGATAGCTGGGCAGATCCCACAGGTCATCGGCCACACGGGTCTCCAGCAGGTCGGCATAGCGCCGCACCTCACTCATGAGGGGCAGCACTTCCGTGCAGTAGCGGGTGGCACGGGCCAGGAAATCGCCCTTGCCGTCCACGCTGGCCAGTGTGGCTTCCAGACTGCGGGTAGCATCCTGCAGGCCGCGCAGCTGCTCGGTGACTTCGTCCAGGGTCATGGTGCGGAAGTCCTTGCCGATGGCCTTCATGCGGGCCGCTGTCTCGGCCAGTTCGCCCTGATAGCGCATGGCCGCGGGGAAGATGATGGTCCGGGCGATGCGGGTGGTCAGGATGGCTTCGGTACGCACGGTCTTGCAGTACTGTTCCAGATAGATGTCGTAACGGGCCTTGAGCTCGGCACGGTTCAGGATGCCCAGACGCTCGTAAAGGTCGATGACCTCGGGGCGGATCAGCTCGGGCATGGCCTCGGGCGTGGTGCGCAGATTGGGCAGGCCGCGGCGTTCGGCTTCGGCATGCCAGATGCTGGAGTAGCCGTCACCATTGAAGATCACGGCGCTGTGCTCCTCGATGACATGCTGCACATAGTGCTGGATGGCCGTATTGAGATCCTTGCCGCGGGCCAGTTCGCCTTCCAGGAAATCTGCCGCATGGCCCAGCGAATCGGCCATGATGGCGTTCAGGGCCGTGATGGAACCGGCAGCGGACTGGCTGGAGCCCAGGGCACGGAACTCGAAACGGTTGCCCGTGAAGGCGATGGGGCTGGTGCGGTTGCGATCCCCGGGATCGGTGGGCAGGGGCGGCAGGGTATCCACGCCCACATTCATGACACGGCCGCTCTTGCTGTTGGCGGCATCGTCGATACGGCCGGCGCGGAAGGCTTCGAACACTTCCGTCAGCTGGTCGCCCAGGAAGATGGACATGATGGCCGGCGGAGCTTCATGGGCACCCAGACGGTGGTCGTTGCTGGCACTGGCCACCGTGGCGCGCAGCAGGCCGCCGAACTTGTGCACGGCGCGGATCATGGCCGCACAGAACACCAGGAACTTGGCATTGGCGTGCGGGGTCTCGCCGGGGTTGAACAGCGTGCCCAGCTCGGCATTGCCGATGGAATAGTTCACATGCTTGCCCGAGCCGTTGACGCCGTAGAAGGGCTTTTCGTGCAGCAGGCACTTGAGCCCGTAGCGTTTGGCCACGTTGCGCAGGGTGGACATGATGATGTGGTTGTGGTCCACGGCCAGGTTGCTGGCCTCGTACAGGGGCGCGATCTCGTACTGGCTGGGCGCGGCTTCATTGTGGCGGGTGCGCACGGGCACGCCCAGCTTGTAGAGCTCGCGTTCCACTTCCATCATGTAGGACAGCACGCGCTGGGGGATGACCCCGAAGTACTGGTCGCTGAACTCCTGGCCCTTGGCCGGACGGGCACCGAAGAGCGAACGGCCCGCCACCTGCAGGTCGGGACGGGCGAAGTTGAAGTTGTGGTCGATGCAGAAATATTCCTGCTCCAGACCGGCATAGGAGACCACGGGCAGCTTGGTCTCGATGCCGAACAGCTTCAGCACGCGGCGGGCCTCACGGTTGAGGGCCTGGCCGGAACGCAGCAGCGGGGTCTTCTTGTCCAGGGCCACACCGGTCCAGGAAAGGAACATGGTGGGGATGCACAGGAAAGTCCCGTTGGGGTTCTCCATGATGTAGGCGGGACTGGTCACATCCCAGGCCGTGTAGCCGCGCGCCTCAAAGGTGGAACGCAGGCCGCCGGAGGGGAAGGACGAGGCGTCGGGTTCGCCGCGGATCAGCATGGCGCCGGAAAATTCGGCGATGATGCGGCCCTGGCCGTCAGGCATCAGGAAGCTGTCGTGCTTTTCCGCCGTCTGGCCGGTCAGGGGATAAAAAATGTGGGTGAAGTGGGTGGCACCCTTTTCGATGGCCCAGTCCTTCATGACGGCGGCCACGGTATCGGCGATGCCGGGATCCATGCGCTCGCCAAATTCGATGGTCTTGTGCAGGGCCTTGTAGACATCCTTGGGCAGGCGTTCGCGCATCACCTTGTCAGTGAACACGTTACAGCCGAAAATGTCGGTGGGCTTGGTATCATAGAAATTCAGCGGCGACGCTTCCGGCTTGTAGGTGGTGATGGCCTGAACGGCACTTCTGCGGGCGGAGTTGCTGCTCATGAAAGCTCCCTTGTCAACGTCGGGACCCTAGTTGACGCTGACGATTTCGATTTCGAAGGTCAGTTCCTTGCCGGCCAGGGGATGGTTGGCATCCAGGGTGATCTCCTCGTCCGTGACTTCGGTGATGGTCACGTCCATCTGGCCCTGTTCATTGGAAAGCTGCAGCGGCACGCCCACGGTCAGCGGGATGTGGTCGGGCACCTGGGCGCGGTCCACGGTGAAGACCAGCTCGGGGTCGCTTTCGCCATAGGCCTGGGACGGGGGAATGGTGACGGTCACGGTCTCGCCCGCTTCGTGGCCCATGACGGCGGCTTCGAAGCCGGGGATGAGCATGCCTTTGCCCATGGTGAATTCCAGGGGATCGCGTTCGCGGGAAGAATCGAAAACAGTGCCGTCGCTGAGAGTGCCGGTGTAGTGCACGCGCAGGGTGTCGCCATTCTTGATAGCCATGGATACTCCGTATGATTCGGGCAAGCCCGGTTGATTACAAAAAAAGAATGCGCGGCAAAAGGCCGCGTGAAAGGCGGGAACCCGGATGCCGCCAGGGCATTTTCCACCGTTCCGCTGTTTTGGAATAAAGCAGGGGGGCTGTCATGTCAATGCGGGCGGGCCTGCCATCCCCTGCGGCACGGCCCGGGCCGCCATGAAATCGCCCTTGCCGCGGGCCTGCCATCTTGACAGCCGGGGGAGGCGACAGCATATATTGAGCGCCCAAACAATGCCTGAGCCGGCCAGAGCCGGCAGCCTTTCAGACCAAGGAATCCCCTATGTCCCAGATCCGCTCCAGCTATACCGACAGTATCAATTTTTATGAAGGCCATTCTCCTCTGGATCTGGCCCAACAGTTCGGTACGCCGCTCTATGTCTACAACGAGGCCGTGCTGCGCCAGCGCTGCCGCGAACTCAAGGCCCTTTCCTCCCTGCCCGGCTTCGGTGTCAACTATTCGGTCAAGGCCAACACCAACCCCGTGCTGCTGCGCATCATCCGTGAAGAAGGCCTGGTGGTGGATGCCATGAGCCCCGGCGAGCTGTACATGGACCGGCTGGCGGGCTTCACCGCCGACGAGATCCTTTACATCTCCAACAACATCTCTGAGGCCGAGCTGCGCAATGCCGTCGAGCACGGTGTGCTGGTCAGCGTGGATTCCCTTTCCCAGGTGGAGACCCTGGGCCGCGTCAACCCCGGCGGCAAGGTCATGGTGCGCTTCAACCCCGGCATCGGTGCGGGCCATCACGCCAAGGTCGTCACGGCCGGCAAGGAGACAAAATTCGGCGTTTCGCCGGAACTGCTGGACGACCTGTTCGCCATCCTGAAGAAACATGACCTGCATCTGGCCGGCATCAACCAGCACATCGGTTCCCTGTTCATGGAAGCCGACGGCTATATCGCCGCCGCCGACGTCCTGCTGCACCTGGCCGAACGCCTGCCCGCCGATGTGCTGCAAAAGCTGGAAGTCATCGACTTCGGCGGCGGTTTCGGCATCCCCTACCACAAATACGAAAACCAGCCCCGTCTGGACATGGACGACCTGGGCCGCCGCCTGCACGGCCTCATCAGCGGCTGGGCGGAAAAGACCGGCTACACCGGCCGCTTCCTGGTGGAGCCCGGCCGCTATGTGGTGGCCGAATGCGGCATCCTGCTGGGGAGCGTCAATGCCACCAAGACCAACGGCGACAGGCGCTATGCCGGGACCGACCTGGGTTTCAACGTGCTGGTGCGCCCGGCCATGTACGACTCCTTCCACGATGTGGAAGTGTATCGCCAGGGCGCGCAGGGCCCGGATACCGGGACCGTGGAGCAGAGCGTCGTGGGCAATATCTGCGAAAGCGGCGACATCCTGGCCAAGAACCGCCAGCTGCCCCTGCTGCATGAAGGCGACGTGCTGGGCGTGCTGGACGCCGGGGCCTACGGCTTCGTGATGTCTTCCTCCTACAACCAGCGTTGCCGGGCCGCCGAGATCCTGATCCAGACCGACGGCAGCGTGCGCCTGATCCGCCGCCGCGAGACCCTGGAGGACCTGGCCGCCTGTTACGAGGGCCTGCTGTAATCCTGGGCCATCTGCCCGATTCTCCATAAGGGGGAAGGGGACTTTCCCGGCGGGAAAGCACCCCTTTCCCCTTTCGAGCGCTTCCGGCCATACGGAACTTTTGCCCCGTCCCTCTGCCGCAGCAGAAAGGTCCGTCCTGTCCCGCGCCAGGAAAGCCCGCGCGGCATCCGGGCGACCGCCCTGCCCCCCGGGTCTCCGGCCCTGCCGGAAGAGCGTGCGGCCCCTTCAAACAACAGGGACATACGGGTATGATCTGCCGCCGGATTGCCGGAGCGGGATGTCTCCCCGGCCTGTCTGGCCCGGGGACATTTGCCGTCCAGCAACCTTTTCCGTGCCACCCGCACGCAAACCTTTTGGGAACGCCCCATGCCGGAACCGGATCTCAGCATTTCCCCCCGCGCCATATGGAAGCTCACCTGGCCGCAGATGCTCATGATGTATCTGGTCTTCTTCATGGGCTTCATCAATATCTGGGTGGCCGGACGCATCAGCGCCGACGTGCAGGCCGCGCTCGGCATGGTCAACCAATGCGGCCTGTTCCTCATGGTCGTGGCCATGTCCATGTCCAGCGGCGCCACGGCAGCGGTCAGCCAGTCGCTGGGGGCCAAGCGCCTGCGCCGTGCCCAGCGCTATGTGGGCACCACCGTCCTGGGCAGCCTGCTGGCCGGCATCCTGGTGGCCCTGCTGGGCTGGCAGCTGGGCAGTCCCATCCTGCGCACCCTTCAGGTCCCGGAACGCATCCTGCCGGTCACCGCCGGTTTCTGGGGCATCACCATGCTGGCCCTGCCCGCCCAGTATGTCTACGCCGCCACCGGCGTCATGTTCCGTGCCACCCGGCAGGTCCTGCCGCCGCTCTGGGTGGCGGCCACGGTCTGCGTTTTCGACCTGCTGGGCTGTCTGGGGCTGGGTCTGGGCTGGTTCGGCCTGCCCTGCATGGGCTATATGGGCATCGCCTGGGCCAATGCCGGTGCCCAGTGCCTGGGGGCCGTGGCCAACTGCCTGCTGCTCTGCCGGGCCGGATACCTGTGCCGCCGGGCCCTGCCCACCATGCGCTGGCTGCGGGGCGGCCTGCCCTATCTGCTCAAGGTGGCCCTGCCCGCGGGAGCGGCCCAGATCGTCTGGCAATCCGGCTACCTCATGCTCTTCGTCCTGGTGGCATCCCTGCCCTTCGACAGCATCAATGCCCTGGCGGGCCTCACCGCCGGACTGCGCATCGAAGCCCTGCTCTTCCTGCCGGGCATGGCCTTCAACATGAGCGTTTCCGTCCTGGTGGGCAACTGTCTCGGCATGGGCGAACCCGCCAAGGCCAAGCGTGTCGCCCTGCAGATGATCGTCATCGCCTCGCTGGGCATGAGCGCCGTGGCGGCCCTGCTCTGGCCCTTCCGGGCCGACCTGGCGGCCCTGCTCTCCCATGAGGCGGGCACACAGGCCCAGATCATCAACTACCTGACCTACAACCTGCTTTCCACGCCCTTTTCCATCGCCAGCACCGTCATGGGCGGCGTCATGGTGGGCGCGGGCGCCACGCGTTACAATCTGATGGTCTACGGCGGCACCTTCTGGCTGGTACGTCTGCCGCTGGGCTGGCTGCTGGGCCACTGGCTGTGGGGCACGGCCTCCGGCGTGTTCCTGGCCATGCTGGTCTCGCAGTGTTTACAAACAGCCATCATGTTTTATGTTTTGCTGTACCGCGACTGGGCCCGCTTTGCCATGCGGGCCCGAACAGATAACGACAGGTTTGCCTGATGAAAAATCTTGCCTTCACCCCCGTCACCCTGGACGGCCGTTCCGAATTCTATGAACTGTGGCACAAGACCCCGCGGCGTTCCCTGGACTACAGCCTGCCCAATATCTGGGGCTGGCAGCAGTATTTCGGCCTGCAATGGGCCTTTGACGGCGATCTGTGCTGGCTGCGCCAGACCGTGCCCTTCGTCACCTACTGGGCCCCCGTGGGCGACTGGGATGCCGTGGACTGGGCAGCCAGCGGCATCGAAACCTGCCACAGCTTCATCCGCGTGCCCGAAGAACTGCTGGAACGCTGGCGTGCGGCCCTGCCGGACAAAGTCGAGGAGCACGATTCGCGCGGCCAGTGGGAATACCTGTATTTGCAGAGCGACCTGGCCACCCTGCCCGGCAACCGCTATCACAAGAAGCGCAACCACCTGCGCGGCTTCGAAAAGGCTTACGGCATCGACTACCGGCCGCTGGACGACGCCATGGTGGAAGACGTGCTGGGCCTGCAGGACGACTGGTGCCAGTGGCACGAATGCGAGGACTCCCCTTCCCTGCGTGCCGAGAACGAGGCCATCAACCGCGTGCTCTCCCACTGGGAGCTCCTGGACGGCCTGTGCGGCGGTTCCCTGTATGTGGACGGCCAGATGGTGGCCTTCAGCGTGGGGGAAGCACTGGACGAAAAGACGCTGGGGGTCCATTATGAAAAGGGCCTCAACGGTTTTCGCGGCGTTTACCAGACCATCAATGCCTGTTTTGCCCGCGAGGCGGGCAACGGCTTCGAGCTGCTGAACCGGGCCCAGGATCTGGATGAAGAAGGCCTGCGTCAGGCCAAGATGACCTATCTGCCGACGGACTTTCTGCGCAAGTATCAGGTGAGCTTCAAATAAGGGGGCATCATGACTCGGTCTTTCCTCTGGACAGGGATACGGCTGGCGGCGCTGTGTGCGCTGCTGTTGCTGGCCGCCTGCGGCGGCAAGCAGATCCCTCCGCGTGACGGCATCCCTTCCCCGCATCTGGGTACCATCCGTGACATGCGGACCTTCCCCCAGGATCTGACCGTGTTCGCCCGGCAGGCCGGCGCCGACACGCCCCTGCTGGACAGCCAGGCCCAGGCGGAACAGGATGCGCGCTTCAACCGCATCTTCTTCGGTCCCTGGGACATGCACAAGACCTCCATCCGCAAGCGGGAGGTAGAGATCTATTTCCGCAAGGCCAGGGGCTACAAATACGGCGACGTGCGCTGGACCCAGGACGAATGGGACGCCATGCGCGCCAATGCCCGCCTGAAGGGCTTCCCCAATGCGGCCATGCACGGCATCACGGTACGCAATGCCGACCTGCGCGAGATGCCCAGCCACACGCCGCGTTTCAGCGAGCCCACGCCCGATCCGCGCACCAATCCCTTCGACTACTTCCAGTATTCCCTGCTGCCTGTGGGTACGCCGGTCTTCATCGCCCACACCAGCCGTGACGGCAACTGGTACTATGTGGAGACCCCCGTGGCCGCGGGCTGGGTGGACGCCAGTGATGTCGGCATGGTGGACGATGCCTTCGAGGCCGGCTACAAGACAGGCAGTTATGTGGCCGTGCTGCGCGACAACGTCCCCCTGCCCGGCAGCCTTGCCGGACAGGTCAATATCGGCACGGTCCTGCCCCTGGCCCCGTCCCAGAGCGACAGCACCCGTCTGGCGGTGCTGGTCCCCGTCAGGAACGGCAGCCGGGCGGACGTGGTCACGCTGACGCTGGCCCACGAAGACGCCGCCATCAAGCCCCTGCCCATGACCCCGGCGCAGGTGGCTCTCATCGGCAATGTCATGATGGGCCAGCGTTACGGCTGGGGCGGCATGTTCGGCGACCGCGACTGTTCGGCCCTGACCCGCGAACTGCTGACGCCCTTCGGCATCTGGCTGCCCCGCAACTCCCTGTCCCAGGCGCGCGGAGGGCGGCGCATCATGCTGGACGGCATGAGCATCAAGGAAAAGGAAAAGACCATCCTGCGCGACGGCGTCCCCTTCCTGACCCTGGTCTGGCTGCGCGGGCACATCATGCTCTATGTGGGCCCCTACAAGGGACGTCCCGCCATCTTCCACAATGTCTGGGGCGTGCGCACCGTGGAAGGCGACAGCGACAACGAACGCTTCGTCATAGGCCGTGCCGTGGTCAGCTCCATCACGCCCGGCAGCGAGCTGCGCAACCTGTACCGCACCACCACCTTCGGCGACCGCGTGAACAGCATCACCATCCTGGGAGGCCGCTGATGAGCGGGGACAGTCCTCGCCGGCTGGATTTCCGCGTGGCGGCCGCCCTGGCGGGACAGCGGCTGGACAAGGCCCTGTGCGGCCTCTTGCCCGGCCTTTCCCGGGCGGCCGTGCAGCGTGCCATCACGGCCGGGGCCTGCCGCATCGACGGGATGCCGGTCTCCACGGCCTCCCTCAAGCTCCGGGCAGGCCAGGAGGTCGTTCTCGCCCTGCCCGATACGGCCAATGAGCTCCGCGCCGAAGAGGAAGCGGTGGACATCCTCTGGCAGGACGAGCACCTGCTGCTGTGCAACAAGCCCGCGGGCCTGACGGTCCATCCCTGCCCTTCCTGCCCCGAGAATACGCTTGTCCAGCGTCTGCTGCACCACTTCCCGCGTCTGCGGGAACAGGAAGGTCTGCGCCCCGGTGTGGTCCACCGTCTGGACAAGGACACCAGCGGCCTCCTGCTCGTGGCCCTGGACGAGCCCACACGCCTGCGCATGAGCGAGGCCTTTGCCCGGCGGGAAGTCCGCAAGGAATATCTGGCCCTGGTGCAGGGCGTGCCTCCGCAGACGGGGACCTGCCGGGAACCTCTGGGACGCCATCCCACTGCCAAGATCAAGATGGCCGTGGTCCCGGAGAACCGGGGCGGCAAGGCGGCCCACAGCGACTGGCGTGTGCTCTGGAGCAGCCCGCGCAAGGATTTCTCGCTGGTGGCCGTACGCATCCATACCGGGCGCACCCATCAGATCCGCGTCCACATGGCGCATGTGGGGCACCCCCTGCTGGGCGATGCCCTGTACGCCCCGGCCCCGGTGGCGGCCCGCGCCCCGCGCCAGATGCTGCATGCCTGGCACATCAGTTTTTGCCACCCCCTGTCGGGGGAGGAGCTGGAATTCTTCTGCCCGCCGCCCGACGACATGGTCCGGACCATCCTGGACAACAGCAGCCGCATGCAGCGGCTGGTCATCACCGGCAACCCCGGGTGCGGCAAATCGACCCTCACCCGAGCGCTGGAAGAGGCGGGCCTGCCCGCTGTCAGTGCCGACGCCCTGGTGGCGCAGCTCTATGCCGCCGGCGGCGAGATGGCCGATTATCTGGGCCGCCGCTTCGGGGACCGCCTGCTGGAAGAGGACGGCAGCGTATGCAAAAGCGCGTTGCTGGATGCCATGCAGCAGGATCCCGGCCTGCGCAGGGAAGTGGAACAGATGGTGCATACCCTGGTCCGGGACGCCATCCTGAGCTTCTGGGACAGGGCGGAAGCCCGGGGACGGGCCTGTGCCGTGGCGGAGATCCCCCTGTATTTCGAATGCGGCTGGCACAAGGCCGGCGGCCTG
>ERZ773116.2886-NODE-2886-length-13157-cov-6.263777_pt1 | contig 13157 bp, 16 predicted proteins | sample MGYA00580563_ERZ773116 | MGnify/ENA primary metagenome ERZ773116 (study PRJEB29015, sample SAMEA2737864) | human gut metagenome | biome: human gut; feature: human-associated habitat; material: faeces | place: China | collected 2012 ... | reverse complement strand
TACCTAAGGGGTGAAACAGTTGAAACTTCTGGGCTTTTCGCGCTGATATCTTTTTTGGTTCAGCTTGATGGTTGCGGGAGAGGGATTTGAACCACATATGATTGTGGCGGCAATCGAAATTTCATTGAGATTACAGGTGTTTTACTTGCATTTCTTGTGCTTAAAAATACTGTATTTCGGTGGTCGAAAATAAAAGTGGGTACGAAAGTGGGTACGAATGGTCATCAATTAGGTCATGATAGCCTTCGACAAAATGAAATTCCGTCGACAACTCGGTTCTTCAAAGAATCGTACAATACGATTGAAAATGTCATTTTTTATGAAGAAGTTGAAGCATTTTCTCGTACATTTTCATTGTTGCTTTTGCATCACCTAGCGCAGTATGTCTTCCGTCTACAGTAATTTTAAAATATCTAAATGCTTGCGCAGAACTATTTATCTCCTCTGTTATTATACCACCATCTTGCAAAAACTTTAATATAGAATAGGTATCAACAATTCTATGGAGAAAAATATTATCAAAACTTCTATGATTATCTCTGAACATTTTTTTGATGAACTGTACATCAAATTGGGTGTTATGTCCTGCTAGAGGAATGGCGGAATATTCGTCGAAATAATTCTCTTTGATTTCCTTAAATTTTTTTATCAAAGTTTGAGGCCTAATAGCACTATTAAAATCAGAATCCGTCAACTTATTAATTTTCTGCGCTGTTTTAGTAATCTGGAAATTTTCATTTTTTAGGCGGTACTCTGCGCTGTAACATTCCCCCAAAGCGGAATCCCATACAACAAAACCAACAGATAACAGAGAATGCTTTTCAGGGTCCAGTCCGCCTGTTTCGGTATCAATAAAGAGCAATCGAGCCATAATTTATTTCCCCTTTACAATCTTCTTATTTCCTTGTACATCTGTAATAACGGACACGCTTACTGAATCGTTTAAAATGGCTCTTTTTTCTGCTATAATATAATTGTAAAAGCTACCGCTTGATTCTGCTCTTATGTAGGGAACAGTTGATTTTCCAGGAGAGTGTTTAAAAAAAGCCATAAGTGCAACATTATCCATTATATAATATGTAGCTTGCAGACTTTTATTGAAAAGATAGACTTTTGCCCCTAACTCACAATAATCCATAACAGCCTCTTTAATTAATTCGCTGGTTTTTCCATCTTCATAATTATATCTTCGGTCAAATTCAGCCATAATGTCTTTGTTTTCGTAATCAGGCATAATAACTGTAAATCTGTTCTTTCTCTTTGCTGTGAATCGCTGTATTGTAACTCTATTAGAATTTCTCCAAGTCTGTGCGTATGTAAAAATTGCCGTCAAGTTATGTGTCTTTGTCAATTCTGCTTGCCAGTTAATACTAGAGAAATCAATATCAATATGGTCCACACCACTTTGTTCAATGTTCTTAGATATTTTTGCCATTTCAAGTACCGATTCAGCAAACCTCTTTTTTGCAAATATTTCCCACAGAAAATTAACGAGAAATGCAGCACCAATGGTGGATATAACTGTTGTAAAGAAAAGCTGCATTTGCGTGTTAGTAATTTGGGGAATGAGATAAACTACACAACCAAAAGAAACAATTGCTGCGATAAGGCTAATAATAATGGTGATTAAATTTCCTTTTGTTAAATCGCGATACATTGTGTTTTCCTCCTTGATATTCTTCTCGTAAAAGAATAAAGATGGTTATATTCTTATTTTATTGCATTATGACATTACATGCAACAATCAAATACCATGTTATTATCATTTTTAATTCTCCCTCCATAAAGAAAATGGTAAGGCAACGCCGCGACCATTGCTCAAGTCATGCAATGGTCGCGGCTCATTGTAATTGTTATAAAATTGCCCGGAACGCGGCATCACTATATGCTGCGGCGCGCTCCAAGTCGCCGGTTTTCCGGTGACCGTAGATGCCATTGGTATCCATATTGCGGCTGTGTCCGACAACCTGCTTTTTGAGTCCGTCCGGCATCTCATCACAAATAGACACGAAAGTATGCCGGAGCTCATAAGGCGTGACGGCGCTGATTTGGTTCGTTTCACAATACTTGTACCAGCGGTTGCGAAAGGTCTTCTGACGGAACGGCTGACACTTTTCGTTTGGAAAAATCCACTTGCAAACCATTCCGCGGTCGTGCAGTTGTTTGCGCTGTGCCTCGATTTCCTGCATTGCAAGTCCGGTCAGCACAATGGTACGGTTTGCGTTTTCATTTTTACCGTCTGTAACCTCTCCCAAATCGTTAATAGACTGATGAATCGTCAATGTAGAACCTTTCAAGTCCTCCCAACGCAATCCCAGCAGCTCACCCGGGCGCAGTCCTTCCAGCACCGCAAGACGATAAGCATGAATACACCAGTCTGCCTGCAGCGCACCGCGAAACTGCATCCTTTGTGAACAGCGTCTGAATGCTGTTCTGCGCAAGGATTTCTTTGGACGGACGTTTTGCGCTTCTGGGGATTGTGAGGTCCGCAGTGTTGAGATTTGTATAATTACCGAGCCGACAGTATTTGATAAATCCGGAAATGCAGCCGCGCAGGTTTTTCAGCGTTTTTTGTGACAAGTTCTTCTGCGCATACGCATTATCAATGATTGCCTGCAAGTCGAGCAGCGTGAGCTTCTTTATTTTCTTCGCGGCAATCGCCGGTTTCAGGTAGTTTTTTACGAAATTTTCCTGTTGATTGGCGTTGCTTTTACTGGTGCTCTTGGAAATATGGCCAAAATAGGCATCCAGCAATTCTCCGCATTTTGTGCTTTCGCTTGCCAGTCCGTTTTCTAACCAAGCATCCGCCGCTTTTTCGGCGGCGATTTTACCCTTCGTTCCTTTTGTAGATGAGAAAAAGGTGCGGCGTTCTCCATCCTTTTGGATTTTGATTTGCCATCGTTTAGCACTGTCATACCACTTGGCCTCATTTTTTCGCATAGGACTCCTTTCTGTCCCCTTGCTTTTAACATCGCCGTGTGGTAGACTGGCAATGCAGAAGGAGACATTTGCTTCGAGAGAGTGAATAATTTCTGCGGCTGTCCGGGTGTTGGTAGCGCCCGGGCAGCGTTTTGTTTATAATCTTATTCTACATAACACCTGTCTAAAAATCAAGGAATTGGCCCTGTAGTCCGGATACCCCAAAAGCTTGACAAAAAATCCTCCGTACATACAATAAAAGTATAACTTGGAAAGGAGGATGTGGATATGAGCTACGATTTCCTGGCTGGCCGTTTACGGCAGTTGAAAATGCAGCAGCGGGATTTAGCGCGTGCACTCGCAATGTCTGAAACCAGTCTGAGCCATAGGATGACCGGACAGGTTCCATGGCGTGTGGACGAGATGTACAGCGTTTTACGCATCATCAAAGCGTCGCCAGACGAGCTGCCGCTTTACTTCCCGGCGGCCTGACAGGAGAAAAGATGAAGAATGAAGAACTCTGACCGCCGACTGCGCAAACAGTCGGCGGTTTTGATATGCCGTATTCAGACATCCCCAATATCCGTGTGTATGATACGCCGGATTTTGCCGGGGTGCTTCAGCAGCCATTTGAGGATAATGAGCATAAGCTCTTGCAGGTTCAGACCTGTTTCAAGAGCGTGGTCCTTCAGCTGCTCGTATAATTCCTGCGATACGACCAGAAACAGCATAGACATATCATTGCCGCGCAAGGCAGGGTCTCGGACGGCTGCGCCGGAGATGAAATTGTACAGCGAGCCTGCATCGCCTAGATTCCATCGCTGCGGTTCATCGTCCGTCCATATTGCAAAATTGTCTGGCTTGGCAAGCCACCACAAAATCCAGTCATAGACATCCGGGAACGCGCGCCTCAGCGTGATTTGCAACTCTTGTGCAAGTCCACAATTCAGGTTTTGCTGCCGCTTCAAAAGCTCCAGCGTGTTTATAAACGTTTCCTTTGTCATTTTCGCACACCTCCTGAATACAGCATAGCAGAGGCTACAGCAAAAAGCATTGAAGTTGTGCTTCAATGCTCATACAGGAAGTGGAGAGCCGGTTTAGGCTCTCCGCTTTCCGTTTAGTCGCCTGTTAGAACTGCCTCCAGCTTTCGTTCGGCAGCGTTGCGCTCCAGCGTCAGTTTGACAAGCTCGCTGATGCACTCTCTGACCGCCGGAGAAGCTTCACTCCACATCACGCCGTATTTTCGGCATACCTCGCCAAAGATGACATAGAATTCTCTGGACGATTTAGACTGCTGGAAATACCACTCCGCATCTGATAGCGTTGCTTCTTCGTTCATGCAGGCTCCTTTGCCGGGTTTATCGTGTCCCACCCACTAGCTGCCTTCTCGAAGCAGCCTGCTTTTAATGTTGTCAGTCAACTCCCCGGCCCATTTGTCCGGAATCGCTATTGGGTTTACGTGCCGGCCCCACGGCGGGGATGCCGCCCCGCGTCCTACTTAATTATACACGGGATTTTTCTCCTGTCATTGAAGTAATAGTTCAATGACAACAGCGCTCGTTGTTATTACAATAATGGGTGCAGAAAAATCGGAGAGGCGATAGAACTAAGCAAAGGCAGAAGATTACTTGGTTCTACAAATTATAGAAGGAAAAAGAGGCGTCAAGATGAGTCGGATTACCGATGAAATGATGCAGCGCGGAATTAAAATTGGAATTGAAAGTGGAAAGGAACGTGCACTTAAAATGTATGCAGCCGCTGTTCGTGTGTACAGGCAGACAGGTCCTGCTGCAGAGGCAGCAAAAGCGACTGGGCTTACAGAAGAATGTGTACGCTCCGCCCTTCAAAAATTTGGACTAATTTCGCCATAAAGAATCAAAGCAGCTTCCGGGCATAATAAGGGTCGGCAGTTTTCGGCTGCCGACCCTTGCTTGGTTCTACAGATAGTCAGACGGCAAGCAAGTAATTCGCTACGGTCACGTCATGCCGCCAGTGGGCTAGATGGTAGATGGATACGGCCAATAGCGCAAGCCGGTCGTATGACACAGGCAGGCCGTTTTTCAATGCCAATTCTCGGTTGTGACCACGTAAGACATAATTGCCGTTGACTTTACAATCTTTCCATCGTTTGGGCCGATAGCCGTTTTCTTCACGTGCGTCATCGTCCTTCTCCCAAGTATGCTTTATTTCAGAAATGAGTTGTTCGCGGTAACCTTTTTCATTCTGGATACGGCTTAGATAATACTGATACATTCTCTGCGCCCTAAGTGCTCTAAGGTGATGCAAGTCAATTTTATTGGACAGTTCTGCTTTAGAAAACAAATGCTGCTCGTCGGCGGGATGCTGAAAGACCTTCTGAATTGCTGGCAGCTCCTCAGGCAGGATTCGCTGAAGCTGCTGCTTCCCGCCTTTCCCTTTGCGCACCAGCACGCATGGATTTCCAAAGTCATCCCAAACCAAATCGTCCGGGCGCAGATGCAAGTATTCATTTCGCCGTATTCCAACTATGGCAGCAAAATCGTACAGTCGTGGGGAAGCGTTGCGCCCGGAATCTTTTCGTTCGTCCACAGCTTTAACGCCGCGCGAACGCGTGTTTTCTGCTACGACGCGGATTGGCTTGTTTACATTCTCCAGCGGAAAGTCGAGCACTCTGCAAATGCCCGCGAGATATGTATGCGTCGTTGAAGGTGTCCTACCGCTGGCGGTTAAATAATTTGAATAGTCCTGAATATGGGACTTGCATTCCTCCAATGTTTTACATTGATATGTTACCTTGCAGTATTCTGCAAATTTGAGCGCGTGCTTTTTGTATTGATTTTCGGTTTTCTTTAGCATCGGTGTATCTTTCTTTTCTTTACGCTCTAGCTCTGAGTGTTTAATTTGATATATAAGACTCCCTTGCTTTTTTCGCCTTGGAGCAGAAAATGTGTTCTTTTTACTCATTCGTTTAGCCACCTTTGTATATCCAAAATCAGCATATTATGCTGCCATCCGCCATATTGCGGCGTGTTAAATACAGCGCAGACTTTTGATTAGGTGTCCGTTAACCACATTGCAGTACTTGCTAAAGGTATCCACAACGGCCGGTTTTGGTGAGTTCACTGGTTATTTTCCATGCGCCCGCATGTCAAATAACCAGTTCACCGAGAGCTCTTTGTTAAGAAAAGAGTTCATTCTAAAGATAAGAGTCCACCGGCGGAGACTCATACCTTGCGCTAGAATTCATTGCAGCTGTAGAATTCCTATGTGCCCGTCGCTGCAGTTCAGACACATTTCGGAGTAGATTATGTGATATTGTCAGGTGATGTCATTTGTTCCGCAGACATCACGAAGGCGGGGACTTTTAGGTGCCTCAATACATACACGCATACGGCGCGACTACAGGATTAACGTCAACCGTAGTAAGACGGCAGGCCTTGACGCATTTCTCAGGCATTGCTTCAGGAACAGACCCAGACAATATCACAATTTGCATGATGGTTGATTTTGAAAACAGGAGGTAATTTTTGAAAATGCTATCTATTATAAAAAGGGCACGGAGAAATCATGTATCTCCGTGCCCTTGAATTTTTTATCTCATTGAAAAGAGCAGCTTCCCCAAAATTGGGAAAGCTGCTCAGGAAATTTTATCGGTGAAAGAATACAGCAAAGCCAAGCTCTGCGGGAAGGAACGAATACTTCTGGCAAAAATGGTGCCGAAGTATACAAACAGGAACGCTATATCTTTAGTATACATACAAATGAATCCGTGTCAAGCTTTTAAATATAATAATGATGATTTTTCCGTTGTCATATTTCGACGACCTTGCTATAATAATGGGTGGTTTTTAACAAAATGCAGAAGGAGAACGCTATGTCAGACATTCAGCAAATGCATCAGCTTTACGGCAGGCTCTACGACGCGCTCACGCAAATCCAAAGCACATATTCGCAGGACGCTGTTTCGTTTACTGCGATGGAAGGCTGCGAATACAAAAGCTCCAAGGACACAGCCGGAAAGGACTTCCGTTTGATGCTGGTCGGCCGCGCCGTAAACGGCTGGGATGAATATCGCGGCACAGGCGCAAATACGAAGGAACGCTTTATAACGTCCTCCATGCAGAATCTTCTGAACGACACTGCCGCGCTGACGCACGGGAAAGACCGCTTTGAATGGATTGCGGTTGATGAGGAACATAATATTGCGCGGAACTGCGTGCGTGAGGGAATCGACAAAGAGCCGGGCGAGGTTGGAGACTACTGCCTTTCCAGACCATTCTGGGGTTATAGCAAGGAAATCTGGGACGCACTGTACGGCACTGCAACCAGCTGGCAGGAGCGTTGGTATCAGAAAATTGTCTGGACAAACCTCTACAAAATTGCGCCGCGCAAGGGCGGAAATCCGAGCGAAGCGTGGCAGAAGATGCAGCGGGAAGTTTGCGTCGAGCTGCTTCGCGCCGAGATTGAATTTTTTAGCCCAACGCATATTTTGTTCGTGACCGGTACAGATTGGTTTCAGCCGTTTCGCGGCATATTGCAGGAGGTCAAAGAGCGTGGCGTGAACCATCCGTCCGGAAAGGACGCGAACACGGTCTATGCAGAGCTGCTTGCTGCGTATACAACACAGGCCGGGACGCGTTGCACGGTTGTTGTTGCCTGCCGCCCGGAAATGCGAGATAAGCAGGCGTATGTCGCACAGGTCAGCAAATTCCTGAGATAAGCAGCAGTGTACCCCGCCGCACAAAAAGTTCGGCGGGGTGCTGTTATGAAAAAGGGATTTTGTGTTTTGCCGCGAATACTGTAGAGAATCAAAAAGAAATGAGGGATGCGGTATGATGCGGTTTGTCCGTGAAGTTCTGATTCAATCACTCGTCGTAATTGTGGTGATGTATCTCGTCCAAATTATAAAATACTGGATTGTGGGAGAAGTAAGACCTTCGCCGCTCGGCGTGATTCTCAGTTTGGTCGGCGGCTATCTTTTATCTGAGGTCATCGTGAAAAAGCTCAATGAAAAATGAGACGGCTTACACGCCAAATTTTCAAAGTGAGGGAACCATCCCGCTGCAGACTGTATTGGAGCTCATATCCGAGGACTTTCTGATGAATGGAAAATGTTGGGTTCCAGCGCCTTCGCTTGCAGAACGGGTGGAACTTGTGTCACAGCTCAAACGCAGCGCCTCCTTTTGGAGCGATACGCTTTACTTTGACAGCAGCAAAGAACCGCCGGCGGAGCTTCCGTTTTATAATTATCTGCTGCTGCAATGCACATGGACATGGACATGCCGCCGCGACATAGAGCAAATCACCTATGTCTGGACGCTTCATGGGTTTCATTCCTTCGCCGCCCTGGAGCAGCACATCGTATGCGAGGATTCTATTGAGTCGCTTTCTGTATTTGTGAAGGATTGCAAGCACTATCGAAAAGCCGATTACAGGTTCTTTTTTCAAGATGAACTTGGAAATAAAACCTATACGGACATAGACGGCTTTACGCATACATTCTTTGCGCTGTTGCATAAACGGGGGAAATGGCCTTATTATCACTATCATTTTGAAATACGCGGTTTGTGTGAACTTGAATTTGACGGAAAGCTATACTGTTCCATACTTGGTTCTCTTGACGATTTAGATTATGAGCTTGAGCTGCTTTCAATGGGCTATGACTTCCCGCAAAATGGAAACGAAGAAATGGAAAGAACTGGATTTGTATCCTTTGACGGCAAGAGCTATCTTTTTACGGTTCGTGTAAACTTGGACGAAGATAGCTTTGTCTGGGAATTATATGATGAAAATCTGCAGGTGTATTCCCGCGCATTTCACAGTTTTTCCAAGCAATGGCCAACGGCAGGTTATGCAGAACATGTTGTGCCCATATAAATTGACCATACATAAAAACGCCGCACATCAGAGCAAGTGTCTGGTGTACGGCGATGTCGTATTGCACAATTTTGATAGACAACATTTGTTTATTATAACAATACAAAATGTAAAAATAACTTGCAACATCGGTTGCAGCGGCGTTTGCGGTGCTTTATACTGGTTGTAGAAAACAAAACAACGGCAGCCTATGGGAGCGCCAACTCCCATAGACCTGCGCAGGTGAGTACAGCACCTACACAACGGCATGACGCCGCACCGCAAGACCAGTATACCCTTTTGCATGGACTTTGGCAAGACTGGGATTTTGACGGTGTTGCGTTTGTCGCGGATTATTTATCCACCGTGTAGGCTATCTGCCTGCACGGTGTTTTGGTTTCTGCATCATATTTTTAAAGGAGCGAAACCAAATGAACAACAACATCAAGTATCTGAATCCGCAGAACAAGCCCAAAACCGCCGCAGGGGTCGGTTGTACCCGCCTTGAACTCTGGCTCGTTGACCTGCCCAAGCCGGACAATGACACCCATGTACAGTACGGTGTCCGTCCCGCCATTGTCATCAGTAATGATGCCGCGAATGAAAACAGTCCTGCAATTACGGTGATTCCTCTGACCTCCAACCGCAAAAAGGGGCAGCTGCCGACGCACGTTTTCATTTCGCATCCCGGTCTTTCTTGCAGCAGCATTGCCCTCTGTGAGCAGATTCACACGCTGGATAAGAGCCGGATGCTCAAGAAGCTCGGCCAGATTACGAACCCCTTTACTATCAAAGCGGTTGAGTACGGTTTGGCAGTTCAGCTCGGCCTGGTCAGCCTCCTGTGCCCGGCGGCTTGAGGGAGGTGTGACTATGAGACGGTATTTTAATTACGAACACAAGGCGCGCGGCGCGTATATCCTGACTGCGCTGGAGAAGTACCTGAGAAACGGCGACGCCTATTTTGCAAGCGAAGCCGATGCTTTCCGCATCTGCCAGCTGAAATACAAGAATGTGTCGCTGAGTAGGCTGAAAGCGGATTTTGACTATCTGCTGGAAACCGGCGATTTGGTATTTGAGGGGTCTCGGCTGTATCTTCATAAGGTGCAGCGCTATGAGGACTTCGTGGCTTCCGAGCTTGCATCGATTCTGCCGCATAACGTTGTGCCCACCCATCCGATGGTGGATATGGATGTCAGCGCTGGTGTGCGGCTCAATGAGCTGCAGAAGGAGGCCATCCAGATGGCGCGCAGCCACCATCTGAGCATGATTCTCGGCGGTGCTGGGTCTGGAAAGACGACGCTGATTCAGGCTCTTTGCCTCGAGTATTTTGTAGATGGAAAGCTTGTTCTGGCAGCGCCGACTGGCAAAGCTGCCCGCAACCTTACGGAGCGTACCGGGCTTCCGGCGAGGACCGTTCATAGCGCTCTCGGTAAGATTCCGGACGAGGATTTCCTTGACCCGGTAAAGTGGTCTACCATTCGTATGGTGGTCGTTGATGAGGCCAGTATGCTGTCGCTGGAGCTGTTTGCAGGTCTTCTCAGCAAACTGCCCGCGAATTGCAGCCTCGTGCTGGTAGGCGACCCGAATCAGCTGGGTTCAGTTGGTACGGGAAACCTGATTCCGGAACTGCTGGAGCTGGGTTGTCCCGTCACGCGTTTGGAACAGCAGTATCGGCAGTCTGACAATGAATCCGCGTTGTTTTACAACGTCACAAATTTTCCGAAGCTCTTTGATTCCGAAGAACTGAAGTTCGATGATTCCTTCAAACTGATTCCCACTAATGAATGTGACATTTTCAAGGTGGTGCAGGAAGAAGCAGCGAAGCGGCATCTCGCTGGCGAGAATGTCCAGGTCATCGCCACGACAAGAGCCGATGTCAAAAAACTGAATGAAGCGCTTCAGCAGGTGGTCAATCCGCCTGCTGAAGGAAAAGCGGAAGTGACGCACAACGGTATCACCGTCCGGGAGAATGACCGAACCATGATTCTCAAGAACAATCGTGAAGAACGCTGCTTCAACGGCGACATTGGCACGGCGCATGTTGAGCCGATGGAGGGCGGCAGCGCGTTTATTCACATTCCGCTCTCCGCGAACCGCCAGCCTAAGTTTTTCAGTGCCAAAATTGGAAGCACTCTCACATTGGCTTATGCGTTGACCGTGCACAAAAGTCAGGGCAGTCAGTATGATACGGTCATTATGCCTGCCAGCACAGACTGTCAAAAAATGCTCCGGCGAAATCTCTTTTACACGGCAATTTCGAGAGCGAAAAAGCAAGTTATTCTTGTCGGCTGCAAAGAGGCACTGCACATCGCAATGACCACGCCGCCGGAGACCCGCAAGAGCATGCTGGTTACCAAAACCCACCAGAAGATGCACTTTGCAGCATGAGTACGAAATTTGTTTATCCAGTCATTGACCTGACTGCTACCGGTGCACATCTGAAAGAACTGTTGGAGGAACGTGGCATCACTGTCCAAGATGTTCAAGAAGCAATGGGTTTCGCGTCCAAACAGGCTGTCTATCGTTGGCTGAACGGCAGCAATATGCCGAGCGTAGACAACCTGTACGCGCTCAGCCGCTATTTGAACGTTCAGATGGACGATGTAATTGTCGAAAAGGCAGCGTAAAGTAAACGACGAGCCGGAAGCAGAGAAATCTGCTTCCGGCTCGTGCTACGTCATATAGGTTTGGGCATTGAGGAACCAGGCAGGCATTTTACGTGATGACGTAAAACGTGTGAAACCTCTGTATTTTCTGTAGCCGCAATTCGGTTTCAAGTACCGAAGTGGGTACAAAAGTGGGTACGATAGGCAAAGAAAAAACCTTGAAACCGTGATGGTTTCAAGGTTTTTTATGGTTGCGGGAGAGGGATTTGAACCCCCGACCTCCGGGTTATGAGTTCTGAAAATGCCGTTCTTTATCGTGTTACATCGTGTAAAAAAGCCTTGAAAACACTAGCTTTTTTGAATTCTGCGTCTGGTATCGTTTTGTAACTTTGTTGAACTTTTCGTAATGGAGTTGAATTTTTGTTGAACTTTAGAGATACAAGCAGATATATAAAAAGAGGACCGGATTTCTCCGATCCCCTCAAGCATGTATCCGAAAACACATACCCCAATTAATAATTATATTATACAACAGCATCTAAAAAATGCAAGCAAATTTTGCCCTTAAAGAAAATTTTTCAGTTGTGTCAATCTGGCCCCTAAGTCTGGGTGTATTGTCTGCATAGCCACTTGTGGACTAACGGAGTTTCGGTATTCATCTGTTATTGCTTCAAAGTCACGGATGAATGCTTTTATTTCTGTTTTTGTGACATTCAAGATTTTTAAGTAATAGCATACCAAAATCAAATAGTCACCAATCGTTTTGAAATTAACATATGGAAGACCGATTTCTTGCATTAAACATTTTCTCATTGCTGGCTTTGGATCCATATGTCTGAATCTCGTGTCAAAGACAACAGAGTTATGCGCTATCGCGTTGCGCAAATCCTTAAGTGTGTACAGATAGTTATATATCAAATCACGGTTTGTGTCGACCGCAGCATTTGACAGGTTCAGCTTTTCTGATATCGCCGTTCTAGCCTCAAAGGTAAGACATGACAACAGAAACCCAAAATCGCCCATTGTCATGATTTCAAACAACGCCCAGATCGGAACACCGCTATAGCTCATGTTATTATAAAAATGCGTAATTTTTGGATTTCCGTCATTGTATGCCTTCGCCAAGTATTTTTGAACTGTACTCTGCAGATTTAGTTTGTGTTGTTGAAATTTCTTTTTCAAATCAGCCTTCGCATTAGTGGGAGCATTATTGTATCCGCAAACTGCTTTCTCGAACATAGCTGAAATGCTCTCCGAATGCGTGATATCTAAAATACATTCTAACGCATGATTCTTTACTGCTGTTTCTATGAACATGATCTTGCTATAGAATAGCGCTTTAAGCTTCATGTCATACTGGAGCGTTGCATATATTTCCTCATACGACGTAAAGGGTAACCTATTATTTGAGGTTCTAAAAAAACGATATCCCTTGTATCCGTGGAAGTACCCAGTGTTCATTAGCTGGCGCTTTTGCGTACTGCCCGCAATAGAAATTCCGTTGTTGCGCAAATGACGCATTAGACCATTTATATTTTTATATCCCACTTTGATACCTCCAATCATCTTGCTTTTTAATTATACGATTCTTGGAAGAAAAACGCAAGTATTTAACACCTCAGTAATCTTAAGGCTAGACCGCACGATAATGTGTGGCCTAGCCTTTTGCCATAGCTTATTTCGCCTTATCCCGCTCCATCGTCTCCGAGATCGCGCGGTTGATAAAGCCGTTCGTGCTTTCGCCCTGCGCTTCGGCGTGGGCTTGAATCAAATCTTTCTGGTGGGAATACAGGAAAA
>ERZ773116.2885-NODE-2885-length-13161-cov-5.893102_pt1 | contig 13161 bp, 10 predicted proteins | sample MGYA00580563_ERZ773116 | MGnify/ENA primary metagenome ERZ773116 (study PRJEB29015, sample SAMEA2737864) | human gut metagenome | biome: human gut; feature: human-associated habitat; material: faeces | place: China | collected 2012 ... | reverse complement strand
CATACATTTCAGGACGAATGGATTTCTTTATCCAACTCTCATATTGTTCTTTTGTTATGAGTTCGGGCTTGCCGGTTTCCATAAACCGATCAAAAGCTCCTTCGGCATACGAACCAAATACGGCTCCTTGAGATTGTATCATCTGTTCCAATTCTTTCGAAGAGGTAGGCAAACCGTCCACCTTGTAGCCCTCGCGTTTCATACGCTGCAACAAGTTATAAAGTGAAGGAACCACTTCCATACCACCCGCAGTCAGTGCATTCTGACCAGGACCTTTATAATAATAAATAGCAACGCGTTTCTCACTATTGGGTTTACGCTGCAGAGCAATATAGTTATTAACTGTTTCTACAAAAGTTTCCAAGCGTTCTGGAATAGCATAAGCGTGTTGCAAACCCTCCTCATCCTTATAATGTCCAAAAAGAGCGAACGGACGGATAGCTCCATCTATCTCGGGAGTAACAATACTTTGTGACATAAAGCCGCCATTCATCCCCATCTTGTCCCTCTCCCACTCCTCTACCAAGCGATTTACATTCAATGGAGAGAAAAGCGGTATATTCTGTTTCGCCAGATAATCTACAATAGGTTCACCCATACGTCCATGCGCCATATTGATAATAGCAAACGGACGGACAGAATCAATTCCATGGTTCTGAATAAAAGAACGCATGGAACGTATAGGATAAACCATATTGCCAGTTTCCTCCAATTTAGCAATAAGCCCGGAAGGTTCACCCATCGGACCGGTCACAATAATACGCGGAGCATTCTCTTTCCACAAGCCGTTATGTTGCAGAAAAGTATTGTATCCGGCTACCGTATTGAAACCCAACTCTTCGTCTTCGGGTTTCTTTGGGTCCATGTGATAAAGCACATCATCGGCACGTTTCATTACGGCTTCCGGTTCAGACACAGAGAATAGTTTTTTATCAATATGCACACGCACATAATTCAGCATACTGCGATAGTTACGACGTCCTCCATTAGACAGATAATGTTTCAATATATCCGCTTGGATGGAATCCAATGAAATAATCTTGTTTGCAGGATTGGTAGCGGCAGTAGTCAATACCGGCAGACCACCATCGGCTGCCTTTTGTATTTGCGCACGTTGCTCTTCAGTAATCCTTAATCCCATGGCATTGATAAATACCATATCATAACCGGCCAATCGGTTCAGATCATCTGTGCCCAGTTCACTGATTTTAATAAATGAATTGTCATTAGCTTTAGATATCTGCCCTAAACTGATTACCTGATAGTTGATGAAAGCCACTTTAGTTGCACTGAACCAAAGATTCCATACACCAAACAAAAGCAGCAAGATGACTGCTATCCCTCCGCCAATCAATAATTGTTTCTTCTTCATATCTTTATTTAAATCACATAGTTTATTTAGTATTAGCAGCCAAATTTCATTTGAACAATTGTTCTATATCCAATGACAAACCGGCTGAAAAAGTTGTTCCTTTAGTAGCAGGCGAATTATTATAATAACGGAAAGGGACATAATTAAACAGGTTGTCTACCGCCAAAGTCATATCAACACCTTTCCATACTTTCTGAGACAACGTAAGCTTCCACATTGTATACGCCGGATAGGTCACCTTCTCAGTTTCTTCATAAGAAGTGTTCGAAGTATATTCCTCTGTATTCACCTTGGACAGAAAGCGTCCGTTCAAAGCAACATTAAACGCATAGTTCTTCCAATGCTTGTCATACTCAAGACGGACAGTAGCCGTATGCGGGCGAGTACTTGAAATGACAGGTTGCCCTTTCTTTATATTCTCATGTGTATAGGCGTAAGATAAACGTGCCGACAGTCCACAAGGATATTTGACGGAAGCATTTGCCTCGGCACCGGATATCCTGATATTTGATATATTGGTATATACCTGCCCTTTCAACGCCTCACTCCACGCCGTAGTGATACGATTATCAACTACATTATAGAAACCTGTCACCGTCAAATTATAACGACCTTTCATATATTCTGCCGAAAGAGAAAAATTATGGCTGGTTTCAGGCTTCAAGTCAGGATTACCATAAATCATAAAAATACTTGCCATATCAAAATTCATATACATTTCTTTCAAAGTAGGAGCTCGGAAACCACCGGCATAGGAACCTCTCAATGAACAGTTTCCTATTTTATACATCAGTCCTAATTTGGGAGAGAAATGATTAATATCGGAATCTGAATAATAATCAAAACGTAATCCTGTGATGACATTGAAATATTTCGTCGGGTTCCAGTCAAACTGTGCAAAGCCGTCCACTGTATACTGATGTTTACTTCCATTATTGGCAAACTGATAGGACATTAAATAATCACGCATATAATCACCACCCACGGTGAGAATATGCTTACCGACAAAAGTATGATTATAAAAAGTATGAACCGAATGTTGTACATTACTATAATCACGTACATCATTAGCGTCTTGCGGCAAGTAGTCGCTCTTATCATACTGGTCGAAAGAATAAGCTATTTCCAGATCCTTATCTTTATCCAATACATAATTTCCTTTCACCCCACCACTGAAGTCGCGATAACGGTCTTTACTAGTCTGTGACTTCTCACGTTCACGAAAAAAATATCCGGCACGTGCCGTCAGTTTCAGATGGTCATTAGCAGTATAGACCAAACGTTCTTTGAAATTCCAAGTTTTATCACCATACACCTTTTTAAATGCCCAATCCTCCGTTTCCTCATTTGTTTTTCCATCTGCCAAATCTTTTTCATCTACTTGGGTATGCTGTACATTAGTCACACTATTGAATTTTCCAACATTGAAACCTATTGTTCCTCCATAACGCTGCTCATTATAAGCCCCGTAACGTCCATTGAGATTCACAGTCCAAGGCTCCGCAGGCACTTTACTTATGATGTTTACCACTCCTCCTACCGCATTCGAACCATAGAGTGAAGAAGCCGCACCTTTTACAATTTCAATACGCTCCACATTGCTCATATTCAATCGGTTGTAGTCTATATTATCCAAAGTCTCACCTGCCAGACGCTCACCATCAACCAGAAAAAGTACAGCATTTCCACCAAATCCTTGCATATTGAGAGAAACTTGCTGGTCCATGGAATAAGAGAATTCAATTCCCGGCAGTTCTGCCTGAAGTAAATCTCCAATATGGGTAGCATCTACTTTTTTTATTTCATCGGCAGTAATGACACGAGTTACAATGGGAACATCTTTCAGGAGTTTCGGAGTACGGGTTCCCGTTACAACTACAGTTTCCATATTTACAGCATCTTCTTTCAGTATAAAATCAACTTTACCTGTTTTACTGACAGACACTTTATGAGTCTGCGAGATATACCCCATGTATGAAACCTGTAGAGTATATTCTCTATTATCGGGTAATTTCAACATGTATTTTCCCTGTGTATCCGTAGTGGTTCCCAAAGTTACTTTTTCTTTTACGGAAACTGTTGCTCCCGTCAGAGGTTCTTTATTTTCATCAAATACAGTTCCCGAAATAATTCGTTGTGCTGATACTGATACCGCCATCAGCCAACACAGTATCAAGCACACGTTTCTGAGTAGTCTATGCATATCGTATGTCGGTTTACAATTCAAACGGATAAATATAATCAATAGTCATGAAGCCTTTTACACCACTAGCATTCATATAATTTGTGAGACGAACAGCCGCATAAGTTCCATCTTTCAGCTTTACCATATAAACCTTGTTTGAAAGAGTATAGGTAGGTGGCATATTACTTTTATCAACATTCAACCATTTGGATAGTTCTTCATTATAATAGGATTCCATATAAACAATATTACCATCCATCATACCTGACATATCAATGGCTATCTTAGCGGTAGTCCAAACATCCTCCACATAGGCTCCTTCGGGCATCGCATCCGCATTCCGTAAAGCGGAAAAACCTGTGAAACCGGTTTCCAATACTGCTCCAGCATTGGTTTTAACATCATAACGATGAACAGCAATATCCCATTCCTCCGGTTCTTTCTGTTCAGAATCCGTCACATTTACAGAATCTACTTTTTGTGTATGGAAATCGATAAAAGTCCAACGTCTATAATCAGTAGCGTCAATATAAATAGTACCCGAATGGGTAGAAGGGTCTGTTCTTATAAAACCCAATTCATTACTATCCGAAGCAGCAGGACTATCATATATTCCTTCCAAAATACCATCACATGCCGAGAATGGCAAAAGCATCATTCCCAGTATGGTTATAATAGAGAGATATCTTTTCATGCTATTTAGTGCCTACAAAAGTCGCAGTAATAGCCATAGGCATGGCTCCCGGCTTTAGTGTAAAGATCAGATCAGCCTTTTCATCCTTAATCGTTCCTTGTAAACTTCCTGTATATTTTACAGAACCAACAGTTACATCAACAGCACTTTCCGGCAAAATATAAGTGACATTATCGGAGGTATGCACTTTAATTCCAGGTATAGCAATATCCGGCAATGACATCATTCCTTCACCAGCACCGCCAACTAGAAGAACTTGAACAGTTCCCCCTTCTTCCGCAGTAATTTTCACCTGACTGTCTGACGTTCCTTGATCATTTCCTGATACTGAGAGTGATAATGTTCCATTGTAAATACCAGCAACCTCCTGAGCCGGAATCACGGTATCTTCCTTTTTATCATCATTGTCACTACATGCTACTGCACACAATGCAATAGCCATCATCGCTAAAAAGTTTTTCAATTTCATAATACTTTAGTTTTATTGATTAATAGTTATTATTTTATGTTTTCAAATTTGTTGCAAAGTTACCCTTACCCCCAAGAGTACACAATACCTAAAAATTGGGGTTTTATTACTGATAATCATATACATAATAAAATACACGAGTACTTATTTTTAGGTATAAAGCCGAAAATTATCACCATTAATAGGTATTATCAGTATGTATTTCTATAACCAATTTTGTAAAAAAAGCAAGCATGATTAAATTGACACATCATGAAATGCCTGTGAACAAGACACTTCATCATAGAACAATAGAGATTCTGACAGCACTTACCCTACTTATAGGTAGTCCGTCATTCCTTATTTACTTCTATTGTTCCCACGACACAAATAATCCATTATGCCAATGGTTGCTTTGTACTTTGAACCATACTCCCGAAGATGGGGAATACTTATATAATCGATACTTAGTAATCAGTATCACATGAGCGGCCTTATATTCGGATTTTTATTTGTAATTTCCTTATTGTTCATAGCAATAAGAAAAAGATCCTTAGATTTATCTCCATTCCAAATCACTTATTTACATTCACTCATAAAAAAAATCAGTAAACATCTTCCACTTTATAAGCTACCATCCAAAGCATCCGGCCTTAAATACCTTATAATTTCATATGTTGATAAACTCTTTCTTAAACAGAAGATTCAATTTCATATTAGCAATGATTTAGTTGCATATTCCTCCTATAGCTTTAAAACATTTTAAATATCAAGTTATATTTGTCCGGGATAGATGTATCAAAACTTTTTTTATCTTAAAATGTTTATAATGTATGGAAATGCTATTTTTACTAAAGAATTTATACCGTGATCCTCTTGCGCTATCCAGATTCAGCCAATTCAGGTGTCTTCATATAAGTAAAGGAGAGATTATCCAAAACTTGAACGAAACCCATGAATTTCAAGTTTGTTTTGTTCTAAAAGGGTCATTATGCCTATTCAGAGATCATATAGAATCCATGCCTCTGATGGCAATGCAGAATGAATTTTTCTTCATCAGCAGCCTGCATCAATGTAAAATCAAGGCAATGGATGAAGTACAACTTGTCATTCATGCATGTAATATTGTGGCTCCTTATCTACATAGCAGAACAATAGAGTATCTGCAAGATATATCCATCGAAGAAGTAAAACCGGTAGAAGTCCTTCCCATTTATCCGTTAATGCGTTCCTACTTAGATTTGCTGGTCGATTACATGAAAAATGGAACAGAAATTCCCGACTTACATCGAGCCAAAGAATATGAATTGTTCTCATTATTTAAAATTTGCTATAAGAAGAATGAAATTGCCTCCATTTTCCGTGATGCGCTATCTAACGACCTTCAATTCTTCGTATCCGTCATGACACATTACAAAGCTTGCAGAACAGCCAAAGAACTAGCTGTTTTATGTGGATATAATGATACTGTTTTCACACAGTTATTCAAAAAAAACTTCCATGGAGATACACCATATCAATGGTTACAAAAACAAACATCTTATGAAATTGAATTCAAATTAAAAAAAAGTACTTTACCCATCAAACAAATAATGCTGGACTATCATTTCAAGACTTTCTCCCATTTTACAACCTACTGTAAAAGAAATATCGGAGCTACTCCTAACGAAATACGTAAAAAAGGAGAAGAATCAAGAGATACACCTTCTCTTGAAACATATTCAGTTTCTGCAAACGATTAAACAAACATCCCGCATCCTGAAAATTATGAATATACTTATCTCCATCATACACACTAAAGCTAATAATAAGTTTGTTTCCTGATCTCGGTATATGGATCTATTTTAAGAGTTTCTATACATCTATAATAACAAATATCACAAAACCTAATCATAATCCACCATCAATATATGGAAAACTTATCACATATACCCCTCTGTAAAATCATATAAAGCATCTACCATTTAAAACTATCCCAAAACGAACATTTAGAAAAATAGGAAACCTTTTTATGCAGATATAAAAGAAAGAACTGATTATATGCAAACAAATCTTTTAAATACGCAACTTCTTTTTAGTACCAAATATAGAACTTTGCACCCAAATAAAATGTGAATATTATTATAATGTAAATCGCACACAGCAGAATAACCTAAAATATAAAATTGCATGCCCCCCAACGATACAATATTCAATAAAGCAGAACGGAGTTTATCCAATATGTAACAACAAAGAACAATTCATTTTTAATAATTTACAGTCATGTATACAAAGAAGAAATGCAAAATTTATGTATTATCAGTGCTACTTTGCACATTTTTTTTCTCGTGCAGCAGTATTGATTTTGAATTACCCCAAGGTCCTCAGGGAACCAATGGCAAATCCGCTTATGAGATATGGAAAGAAGAAGTTGAAACCGGTCATATAAACTGGCCTTCCACCCAAGTTGATTTAGCAGACTTTTTAGTTTATATTAAAGGAGAAAAAGGAGACAAAGGAAAAGATGGAATGTCTGCATACGATCAATGGAAAATCCTGATCACCCAAGGTAATGTCACCAACCCTCATGCCCCTTCGCTCATTTGGCCTTCTTCAAAAAATACAGAAGCCGATTTTTGGGATTTTCTTAGCGGAAGAGACGGAGAATCACCTCATATTGGCGAAAATGGGAATTGGTATATCGGCAATAAAGATACAAAAATCAAAGCTATCGGCAAAGATGGAAAGGATGGAATTAATGGCAAAGACGGATTTTCCGCCTATGAATTATGGAAACAATCTGTTGCCGGTGACAATATAAATTGGCCCAAAGACCAAACAACAATGGAACATTTCTTTTTATATTTAAAAGGGAAAGATGGTGAAAATGGTATTACTCCACATGTTGGTGAAAATGGTAATTGGTATATTGGCAATCGTGATACAAATTTTCCGGCTCAAGGTCAAAAAGGAGAAAATGGTAAAGACGGAACATCCCCTTATATTGGTCCTAATGGAAACTGGTGGATCAATACATCCGATACAAAAATAAAAGCTCAAGGAGAAAAAGGAGTTAACGGAGCATCTGCATACGAATTATGGGTAAATGACGTCAAAAATGATAAAATCAAAGACAAAAATAATTCAGCATGGTCCAAAGATAAAATTACAATGGCAGATTTTTACACTTACCTCAGTGGAACAAATGGTAACAATGGAAAATCCGCTTATGAACTATGGAAAGAAACTGTAGGAACAGGCAATATGAATGATCCTAAAAATCCAGGACAAAAATGGCCTTCTGACAAAGTTTCAGAATATGATTTTTTCAATTATTTAGCTGGTAAAGACGGAATAAACGGAAGCAATGGTTTATCAGCACATGAACTGTGGAAAAATGACTTAGCTAAATTTTGCGGTACAACAGATGCACTTATTGACCACAAAAATGGTGGAGTATGGGACTGTGAAAAAAATACGTTAAAGGATTTTTATGACTATCTACACGGGAAAGATGGCAAAGACGGAGAAGATGGCAAAGACGGCAAACCCGGAGAACCAGGAAAACCGGGAACAGAAGTTACCATCATTAAGGGCATACCTAATGTTATTGCACAATATTCTCAATCAGAATATGGTGAATATGTACGCACAACTGATGGAGGTGTACTCTATAAAGTATATGATGAAACTGGACAAATCGCACCAAAAGCTCAAGTAAAAGGCATGCCGGGTATCAATGCGGAAAAAACTTACATTACCAATGAAAACGGAGAGTTTATTGTACCTAAAGAAGATTTACCCGAAATACAAGACATAAACTTACGCTGGGGAACGGTAAAAGAAGTAACCCTAGCCGGAAAGTTGCCGCAAGAATCCGCTAAAAACACATATGTTCCTAATAGAGTACGCATGAGAATGATCCTCCGCGATAATTCAAATTCATTATACGATTATCAGTATCTATATTTCTATATACAACGAAAAGTTAATCCGGAAGACCAATGGCAAAATATCCCTTCTTATTTACCTAATAGTGGTTCAAGGAATTTAGACGCATATAGAGTCTCTGACAAAAATAATCCCAACAGTATTTTGCCAGACAAAAAACTATATTCAAACCAAAGTTATAGTTCAAATAATGGAGGATATTATTACTATATTTATACCTATCGGTTCATTCAAGAAAATCCCGGAAAATTCAAAAACAATCAATCTGAATATTGGGATGGAAGTGACGTTTATTACACTGTAAAAGCTAGAGAACCTTATTATGGAGAAACTTTCCAATGGAATGGTGTTTGTTTATTAGCTCCTTATCAAATGGGACCTACGCTAAAAACATTAAAATTAAAAATAATATCCAATGGAGAAGCACCCAGTTTCTCATCTGCTGAAGGTGAATTGGATTTTTCAAAAATAGACTTTACAAGAATTTACAAATCATCGACCACACGTGTCGTTAAAGAAAATGGAATGGACTATGTAGAACCGATAGCATATACTGAAGAAGAAGCCAGCAAACTTAAAATGGCATATATCACATTCAGATATACCTCAACAGCTGGCTCACAAGAAGCATCAAGCTCTAATAACAGATCTTCTGCAGAAGTTCCAACGTTCAAAGTATTCGCACCATTTTTAAATTCATCCATATACATTGACAGTGGCAACAGTTCATATTTCTATAGATATTATCAAGGTTATCTCCGAAAAGGAAAGGATGAAAAAACATTTATTATTGAAAACTATAGCAGCTCTTATGAGTTGCCCGAAGTACAAGTTATCTATGAAGAATAAAAATATGAAGAAAATATATATACATAAAATCCATCTCATACTATGCTTTACCTCAGTATTATGTTTCGGTTTACCTATAAATGCACAACAAAATGCAAAGAATGGAGCAGCCGATAATAATAAAAAAGCATGGGAAATAGGTATAGGCGCAACCGGACTTCAAATGACACGTTTTAATGTCATTAATTTCCATACTAATAATAAAGGCGGTTACACTGTAGGTACTAATAAAAAAGATTTTATTTTTGGAGGAAATCTATATTTTGCTCGTGAACTTAACTCTCATTTTTATCTAGATTTACAAGGAACATTAGACTACAGTTCCGATCCTGTCCGTAACGGTAAAGAATCAAGATGGCTAGGTATGGCAGGAATCGGTTTACAGTGGCGTCTAGGTGAATATCTCCATTCAAATTATATTGATCCTTTCCTACGGATGGGAGCCAACTATATGTACAAGAATTTTAAGATCAACTATAAGGGGATGGAAGAATTCAACAGTGAGGAGATGGGATGGAATCTATCAAATGATTATACTAAAGAAGGGAAAGATAAACAAAATCTTATCCCTATTTCATTGGGAATAGGCGTGAATATGTGGCTTAATGACAACATTGGCATAGGACTCCAAGGAGACTACCTCATCATGCCATACAAACATATAGCCAATTCATGGCAAGGAAGCATTCGATTGATGTGGCGCATTGGTGGTAAATCCCTAAAAGTCAAACCGGAAATTCAATATGTGGAAAAAATCATAGAAAAAGTTATAGAAAAACCTATAATCATGAAACAAATTATAGAAACTCCAAGCCAGCCCAATGTTTTATGTGATTTATTCAACAATATCTATTTTGAGTTTGATAAAACAGAAATAACTCCTAAAGCAGCTACTATCATTGATGAAATAGCTCAAATTATGCTGACAGACACAAGCAAAAAATATCTCATCACAGGATGTACTGATGCAAAAGGATCATCACAATACAATATGGATCTATCCCAAAAACGTGCAGACGCTGTAGTCAATGCACTTATAAAGAAAGGAGTTCCCAATAAAATGTTAAAAGCAAAAGGAGTGGGCGCAAAAATATCGTATGCATCTCAGAATGCTCCCAACGAAATACGAGAAGGAGATCGTAAAATTATAGTTCAAATCATTACAAATATGGATTATTGGAATTATATACCATAAAAAATTTCCCCTCTATCAAAACGGCATATATTCCTATATCGTGGAATATAGCCGTTTTGCATATTCCAAAGAAAAGTTCGAGCCATGTATACCCTCATGCCCTCACTGCATATATAACAGGTTTATTATTAACGGTTTATGTAGTAAAGATAAAAAAAATTGCTCTCATTCATGCTCTCATACTCTCACAATGTTTTGAAGTATATTTCCACATAAATTACTTGTTTTCAGCCACATACCATTTTCTTATAGAACTGATATAAATAGGATCATACTTACCGACAGATCCCATATCATCATGATTTAAAAGAATATTTCCATCAGCAGGAAGGTCCATGTCAACAGTGTAATTACGTTGTACTATTTTCGCAAACAATCCGGTTTTCTTTCTTATTTTTCCCTTATCAAGACTGACATCAATATTAAGGAGCCCGCCTATGTTGACATTTGCTCCAAAAGCAAGTTTTAACTCTTCAAAATAGGAAAATTGCCTCATATTATAAGTAAAAGACCCCAACTGTTTACCTGTCATGCCTTCTTTATTCATTATATTCTGCAAAGATTGCCTTTGTGCTGAAAGGCTCGGTTTTGCGATAATATCAGTAACCCAACGAGCTGGAAAAGAATATGATATTGTAATTGGATCCATAGGTTTTACAATAGGAACAAAGCGCTGCTTTTCAATAGATCCACCTTGAAGAATTGAACCTAAATAAATATACCTCATTAACCCTTGAGTTGGTATATGTTCATTTGTTTCATAAATTAATGTATGTCCATTTCCACTACTCCATACACTATCTTTCAATAATTCAGAAGAACGAGTAACGGAGGTTTTATTAAATGAAGCAAAGCTTTCTGGATTATCCATTGAAATATTTATCACTTCTTGAGGGTATCTCTCAAGAAGAACATGATTAGAGCCACCCATTTCTTCAACTGTATCATCGGAACATGAAATTAAAAACATAATTGGCAAAATCAACAAATATACATACTGTTTCATAATTAATATAATTAAGGTTAATACTGAATATGTTAAAAATCAAAAGTACCATGTTTATAAGAGGATCGAGAAGGTTTATAATAATCCTCACCCGGGGTCTGGGGTTGTATGAAATCCTGTCTGAATATTTCCGTAGGATTATCTGTAATTAAATTTGCATCATGGGTATATATGTTAAAATAACACTCTGGATCTGTTTTTTGGTTATATGGTCCTTCTCCCACAAAAGTGAATTTGTAAAAACCTATTTTTTCTCCGTCTTTTCTGACCGTAAGAAACCAGACATTACCAGTACTTATCGTTTTAAATCTCAATCCATTTAATGATGAATAAGTTTCCTCTATAAACTGATCATTCAAATATGTTTGTTTTTTACAAATAAAAGGCAATTCAAATTTCCCACCTTCAGCTGGTAGAACAAAAGGATTCTGTTCCGAATGGATTTTATACACAAATGTCAACTTCCCTTTATCTATAATTAGGGGAATTTTTTCTACTTTTATACCATTAATAGTAGAGTAAGAAATCTGTAGATCAACATTCAAAATTTTATCTTCCTTATTAATATTTGAGGTTATATTTAATACAACTTGATCACCCTTTATTTTTGTCTCTATATCAGAAAAAAGAGTTTTATCAAATTCTATCGAAACATCCTTGGGAATAATCGGAACCTCTGAATCTAAAATATCATCTATCAATGTTTTTTGAATAATTGTAAAAGTAATAGTACGTTTCTCCCCCAAACAACTAAATGGTTTAGATACGTTCTCACTTGGCAGCAACTGATATTTAAAAATTTTATTATTTTCTTCTTTTTCACAGGAAAATAATGCTAAGGAAACGAACAGAAGAATGAATATTTTTTTCATATTAATACAATTTAGTTTTTTGCAAATTAAAGGATTTTTCCTGTACAATAAAACACCAATTAATTGGTATTTTATTACAAATAACCATTCAATTTCATTATTATGCCCAAAGCATGAAAATAAAAGTATAACATACAAGAGCTGTAAACAAATCCACGATCAACACAATAAAATAAATCGTTTTTGCATCTTTGCGATATGCATTTATGCAAAATCATACAAATTTCTTTATCAGTAAAATACCCATTAATTAGTATTTCATTGACAAAATGAAATGTACTTTAAAAGCCCAAAGTTATATTCAATTCATAACCTAAATGCCTATCCAATATAAAAATAATGCATTTAGCACCAAGATACAAACAGAATAACACAAAATCAAGCTCTAAAGGAATGTATTACTATTATAAAAGACAGAATTATTCGGGAGATTCCCTACTCTAAAAAAGTTAAAGAAAGAAAATGATTCAAATAAATATTAGTATAACAATATCACCAACAACACAATATCCCCTTTTCAAATTATACAATAAATAATAGTTAAAGCAACTAAAGAGGGTCAGCGGATTTTCCTGGTTGGTAAGCTTTCTTTTAAGCGTATAGCCTAGCC
>ERZ773116.2864-NODE-2864-length-13218-cov-9.543493_pt1 | contig 13218 bp, 8 predicted proteins | sample MGYA00580563_ERZ773116 | MGnify/ENA primary metagenome ERZ773116 (study PRJEB29015, sample SAMEA2737864) | human gut metagenome | biome: human gut; feature: human-associated habitat; material: faeces | place: China | collected 2012 ... | reverse complement strand
CGGGGTCGATGCCGTCGGTGTTGGGGGCGTTGTAGGGGTTGTTGATGTTGAAGTTCAGCAGGTCGAGGTGTTTGACGAAGATGGGGTGGATGGTCCAGGAGTAGCTGTTCTGCACGGTGATGCCGTGGAGGCAGACGTTCTCGCTGTCCACCATCGCCACGGCGCGGGGACGCCATGCGATGCGCTTGACCTTGGGATCGACCCACCAGTCGCCGTTCTGGGCGTCGCAGTCCAGTGTGCCTTCGCCGGTGACGACGACGTCATGCACCTGGGTGATGTTCAGCAGGCCCGCAAAGCTGTTCAGCGGGTTGCCCTCCCAGCCGGTGAGGTAGTATTCGTCCACTTCGTTCTCGCTGGGGATGACGCCGGGCAGGATGGGGTAGTGGGTGCGGTCATTGTCGCCCAGCAGCACAGCGCCCTTCTCGAGGTAGAGGGTGGTGCAGCTCTTCATGAAGAGGCTGGCGGTGCGGTAGCGGCCAGCGGGGACATATACCGTGCCGCCCCTGGGGCAGGTGGAAAGAGCAGCCTGCAGCCTGCCGGTGTTGTCGGTCTCGCCATCGGCGACGAGGCCGTAGCGGGATGCGTCCACAAAGAAGCTCTCGGCCTCGGTGGTGAAATCCAGTTTCAGGTGCTCACCCTCGGTGTCTACCTCCACGGTGTAGGTGGTGGACGGAGTCAGGGAGAAGAGGGAGAACACGTTGGTGTTGCAGCTTTCGTAAATGGTCTTGCCGTTCAGAGCCACGGCGAAGGGGTGCTCCGGGCGGAAGCACTTGCCATTTTCCAGCTCGAAGACGGCGCTGCGGGTCATAGAACGGATGAGAGACAGATTCATTTTTACAGCCTCCTGAGTTATTTGCGTAGATTTGCGGCTTGCCCGCAGAGGGCGGGCATGGTACACTGGAGATAAGAATATCAGAGCACTGCCCCGGCGGGGCAGGCATAGCAAGAAGGGGGAAGGGCGGATGCGCGCCGAACGGGAAAAACTCAACGCGAAGATCACGGCGGGAGCGCTCAAGCTGTCCGGCGGGCGGCTCGAGCTGCCTGCCGAGATGTGCCATATCGTTCTGTTTTCAGGCGGCAGCTGCACGGTCCAGTGCGGGGACATGTCGCTCCTGGTCAGCCCCGGCTGCGCACTGTTGCTGGGGCCGGGGGCGTGGGTGGTATCGCAGGCAGGCCACACCCAGCCGGAAATGCTGGGGTGCGAGTTCCCGCTGGCAGTGCTCCACGAGATGAAGAACGCCACCGGCGAAGATTTCCTCCGCCTTTTTGCACCGGGAAGTCAGATGGCCCTTTACGGCAGCGTCCAGTGGGCCAGCCGTCTGCGGACGCTGCTGGAGATGATGCGGGGCGCCATGGGCGAGCCGGAGTATCCCGGCGGGCTGTATCTGGCACTGACGCTCCACTATGTGGAGCAGGAGCACCGGGCGCAGAGCGCCGCCGATGCCCGCCCCCGCAACGAGACGGTGGAGCAGATCTGTGCCTACCTTGCGGCAAACTACCAGCAGAAGCTTTCCCTCACCGAGGTGGCAGCGCGGTTCTACATCTCGCCCTACTATCTGAGCCGGCTGTTCCGGCGGGTGACGGGACAGTCCATCGTGGACTACATCAACGCCCGCCGCATCGAGGCGGCACAGAAGCTTCTGGAAACGACAGAGCTGAGCATCGGCAGCGTGGCCGAGCAGACCGGTTTCGCCTCTGCGGCCCACTTCCGCCGCGTTTTTCGGGAGACGATGGGCGTCGGGCCGCTGCAATATAGAAAAAGTAGGAAATAAACCTCTCCGTCACGCCTGACGGCGTGCCACCTCTCCTATCGAGGAGAGGCCTTGGCATTTCATAAAGCTTCACCTCTTCGCCAGAGGCTCCCCTCGGTAGGGGAGCTGTCGAGCGATAGCGAGACTGAGAGGTTGATACCTCCGCAAAAAATGCCCCCTGCGTCCTCTCTACGGGAAGAGGCACAGGGGGCATTCATGTTTGTCGGGATTATCCGAGCGGCGGGGGCTTCAGCTTAGCCCTTGACAGCACCGGCGGAGATACCTTCGACGAACTGATCCTGTGCGCAGAAGAACACGATGAGCTGCGGCAGGATAGAGATCAGGGACAGGGCCAGAATACGGTTCCAGGCAAAGCCCGTATCACCGTCCATGGACAGCTTGACGAACAGGGACATGGGGTACTTTGCAGGGGTCTGGACGTAAAGCAGGGGACCCATGAAGTCGTTGCAGCTCCACATGAACTGGAACAGTGCGCAGGACACCAGAGCGGGCATCAGCATCGGGACGATGACCTTGTACAGGGTCTGGAAGGAGGAGCAGCCGTCGATGGCAGCAGCCTCGTCCAGGTCGCGGGGGACGTTGCGCATGAACTGCACCAGCTGGTAGACGAAGTAGGTCTCAGTTGCGAATGCGCAGTGGACCCAGATGGCCAGATAGAACGGGCTGTTGACCCAGCCGAACTTGGTGTACAGCAGGAACTGAGGCACGTTCAGGACGACCTGAGGCAGGAACAGGGTGGCCAGCATGATGCTGAATAGGATCTTCCGGCCCGGGAAGTCGAAGCGGCCAAAGCCGTAAGCTGCAATGCAGGAGGAGACCACGGTGCAGATGACCTTGGGCAGAACGTAGCTGTAAGTGTTCAGCATGGCCTGCAGGATGTTGATGGAACCGCCGAAGTTGTTCAGCGCGTTCTTGTAGCCCTCCAGAGTGGGGTTCTTGATCCACAGGCCAATGCCTGCAAAGATCTCGCTGTTGTCCTTAAAGGTGGCGCTGATCATCCACAGCAGGGGATAGATCATGATGAGGCCCACCAGGATCAGGACGAAGTACTTGAAAAACGTCGCGATGGCGTTAGAAGCTTTCATTCCCATACTGTCACACCTTACCTTTCATCCGAGTAGTAGACCCACTTCTTCTGGCTGGTGAAGGCGATGATCGTCAGGATGCAGACGATGACGAACATGATCCATGCCAGTGCGGAAGCCATGCCCATCTGGTTGGACTTGAATGCGTAGTTGTAGACCAGAATGGAGATGAGGGTGGTGGAACCGCGGGGACCGCCGTTGGTGATGATGAACGGGCCATTGAACTCCTGGAAAGCCTGGCAGATCTGAGTGACCAGGTTGTAGAAGATGATGGGGGTGATCATCGGGACGGTGATGGAGAAGAACTGTTTCCATTTGCCTGCGCCGTCGATGGTGGCGGCCTCGTACAGGTCGGCCGGCACGCCCTTCAGAGCGGCGAGGAACAGCACCATGGCGGAGCCGAACTGCCAGATACGCAGGAAGCAGATGATCCACAGTGCGTAGCTGGGGTCGCTCAGCCAGGAAGGACCCTGGAAGTGGCCGAAGGTCAGCATACGGATGAGGGTGTTGACCAGACCGTCATCACGGAACACGGCCTTCCACAGCACGGCGATCGCAACAGAGCCGCCGAGGATGGAGGGAATGTAGTAGACGGTGCGGAACACGTTCACGCAGGCAATCTTGAAGTTCAGGATGTAGGCGATGAACAGTGCGAAGACCAGCTTCAGAGGCACAGTGATGAAGCTGTACTTGAAGGTGGTGATGAGCGCCTTGGTGATCTTGGGAGTGGTAAAGGCGTCCACATAGTTCATGATGCCATACTGATGGATGCCGTTGAAGAAGTCCATATCCGTAAAGCTGTAGTACAGAGACTGGCCGAACGGAATGGCCTTGAAGACGACGAAGCCGATGATCCAGGGGATCAGGTAGAACAGGCCCTGCCATTTGTCAAAAAACTTCTGGGCCGGGGTACGCCCGAGAGAGGGCGCTTTGCTTTCTTTCATCCGGGAATCCTCCTTTTATAAGGATATGTCTCGTACGCCGCACAATCGTTTGGACACATTTTTGTCAAAAAAATGTCATCACCGTCTTGCAAAAAAGAGGCATCCGTCCGTAGGTGGAAGGGATGCCCCTTGCAAGACGCCTTTATGCGGGGCGGCCTGTGTCAACACCGCGCGTGTGCGGGCCGCAAAAAGTCCGTGAGGCGGAAATTAGACGGAGTAGCCGACAGACTCCATGCCGTCCAGCAGGGTATCGACCAGGTCAGCGCCGGAAGCATTGTCGTAATCCAGAGTGTCGAACACTTCCTGATAGATGCCGGTGCCGGTAGCCTTCAGGTCGTTGGACTCGAACAGGGGGTCCAGCTGGTTGGAAACGAAGGCCATGACCTTGCCGTTTGCCTCAGCGACCAGCTCCTTGACGGCGCCGGCAGCCTGAGCAGCAGCCAGACCAGCCTTGGAGGCGGGGATGCCGCACTCAGAACCCATGATGGAAGCGCCCTTCTCCTCGTTCAGCAGGAAGTTGATGAGGGTAGCTGCCTCTGCGGGATGCTCGCAGGTCTTGGTGATGGCCAGACCCATGGAGACCTTGGAGAAGCCGCCGTTGTAATCGCCGAACTTGATCTCCTCGCCGACGGTGAAGCCAGCCTTGTTCTCCTCGTCCAGAGCGTCAGCGTACTTGGTAGCGGAGGAGTCCCACTCGAAGCAGCCGGCCAGCTTGCCGGTAATCCACTCGGTGGACTGGTGAGCGGCGTTGTCGCCGTTGGAGCCGTAGTAGGTGGGCAGGCTCATGATGACGTGGCCCTCGACCAGGCTCTTGATGAAGTCGATGCCCTCAGCGATCTGGTCGGCGTCGTAGTTCAGGGTAGAGGTGGTGGGGTCTGCCCAGTCCTTGCCGTACTTGGACTCGAGGTAGAAGACCATCAGGATCATACGGTCGTATGCGCCCAGGTGCAGGGGATAGTAGTCATCGCCCAGCTTCTCCTGGAAGGTCTTGCCGGCAGCCATCAGCTCGTCCAGAGTGGTGGGGAAGGAGATGCCGGCCTTGTCGAAGGTGGTCTTGTTCCAGTAGAAGATACGGCCGGTCATGGAGACAGGCACGCACTGCTGGGCGTTTGCCACGTTGCAGGCAGCCAGCTTGGCCTCGTCCCACTGGGTCAGGTCCAGATAGTCGGAGACGCTGTTCAGGTCGATGAAGGTCTGGCCGCTCTTGGAGTAGTTGTACAGCCAGTTCCAGTTGATCTGGCAGACATCCTCAGCGACACCGCCTGCGAACTTGGTGGACATGGTGTCCTCCCAGCCGGACCATGCAGCGAAGGTGGGGTTGACGGTGATGGTGCTGTGCTCAGCAGAGAAAGCCTTGATGGCCTCCTGGTAAGCGTTGTGACGGGACTCGCCGCCCCACCAGCTCATGGTCAGGGTGACGGGGTCAGAAGACAGGCCGGCCACAGAAGCTGCTGCGGAAGAAGCGGCAGTGGAAGTGGCGGTAGAACCAGCATTGCTGGAGCCGCCGCAGGCGGCCAGCAGGCCGGCAGCACCCACAGCGCCAGAGACCTTCAGAAAGTCACGACGAGAAATTGCCTTGCTCATTTTCGTTCTCCTCCTATGTAGAAAACATCTTCTTGCATGGACGCCTCTGCAAAGCATCCGTTGTATACAAATATAATACCAAAAGCAAGAAAAAAAAGAAAGATGCAAATTGTAGTGATAGCGGCAGAAAACGTACAAATATTGCGCTTATTTTTTGCCCGGTTTTGACGTCATTGCCATAATGAATAAACTTGGACCGAAAAACTGTGCAACTTGTATACTTCAACGATTTGCATAGAAAACTGGGATGCAACAGGAGAAGATTGGCCTGAATTGCAAGAATTTTGTAGCCGAGGCAGAATTTGTTGAAAGAGCGTTGTATACATCAAAAGCGACGATAACAGAGAGTTCCGCCCCTGAGCTGATATATCAATAGTGCAAAAAACGCGCGAATCAGGCCCCGACTGATATATCACGGATGCAGAAAAGATACAAAAATGCCGTCCGGCGTGCGGACGGCATAAAATCAGGAAAAAGAGTCACCGGCGGGCGGCGTAGAAGGCGCTGCGCTCCCGGAAATAGCACTGGGGACACATGCTGACGTACTGGACGTCGTTCTCAAGGTCGATGGCTACCTGTTCGCCCTCAAAGACGAAGCGGCCGTTGACCTTGCGGCAGTTGCAGGTGGCCTTGCGGCCGCAGGTGCAGATGGTCTTCATCTCCTCGATGGTGTGGGCCAGCTCCAGAAGCCGGGTGGAGCCGGGGAAGCCCTTGAGGGAGAAGTCGGAGCGCAGGCCGTAGCAGATGACGGGGATGTTCAGCTCTACCGTCACCATAAACAGCTGCTCAGCCTGCTCGGCAGTGAGGAACTGGCTCTCGTCACAGAGCACACAGGCCAGAGGCCGGCCCTCGCTGCTGGCGGCCCGGACGGCCTCCACCAGGTCCATGTCCGGCGGCACCAGCAGATCGGCAGGGCGGCGGACGCCCAGACGGCTCACGAGGTCGCCGCTGCCCTTGGTGTCCACCTTTGGCTTGAGGATGAGCACCCGCATCCCCTGCTCCTCGTAGTTGTGGGCCACCTGCATCAGCGCGGTGCTCTTGCCGCTGTTCATTGCGCCGTAACGGAAATAAAGCTTTGCCATGTCGAAAAAGTCTCCTCATGAAAGGACTCTCTCAGCCAAAGCCTGACGGAGAGGGCCTGTATTATCGATAGTATGTGCTCAGTCCTGATTGCGCAGCCGGTAGCCCAGGCTCATCAGGCTGTCGCCGAGGTGGACGTTCTCCACCACCACGTCGGGGTAGGAGACAGACAGATCGTAGTGGGAGAAGTTCCAGAAGCCCTGAATGCCCAGAGCCACCAGACGGCCGCTGATCTCCTCTGCGCCGCTGCGGGGCAGACAGAGCACAGCCACCTCGGGGTGGTGCTCGGCGCAGAAAGCTTCCAGCTCATCAATGTGTAAAATCTGGATGCCGTTGATCTCTTTGCCCACCTCGTCGGGGGCGTTGTCGAAGGCGGCGATGAGCTTGTAGCCGTTGGTGTCGGTGGTGATGAAGCGGCTCACAGCCTTGCCCAGACGGCCGCAGCCAATAAGGATGGTGGGCAGGAGGTCGCCGTTGCCAAAGAGCAGATGCTCAAGGATGCTCAGCAGGTTCTCCACCGAGTAGCCGATGCCCTGACGGCCATTCACGTCGCCGATGCAGTTGAAGTCCTGCCGCACCTGAGAGGCAGTGGTACCCATCTGGGCGGCCAGCTCACGGGACGAGATGCTGGTGATGCCGTCGTTCTTCAGGGTGCGCAGGTAGCGATAGTATTTGGGCAGGCGCTTGATGACGGGCAGAGAAGCTTTGCCGGGAGTGTTCATAGGGGGGCTCCTTTCTTTTTATCCGCAGCATTGCCGGGGAGAGGTGCGCAGCGGCAGGGCGCTCCGGCAAAAGATTTGTACTTTCTTGTACAATAATGATACATATTTGACAATCTTATCTCTAGTATAAAGTATACAGCGCGAAGAGAGAATGTCAAACCATTTGGCACATTTTTTTGAGAAAGCAAAGAAATCTTTGCCGAAGTATAACCGGCAGGAATGACGGACAAGCTGAAACGAAGCAAAAAGGAGGATACGCAGAATGTCACAAGAAGAGAAGAACATCCCCGTGGAGCAGCAGCGGCTGGAAAAAGAGCAGATCGAGGATATGGGCAGCGTTTACCGCACCCGGGGAGCTCACGCCATCCACTGCCTGACTGTCATCGGGCAGGTGGAGGGCCATGTGGAAGCGCCTCAGGGCCAGAAGACCACCAAGTATGAGCATGTCATCCCCCAGCTGGTGGCCGTGCAGGAAGACCCCGCCATCGAGGGCCTGCTGGTCCTGCTCAATACGGTGGGCGGGGATGTGGAGGCCGGGCTTGCGCTGGCGGAGCTCATCGCCAGCATCTCCAAGCCCAGTGCGGCGGTGGTGCTGGGCGGAGGCCACTCCATCGGCATCCCGCTGGCCGTCAGCGCCCAGCGGAGCTTCATCGTGCCTACTGCCACCATGACGGTCCACCCCGTCCGCCATTCCGGCATGATATTGGGCGTGCCGCAGACTATGCGCTGGTTCGAGCAGATGCAGGAGCGCATCACCGGCTTCGTGGCGTCCCACAGCGGCATCTCGGAGAAGCGTTATACTGAGCTGATGATGCGCACGGGCGAGCTGGTCATGGACGTGGGTACCGTGCTGGATGGCCGAAAAGCCGTGCGGGAAAAGCTCATCGACGAGCTGGGCGGGCTGTCGGACGCGCTGGCATGGCTCTACCGAGAAATCGAGGGGAAATAAATTGCCATTTGACTTTTCCCGTGGTACAATGAAAGAATCGAGTAGTATCGAAATTCTTCCATCGTCACCGACAGAGCCGCCCTGAGCGCGCCCTGCTTCATGATATAAAATAAGGAACGGGTTTTAGGAAACATGGCAAAGAGAAAACGCAAGACCTCCGGGCGCAGCACAGCCTCGCGCCGCAAGAACCGGACACAGGACCGGATGCCCGCGGGGCTCATCACCCTGTTTGCAGGGCTGGTGCTCATGGCGCTGGCTTTCGTGCCGGGCAGTTCGGCCTGGCGCACGATGCACGATGTCCTGTTCGGCGTGTTCGGCTGCGGAAGTTTCGTGCTGGGCGCAGCGCTGTGCTATCTGGCCATCCTCTACACCCGGGGCGAAGACCTGCTGCCCCATATCGCAAAGCTGGTGCTGGGGCTCATCTTCGCCAGCGGCACGGTCATCGTCTTTTCTGACATCCCCACCGACCAGACCGCCGCGCAGATGACTGCCGCCTGTTATCATAATGGTATGAGCGCATGGCTCTCGGGCGGTGCGCTGGGCGCTGTGCTGGGCGGGACGCTCCTGCTGCTCTGCGGCAGACCCGCCGCCAATCTGGTCATGGCGGCGCTGGCGGCCTGCGCCAGCCTGTACATTTTTGACGTTACGCCCGCCGAGTGCTGGCAGTGGCTCTGCAACGTGGGCGGCAGCGTCCACGAAAAGGGCCTTGCCGTCCACGAGCAGAATGCCGCCCGCCGGGCCGAGCGTCTGGCAGAACGCGCCGCCGAGGAGGCCGAGGCGGAGGAATACGAGGACTATGGCGATGACCTGCCGGAAGACGAAGCGGGCGAAGGCGAGGACTACTACGGCGGCGAAGAGCCTGCCGCGCCCGCCTTCCATATCCAGCCTCCCGGCTGGCTGGCTGGCGTCTTCCACTGGGGCCATCAGGTGATGCAGGGCGGCGAACAGGCGGAGCCTGCCCCTGCGCCCGCACCGGAAGCGCAGACCCCGCCTCAGCCCGAGCCTGCCCCCGTACAGGTGGAAAAGTCCCGGCCTCGTGCGCCCTTTGATATTGATTTAGGCCCTGACCATACCACCGTCACCGAGGGCGGCAGTGAGCCCATCGAGCCCATCATCCTCGGCCCCGGCGGCACCTTCGGCATGGACCCGCTCCGCCGTGCGCCCATCCGCGCCACCGTGACTCCCATCGTCCCGGACGCTGTGGATACTGCCGCTGAGGACTTCTTCACGGCCCAGCCCGAGCCGACGGTGACACCTACCGTCACGCCCGCTGCCCCGGCAGAAGAGCCGGAACAGCAGCCCGCACCTGAGCCGCCGCTCTCTTTCGGCATCCCGCTCTATGATTTGACCCCGACTCCGGAACCGGCCCCGCAGCCGGTCAGCGCCGAGAATGCTGTGGCGTTCCGCTCTGAGCCGGATGAGGACGGCTGGATCAGCATCACCAGCGACCCGGTGGAGGAAAAAGACCTCAACACGCTGGTGGCAGCCGCCATGGAAAAGCCTGCTGTCTCCGAGGAGCAGGCCGCGAACGCCCCCGCCGAAGAGGCAGAGACGGAGGAGAGCTTCCAGTATCAGTACCCGTCCATCGAGCTGTTCGAGCGCGCCCCGGAGGAAAGCGACTCCGGCGCGGAAGACGAGCTGAAAGCCAACGCCCAGAAGCTGGTGGACACGCTGGAAAGTTTCGGCGTCCGCACCCGTGTGCTGGATATTTCCCGCGGCCCGTCGGTCACCCGATATGAAGTCCAGCCCATGGCGGGCGTCAAGATAAGCCGCATCACTTCGCTGGCGGACGACATTGCCCTGAATCTGGCGGTGGCCGATGTCCGCATGGAGGCTCCCATCCCCGGCAAGCCTGCCGTGGGCATCGAGGTGCCGAACCATAAGAAAACGCCGGTCTACATCCGCAGCGTCTTTGAGAGCCAGAGCTTTTTGCGGATGACCTCGCCGATGGGCATTGCGCTGGGCAAGGACATCGCCGGCGTGGCCCAGGTGGCCGACCTGTGCAAGATGCCCCATCTGCTCATCGCGGGCAGCACCGGCAGCGGCAAATCGGTCTGTGTCAACAGCATCATCATGAGCCTGCTGTTCCGCTCCAGCCCCGAGGACGTCAAGCTCCTGCTCATCGACCCCAAGGTCGTCGAGCTGGCTGAGTACAACGGCATCCCCCACCTGCTGATGCCCGTCGTCACCGAGCCCCGCAAGGCGGCCGGCGCACTGGGCGGCGCAGTGCAGGAGATGGAGCGCCGCTACCACCTCTTCGCGGAGAACAACGTCCGCGACATCAAGTCCTTCAATAAGCTGGCTGCAGCGGACCCGAACCTCGAGAAGATGCCCTATATCGCCATCATCATCGACGAGCTGGCCGATTTGATGATGGTCGTCGGCAAGGATGTCGAAGACTCCATCTGCCGCATCGCCCAGAAGGCCCGTGCCGCCGGTATGCACCTCATCGTGGCGACCCAGCGCCCCAGCGTGGACGTCATCACCGGACTCATCAAGGCCAACATCCCCAGCCGCATCGCCTTCGCCGTGTCCAGTCAGGTGGACAGCCGCACTATCCTCGACGGTGCCGGTGCCGAAAAGCTGCTGGGCATGGGCGATATGCTCTTCATGCCCGTGGGCGCACCTAAGCCCACCCGTATCCAGGGTACCTTCGTGCGGGATGAGGAGATCAGCCGTGTGCTGGACTTCATCAAGAAGAGCGCCACCGTCCAGTACGACGAGGCCATGATAGAGGCCATGGAAAAACACGCCATCCAGGACGGCAAGAAGGGCAGCAGCTCTGCCGACTCCGACGAGGAGGGCGGCAGTGACCCGATGCTCAAGCAGGCCGTGGAGGTGGTCATCGACGCCGGCCAGGCGTCCACCAGCCTGCTGCAGCGCCGTTGCAAGCTGGGTTATGCCCGCGCCGCCCGCATCATGGACGAGATGGAAGAAAAGGGCATCATCGGCCCCTACGAGGGCGCAAAGCCCCGCGCTGTCCTCATCAGCCGCCAGCAGTGGCTGGAAATGCAGATGAATCAACCGGATGAATAACCTCTCAGTCAAAGCCGGACGGCTTTGCCAGCTCCCCTACCAGGGAAGCCACTGGCGTACCGGACAGGCTCACGCTGGATGAATAGAATTTTTGATTTCGGAAGCAATAGAGCCCTGCTGTATAGGGCAGGCATAATGAAAGAAAAAGGATAACTATGGAACATTACACCGAATTTCTCCCCATCAGCCGGGCCGACATGGAGGCCCGGGGGTGGGACCAGCTGGACTTCGTGGTGGTGGGCGGCGACGCCTATGTGGACCACCCCAGCTTTGGCACCGCCATCATCAGCCGCCTGCTGGAAGCCGAGGGCTACAAGGTGGGCGTGCTGGCCCAGCCCCGCTACACCGACTGCGAGGACTTCAAGCGGTTTGGAAAGCCGAAGTACGGCTTCTTCATCGGCGGCGGCAATGTGGACAGCATGGTGAGTCACTATTCCGTCGCAAAGATCCCCCGCGCGGAGGACGAGTATTCGCCCGGCGGCAAGGGCGGCGCACGGCCCGACCGCAGCGCCACCGTCTACACCAGACTTGCCAAGCAGGCATACCCTGACCTGCCCGTCATTCTGGGCGGTCTGGAAGCATCGCTCCGCCGCTTTGCCCACTACGACTACTGGCTGGACACCGTCCTGCCCAGCATCGCCGAGGACTCTGGCGCGGACATCATCAGCTTCGGCATGGGGGAACACCAGACCGTGGAAATTGCCCGCCGTCTGGCGGCAGGGGAGCCGGTGGAGAGCATCACCGATGTGGACGGCACCTGCTACCTGACCGACTTCGACCACCTGCCCGAGCGGTATGTGGAGTGCGCGGGCTTCAAGAAGGTCGCCTCCGATAAGGTGGCCTATGCGAAAGCCTGCCGCATCCAGATGGACAATCAGGACGTCGTCAGCGGCAATATCATCGTCCAGAAGCAGAGCGAGAAGTACCTCGTGCAGAACATCCCCGCAAAGCCCCTCGTCCGCTGGGAGCTGGATAAGGTCTACGCCCTGCCTTACACCCGCCGCTACCACCCGATCTACGAGGCCATGGGCGGTGTGCCTGCCATCCGCGAGGTGCAGTTCTCCATCATCCAGAACCGCGGCTGCTTCGGCGGCTGCAATTTCTGCGCCATCCAGCTGCATCAGGGCCGACGCGTCACCAGCCGCAGTGCCGACAGCATCGTGGCCGAAGCAGAGCGGATGACCCATGAGCCGGATTTCAAGGGCTACATCCACGACATCGGCGGCCCCACCGCCAACTTCCGTTTCCCATCCTGCCGCGAGCAGATGCTGCGGGGTATGTGCAACGGCGGCAAGCACTGCCTCGCCCCCACCACCTGTTCCCACATGATCGTGGACCACAACGATTACCTGAAAATCCTCCGCCGCGTCCGGGAGCTGCCCGGCGTCAAGAAGGTGTTCATCCGCAGCGGCATCCGCTTCGATTACCTGATGGCCGACCCCGATGACACTTTCTTTAAGGAGCTGGTGGAGTACCACGTTTCCGGCCAGCTGAAAGTCGCGCCGGAGCACTGCGCCCCCAACACCCTCGCCTACATGGGCAAGCCGCCGATCGAGACCTTCAACAAGTTCAAGGATAAGTTCTACGAGCTGAGCAGGAAGGCAGGAAAAAAGCAGTACCTCGTGCCGTATCTCATGTCCAGCCACCCGGGCAGCACCCTCAAGGATGCCGTCTATCTGGCCGAATACCTCTACAAGAACCATATGCGCCCCGAGCAGGTGCAGGATTTTTATCCTACGCCCGGCACCGTGAGCACCTGTATGTTCTACACCGGCCTCGACCCCTACACTTTGAAGCCGGTGTTTGTGGAAAAGACCGCTGAGGGCAAGGCACTTCAGCGCGCCCTGCTCCAGTATTATGAGCCCCGCAACGCCGAAAAGGTCATCAAGGCGCTGAAAATGACCCACCGCGAAGACCTCATCCCCCTTCTGGTTCCCGCTGAGGGCCGCATTGCGGTCCAGCGTTCGGCCCGCAGAGCCGAGGCCGCCGATGTGACCATCCACGGCGACGGCACCTACACCGTCCGGCCCAGAGGCAAGGGCGGCA